>CABEEC010000655.1_pt1 | contig 19611 bp, 13 predicted proteins | sample 3423191 | NCBI WGS metagenome assembly CABEEC01 (sample SAMEA5534333, study PRJEB31848) | metagenome | biome: tundra; feature: field; material: soil | place: USA | collected 2013-05 | depth 0.15 m | reverse complement strand
TTCGGCTCCGTGTCCGCAGTGATGCTGGCGCTGTATCTGCTCGACCGCTCACGCCGCCGGCAAGTCGTTTCCACGTTGCGCTTCTGGGTGTCGGCCGAGCAGCCCACCGTGGTCGCGCGCCGGCGCCGCATCCAACAGCCGTTCTCGCTCCTGCTGCAACTGGCCTCGATCGCGCTGCTGCTGCTGGCCATCGCGCAGTTGCGCCTGGGCATGCCGGCCTCCGCGCCGCGCGATCATGTGCTGATCCTGGATACTTCCGCCTGGATGGCCGCCCGAACATCTACGCGCACTCTGATGGACCTGGCCCGCGAACGCGCCCGCGCCTATGTCCGCGCCGTGCCCGCGCGCGATCGCATCATGCTGGTGCGCGCCGACGCCCTTACCACTCCCGCCACGGCCTTCGAACCCGACCGGCAGAAACTGGAAGAAGCCATCGCCCGATCCGAGCCCGGCGCCACCGCGTTGAACCTGGACCAGGCGCTCGCCTTTGCACGGCAGATTCAGGCGCAGAGCGGACGCCGCGCCGGAGAAGTGGTCTTCGTGGGCACGGGCAAACTCGCCGAACGCGAACCGGGCAAGCTGGGCCTGCGCAACCTGCGGTTCTTGAGCGTGCCCGATGCGGTCGATAACTGCGGGCTGCGCCGCATCGGCGTGCGCCGTTCGGCCGCCGATTCCGACGTGTGGGAGATCTACGTTTCGGTGCGCAACTATGGCGCGGCGCCGCGCACCGTCACGCTCGCGCTGACCTTCGGCCCCTCGGTGGATGGTCCCGGCAATTTGCCGGCCGGCTCCCAGCGCATCGCGCTCGCACCCGGCGCCGATCGCGAAACCAGCTTCCAGTTTCGCAGCCCGTCACGGGGCTTTCTGCAGGCGCAGATTCTGCCGCACGACGCCTTCCCCGCCGACGATCGCGCGACGCTGCAATTGCCGGCCCAGCCGGCGCTGCGCGTGACGGTGTATTCCGCCGAGCCGGACCTGCTGCGCCCCGTGCTGGCCGCCAGCCCGCAGGTGGTGGCCACTTTTCGCGCGCCCTCCGAATACAGCGCGCAAGCCCCCGGATCGCTCGTAATCCTGGACCGCTTCCGTCCGCCCACGCCCCCGCAGGCCGATTCCATCTGGATCGATCCGCCGGCGGGCGGATCTCCCGTGCCGGTGCGCGCGCGCGTTTCCGATGCGCCCCTCACCCATTGGCTCACCGATCATCCGTTGGGCGCCGGTTTGCGCGCCAAGGACCTTCGCCTGGAATCCACTTCGGTTTTCGAAGCGGCGCCGGACGACCTGAAGATCGCCGAGGTGGCCGAGGGACCCGTGATAGTGGCGCGTCCCGGCAAGCCGAAGATCGTCGTGCTGGGCTTTCATCCGGCGCTGTCGGCGATGCGCTATGAGCTGTCCACTCCCCTGCTTTTCGCCAACCTGCTGCGCTGGATGGCGCCCGAGATCTTCCGGCGCTGGGAATTGACGGCCGGCAGCGTGGGCACCGTGAAAGTTCCTCTCGATCCCGATGTTCGGCCGGCCAGCGTGCGCGTGCTGCGCGAGGACGGCAATCCCGCGCCCTTCACGCTGCGCGGACAATCGCTCGAATTTTTCAGCGGCACGGCCGGCACCGTGCGCGTGCTGGCCGGCGATCGCGAATATGTCTACTCGCTGACGCTGCCGCAGCTTTGGGAATCCAAATGGGACGTTCCTCCCGAAACGCGGCGCGGCATTCCGAAATTCGCCGCGCCGCTGCGGGAGGCCACCGACCTGTGGCAATGGCTGGCGCTGGCGGGCGCCGCGGGACTCCTGGCGGAGTGGATTCTGTACGGCCGTTTTCGCCGCCGGGTGGCGCGCGTTTCGCGGCGTCCCGTCGCCATGAAGAAGGCTTCGTGACCGTATGACATTCGCCCACCCATGGCTGATTCCGCTGGCTCTCGCGCCGCTCCTGTGGGCGGCTTGGGAATGGCGCAACTCCGCGCGGCGCGCCGGTTTGGCCTTGAAAGCCGCGGCGCTGGCGGCCATCCTGCTGGCGCTCGCCGAGCCGCGCCTCACGTTCTACGAATCCAAAGTGGGCCTGGCGGTCCTGGTGGATACTTCGGCCAGCGTTTCACAGCAGGATCTGGATGCGGCGTCGGCGGCGGCGACCGCGGTGGAGAAGGGACGCGGGCGCAACTGGACGCAGGTGCTGCCATTCGCGCGCGCGCCGCGCAATCCCGCGCCGGCGGAACGCACGGGGCAGGCCTGGAAACTGGGATACAGCCCGGGTCCCGCCTCGCACGGCACGAATCTGGAGGCCGCCGTCCGCGAAGGACTGGCCACGTTGCCGGCCGGCCTGGTGCCGCGCGTTCTCCTGATTTCGGACGGCAACGAGAACCTGGGCAGTATCACGCGCGCCATCTGGCAGGCCCAGCAACGAGGGGTGCCCATCGATGTCATCCCGCTTGCCGGACGGCCGCGGCCCAGCCTGGTTTTGGAATCGGTGAGCACGCCCGCGCAGGTCTTCAGCGGCGAGCGTTTTCCCGTGGATATCACGCTCGATTCTCCGCGCGCCGCGCCAGCCACCGTGGAGATCGCCGCCGAGGGCAAGGCTCTGGGCGCCAGCCGCGTGAACCTGAGCGCCGGCACGAACCAATTCCGCGCGCACGCCAGCGTCAGCGCCACGGGGGCGATCGAGTTGGCCGGCCGCATCAGCGCGCCCGGCTTGGGAGAAGGTTTGGGCGAAGCGCATTTCGATAGCGCTCTCACGCTGCGGCGGCCGCGCGTTTTGCTGATCACCAACGACCCCGCCGATGCCGAAGCGCACCTGATGCGCACGCTCGAAGCCAATCAATTCGATGTGCAGCGCGCGCCCTCCGGTCCGCCGGAGAAGCTCGACGACTATCAGTTAGTGATCTTCAATAACTGGGACATGCAGAGCGTTCCTCTGCCGCGCAAGACCGCGCTCGAAGAGTTCGTCAAGCAGGGCGGCGGCCTGCTATGGATCGGCGGCGACCGCAACGTCTACGTGGAGAAGAAGGAGGAAGACGCGCTCGAGCGCACTTTGCCCGCCAAACTGGCGCCGCCGCGCACTCCCGAAGGCACGGCCGTGGTGCTGATCATCGACAAGTCTTCTTCCATGGAAGGCAAGAAGATGGATTTGGCGCGCCAGGCGGCCGTCGGCGTAGTGGAGAATCTGCGGCCCGTCGATCAGGTGGGCGTGCTGATTTTCGATAATTCCTTCCAATGGTCCGTGCCGCTTCGCCGCGCGGACGACCGCACTTCGATCAAGCGTCTGATCTCCGGCATCACGCCCGATGGCGGCACGCAGATTGCGCCCGCCCTGACCGAAGCCTATCGCAAGATCCTCACCTCGAAGGCGGTTTACAAACACATCGTGCTGTTGACGGACGGCATCTCGGAGGAAGGCGACAGCATGACGCTCTCGAAGGATGCCGTGGCCAACCATGTCACCATCTCCACGGTCGGGCTGGGCCAGGACGTGAACCGCGCCTTCCTCGAGAAGGTCGCGCAGCTTGCGCAGGGCAGGGCGTATTTCCTGAACGACCCGTCCGGGCTGGAGCAGATTGTGCTGCGCGACGTGAAGGAGCATACCGGCTCCACGGCGGTGGAAAAGGACGTGCATCCCGAAGTGGTGAATCGCGCCGAGATTCTGGACGGCGTGGGCATCGAGACTGCGCCGCCGCTGCGCGGCTACGTGCGCTTCCAGACGCGGCCGACGACGGACCTGATTCTGCGCGCCGGCCAAGAAGATCCACTGCTGGTGCGCTGGCAATATGGCCTGGGCCGCGCGGCCGTGTTCACCTCCGACGCCAAGAACCGCTGGGCCGCAAACTGGGTGACCTGGCCGGGATTCGACAAGCTATGGGCCAATATTTTCCGGGACCTGCTGCCGCACGCCGAATCGAGCGAGGCCGGCGCCGAATTCGACCGCTCCGCCAACGAACTGGTGGTGGATTATCATCTGGGCCGCAACGTGCACGAGCCATCCGCGATTCCCGATATCTTCGCGTTCGGACCGAACGGCTTTCAATCGCCGCTGAAAGTGGCCAAAGTGGCGGCGGCACATTATCGCGCGCGCGTGGCCATCGGGGAGCGGCAGGGATTGTTCCGGGTGCGGCCGCTGGCGGAATCGCGTGCCTTTCCGGAGGTGGGCTTCTACCGGCAGGAAGACGAGATGCTGGAGTACGGCGCGAACGACCAGTTACTGCACCAGGTGGCCGAGGCTACCGGCGGGCGCTACAATCCGGCGCTGGGCGCGATCTTCGATTCCAGCGGCCGGGCGATTCCGGCGACGCTGGACCTGTGGCCATTCCTGCTGGCGCTGGCCCTCGCGCTGAATGTGGCGGAGTTGGTGCTGCGCAAGTGGCGCGGGTTGTGGGAGGGCCTGCGGCTGCGGCGCGGCGCGGCAGAAGCGCGGGCCTGAGAAAGGATCGTGGGCCCCGGGATTTGAGGGGCAGACTAACGATAGCAGCGGATCTTCCGCAATTTCATGGCAGGGTCTGAGTTCGCGTCTGGGGCCGGTTCCCTGCGCCGTCGTCCCAGGGCTGGCTGCGTCATTTTGGGCGCAGGCTGAGGGTTCCGCTCCGAGGCGCCTCCATATAACATCCTACATTTCAATAGCTTGCGGGAGAACTACGAAGCGACTCATTCTTGGAATTCAAGCGCGAGGTCAGCCGTGCGGGTCTACCCGAGTTTTGGATCGATCAGGCCGAACTCTCGGGCGACTCGGGTCAGATGCTACGAGTCGCGCCCAAAAAACCGCGTAAAAAAGCCTTGACAGGCGAGTTCGCACCATTTTTTATCCTCCTTTCGTTTAGTCCTTTCGTCTTTTTGCCTTGTCTAGTGTTAGTTTAGTCCTGTCTCGCCGCTCTCGTGAAGTCTAGCCATTTTCGACTTTAGCTTGTTTCGCTTGTGTTTGGTTCGTTTTGGTGTTTTCGTCCTGTTTGGTCCCTCTTGACCTTGGGAGCCGTCTCGGCAGTTTTGTCTGTCGTGAAGTTGTGACCTTGTGCGCGTTTGGAACGTGAAGTTTTGGCCATTGTGCCGCGTTTGGAATGTTTCGGTTACAGTTTGATAGTTTTGAAACGTTGAGCTTTGTGCGTGATCTCGGCACGTTTGGGTCGTTGCGTTTGCTTTAGTTTAGTAACGCGAAATAAGGAGTGCCCCACATGAGATCGAAGTGGCTGTGGATCGTTCTGAGTTCTGTGCTGATTGGAGCGATTTGCTTCGTGCCGGAGAGTTCACTGCTCTCAGTGAAGAAGGCACTTGAAATCGCCGTCATCGGACACCTGGGACTCGAACTATTCCAGAAGATGCGGCAGGGTTAGCCACCTGCGACACTTTTTAAGTGAGGAAATAGTATGGCGAACACTCGGATTATCGCGGATCTTCGCCGCCATCGCGGCGACTCCAGCTTCGTTATTGAGTTGGTCAGGCGCTTTGCCTCTGTCTATGGGGCGATGACCGTTGACTGGGTAGTTAGGCCCGATCAGGCCAACCTACTGCCGCCGGAACATGTTATCGGGCAGGCTGACTCACTCGACACGTCGTGGTCAACGCGTATTCGAGATTGTTTCGTCCAAATGGCCCAGGGCGACCCCGGCGGGTCGTTCTGGGCGCTCTCTTATGACAATGCGGTTCTGGCCCCTTGCGAACAACTGAAGCTCACGCACGGTCTTCAGATCAGCTCGAAACATCTGCGCGAGTTGATCAGCAACTCCTCCGAGCTGCTTGCCAGGCCTCCCACCTCTGCCCTTGCGCCTGCGGCACCGACACGTTTCGGCCCCATGGCAGCCGGCTACGCCCCGCGCGCGATTCCACCCACTTTCCAGCCAGCGTCAACACTATCGTTGGCGGAGGGAATTGAGCTGGCAAAGCGAGTTCTGCTCCAAGGGAAGCACACGAGCGTCGAGTCCGCACTGCGCCAGACCGACCTTCGCCCCAGAATGACGTTTGTGGATGGCAGGGCAGCGAAACAGGTTGGCCATTTCGAATCCGAAGCGCTGATCTCCAACATCGTGGACGCTGGAATGCAGCAGGGATGGCTGAAGCGAACCCGCCGGACCCCCGGTAAAACAGGTACGGAGGTGCTGTATATCGTGCAGGCCGCACCGCCTGCGGCGGGCGGGGCAGGACCTGCTTGCCAACCAGCCCCGCCGGCCGACCAGATGGAGCCGCCGCCCCTCAAGGCGATACCAGCTAGCGACGAGGTCACGGCTGGCGGCGGCGCTGGACCTGCCGCCTCGGCCATACCGGAGCCTCCGCCCGTCAGTGCTGAGGCAAACCCACAGGAGGCGCGCAGGAAGTTTCCGAACCGGGCCAGCGTCTTCGAGGCCGAGTTATCCAAGTCCCGGATCGGGTCAATGCCAGAGACGCGGGAATTGATCTTCGAGGCTCTGGAAGGGATTTTCAACAACTCCGACGGTCCCAAGTCGGTCCTCCCGGAGTTGTTCGCTGCGGCCTCCCGCCAAGCCCAGGCGAAGGCGGCCAGCAACGGCTACACATCGGAGAGGAATTGGCCGATCGCGGAGAAGTGCGTACAGCGGCTTATGCTCTGGGCCGGTGTCCTCACGAGCGACAGCGGCCACGCCATCGCCGACCGGATTGGGTGCAACTCGACCGGAGTAAGCAGCTTGGCCCCTAACTTCAAGCGCGCGTGCGAAGCGTACATGGCCGTGCACATTATCTCCAAGGCCGGCGGAATCAGTTACGATGACGACCCCTATGATTTGGGTTTGACGCTGTATCGGCGCGGAGGAAAGAAGCCTGTTCCGCCAGAAGAGCTTAAGGCCAAGGTAGACGAGCTGCTCGCGTACCTTCAGGCCGAGAGCAGGATCTATATGGACGACGACCGGAGAATCCACGTCAGAACGAGTCAATCTGGGACAGAGTCGGTCGGATTGGCTGTAGCTGCAGCATAGTCGCGCAGAGGTGCGACGGGTACTCCACCCTGGTCCGCGCGTTCCGTGGGTACGAGCGCTGGCGTTGGGGGCTGGCGGCCGTGTCCAGGACGGTTACTCCACCCTGGTCCGCGCGTTCCGTGGGTGCCTGCCGGGAGATGTACCGGCGTCGCGCGGACGATTCGCCGGCCCGGATTCGACACAGGGCCAACATCTTCCGGGACTTGCTATCGCACGCCGAATCGAGCGAGGCTGCGCGGAATCGACCGCGCGGCCACCAGTTGCGGTTTAATAGTAGTAGGCGAGCGAACATGGAGCAGCAAGTCGATAAACTGCAAATCAGCGCGGAAGGCATCGTGGCGCTGCCGCACTCGTTGATCAGCCACCTCGATCTGCGGTTAGGGGACGAGATTCTCGCTCGTGTCGATGGAGCCAAGATCGTACTGCATCGCATGAACCCCCGTCGCCGTCCGCGCTCGGAGCCAAGGCCGGTCGGATTCGGAAGCGGAGATTTCCATCTTCCTGAGGGTTGGGATGCTCCGATGAACGACGATGAGGTCGACGACTTCCTGAATGGGCGTTGAAGCGATCGACTTCTACGAAAACTCTGGGAAGGACGCGCCCGACGTCTACCTCTTGGACACGTCCACGCTTCTCTGGTTGATCATGGATCCCAGCCGCCTCTCGGAAACAGCAAGGGCCGTCTGGCAGACCCGGAAAAACTGATTGCGGTGAGCGTGGTCTCATATTGGGAAATCACGATCAAGGCGAACAAAAAGATTTTGGACATCGATGACGTGCCGGAGTGGTGGGACCGCCGCGTATTGCCGTTCATCGACCTGGAAACGCTTCCGATTCGGGAAGAGCACGTCAGTGAATTGAACCGCTTGTCAGACATTCACAAAGATCCTTTTGATCGAATGCTTATTGCTCAAGCTCGTACAGAGGATATGTCGCTGGTAACCTGCGATGCCCTTATCAGATCGTATCCGGCCGTGCGTATTGTATGGTGATGAGTCTGCAACGTCGGCTTTCTCGGCTGAAAGCGCGGCCGGGCGGCCCGGGAGGCCGCCGCAGGCCGAGGGCCTGCCCCACCACCGAACAACGCAGTCCCGCAAATGGACAGCCGCGCGGCGAGCAGCGTTGATGGCATTGCGCTTACAGCGGAACGCCGCGTGCAAGCCTTCTTCTAATGCGCACTCTTATCCAGGATCTCCGGTACGGCCTGCGGCTACTGGCTCGCAGTCCCGGCTTCACGGCCATCGCGCTGCTCACTCTCACGCTGGGCATCGGCGCGACGGCGGCGATCTTCAGCGTGGTCGATGCCGTGCTGCTGCGCGCGCTGCCTTACCGCGACCCGCAGCGGCTGGTCTCGGTCTTCGAAGACATCAGCCAGGCGGGCTTCCCCCGTAACACACCCGCTCCCGGAAACTACGCCGATTGGAAAGCGCAGACGCAGATTTTCGAGGATGCCGCCGCGGCCGCTACGGGCGGCAAATGGCACGTCTTCAACCTGACCGGAGAAACGGGTGCGGGCGCTGGCGATCCGGAAAAACTGGAAGGCGCCAGCGTCACCCAAAACCTGTTCGCGGTGCTTGGGGCGGCGCCGGCTCTGGGACGCGTCTTCCTGCCCGAAGAGGATCGGCCCGGCGGGCCGCGCATCGTCCTCATCAGTCATGGATTGTGGCAGCGCCGCTTCGCCGGCGACCCCGGCATCGTGGACCGCGCCATCGTGCTCAACGGCGAGAAGTGCACGGTGGTGGGCGTGATGCCGGCGGGTTTCGCGTACCCATCCCACGATATCGATCTGTGGACTCCCATGGCGTTTACGTCGCAGCAACTGACCGAGCGCGGAGCGCATTACCTGCAAGTGGTCGCGCGGCTGCGGGCGGGCGTCACGCTGGCGCAGGCCAATGCCGGGTTGCAGGTGCTCTGCAAGAGGCTGGCGCGCGCGTATCCGGACACCAACGCCGGCATCCGGCGCTTCTTCGCCGAGCCGCTCCAAGATACCTACACGCAGGGCGCGCGCACCAGCTTGATCGTTCTGATGGCCGCAGTCGGCTTCATCCTCCTGATCGCTTGCGCCAACATCGCCAACCTGCTCCTGGCGCGGGCCACTGGCCGCCAGCGTGAAATCGCCGTGCGCACCGCGCTGGGAGCGGCGCGGGCCCGCATCGTGCGCCAGATGCTCACCGAGAGCGCGCTGCTGGCGGTGGGCGGCGGCTTGCTCGGCATATTGCTGGCGGACTGGTGCTTCAACTTCCTGAAGAACCTGATCCCCCAGGATCTCTCGCAGACCGTGTCGCTCGCGCTCGATCCCGGCGTGCTGGCTTTCGCGGTGGCCATCTCGCTCGCCAGCAGCGTCCTGTTCGGCATGGTGCCGGCCCTGCAAGTCTCCCGCATCGATTTGAACGGCGTACTGAAAGAAGGCGGGCGCGGCAGTGCGGGCGCGCGCCGCGGGTCGATGCGCAACCTGCTGGTGATTGGCGAAGTGGCGCTGTCCTTGATGCTGCTGGTGGGCTCCGGACTCCTGCTCGAAAGCTTCGCCAAGTTGCGCGGAGTCGATCCGGGTTTCCGCGCGGACCATGTTCTAACCGTGCGCGTGGATGCGCCCATTACCAAGTACGGCGATTTCACGAAGCGCTCGGCGTTTTTCCAGCGCGTGCTGGAGCGCGTGCGCGCGTTGCCGGGCGTTGAGGCCGCCGGTCTCACCAGCGCGCTGCCGCTGACCTGGGATGGCGGCACCAACGGCTTTATCCTCGAGGGTGTGGCGCCGCGTCCCGATGTGACTTGGGACGCCAATAACCGAGTGGTGTCGCCCGGTTACTTCGAGGCGATGCGGATTCCCCTGCGTTGCGGGCGCCTGTTACAGGAGAGCGACGGACCGGATGCGCCGCCAGTGGCCGTCATCAACGAAACCATGGCGCGCAAGTTCTGGCCGAACCAGGATGCGCTCGGCAAGCGCTTCAAGTTTGGCGACCCCGGCGACAAAACGCCGTGGCTCAGCATCGTTGGCATCGTGGGCGACGTCCGCCAGATGCGCCTGAACGAACCACCGCGCCAGGAAATGTATTTCCCCTATTGGCAGGCGAAGGACAATTGGATGGTGCCCCGCGATCTGGCGATTCGCACCAGCGGCGATCCGCTGGGCCTGGCGGGCGCGGTGCGGCAGGCGGTTTGGTCCGTCGACAAAGACCAGCCGGTTTCCAACGTGATGACACTCAACGACCTGCTCGACCAGGAAGTTGCGCAACGGCGGGTGCAAGCGGCGCTGCTCGGCGGATTCGCGGCGCTGGCGCTGATCCTGGCCTGCATCGGGATCTATGGCGTGCTCTCGTACCTGGTGACCCAGCGCACGCGGGAAATCGGCGTGCGGGTCGCGCTGGGAGCGAGCGCCTCTGATGTCTTCCGCACCGTGGCGGGACAAGGCATGACCCTGGCCGGGATCGGCATCGCGGCCGGACTGGCCGGCGCGCTGGCGCTAGCGCGCCTGCTGGGCAGCCTGCTGTTCGGCGTGAGCGCGGGCGACCCGCTCACTTATGCCGGCGCTGTTGCGGTGTTCGGCATGGTCGCGCTACTGGCCTGCTACTTCCCCGCGCGGCGCGCGGCCCGTGTGGACCCGATGGTCACGCTACGGTACGAGTAGGCCATACACAGTAACAGCGCGCCCGCCATGAGCATCCAGGAACTGGGTTCGGGAACCGCCGTTCCGTTCACCTCGAGAGCTTCGACGACATTAGCATTCGAGTCCCGCACCAGGGAAGTCAGGGTCGGACCACTGACATTCGGTCCCATAACATTGTGAACGTTCTCCTGCCAACTTGCGAAGGTCGTGGGGCCGCCCGCCGCCACCACCCAGTACTCCTGGCCGGCCATTAGCTCCGGGTGGGTAACTGAGTCGATCGTGACTAACCCGGTGCTGGGGTCGGTCGATAGCTCGTTGTCGAGCGCGAAGGACTCCAGTACCTGGTTGGGAAGGCCTCCCAGACTCGACATCAAGTACACATCCAGCACGTTCGGCCCGGAAGTCAGACTGACAGCCAGTTCCATGCTCTGGAAGGTATAAGTTTGTCCGGCATTGAAGCCGACGCCCGCATAGTTGAAGACGTCGACGAAGGGGACGATCCCAATCGCGACTCCGACGACGAAGGTATCACCCGGCTGTATGTTGGAGTAGATGGTGCCGGCCTGGGCCGGCGTAGCGCAGGCCACCGCACACGCGACGGCCAAAACCGACATGGTGAACTTGCGAAGCGTTTTCATTGCGCGTCCTCCTGGTAGATTTAGTTTACACCCGCGCAAGTCGGATCGTTCAAATAATCAACATGCAATCGCCATACGAGTAAAACCGGTAGCGTTGCTCCACTGCGTGACGGTAGGCGGCCAGCGCCAGATCCTTGCCGGCGAAGGCGCACACCAGCAGCAGCAGGCTGGTGCACGGCAGATGAAAATTGGTCAGCACCGCGCCGGTGGCGCGAAACTCGAAGCCCGGATAGATGAACAGGTCCGTCTCGCCGCTCGATTCCCGCAGACCGCCGCCGCGCATCGCGCTTTCGATGGTGCGCACGCTGGTGGTGCCCACGGCCACCAGGCGCCGGGCGGCCGTCATGCGTGCGGAGTTATCTGCCGTGATGCGGTAATGCTCGGCGTGCAGCCGGTGTCCCTCCACCTGCTCGCCCTGGCTCTGGCAATGGATCGCCTGGAAGGTTCCCAGACCCACGTGCAGCGTCACAAACGCGATTTCCGCGCGGCGCGCGCGGCAGGCGTCCAACACCTCCACCGTGAAATGCAGACCAGCGGTGGGCGCGGCCGCCGAACCTTTCTCGCGCGCGAACACGGTCTGATACCGCTCGCGGTCGGCGGCTTCGTCCCGCCTCTTGATGTACGGCGGCAGCGGCACGTGCCCGATCTTTTCGAACTCTTCGTAAACATCGGCACCATCAGCATGGGTATGGAAGCGGAGCGTGCGCTCGCCGAACTCGCGGCGCGCGATGACCTCCGCCTCCAGGCCGTCCGCGAAGCGCACTCTTTCGCCGACGCGCATCTTCTTGCCGGGATGCACCAGCGCCTCCCATTCCTTGGCTGCGCTGTCGACGGGCCGGAGCAGAAGGACTTCCACTTCGCCGGTGAGATACGCGTGCCGCGCCGGATTCTTCTTGCCGATGGGCAGCGCGTGCACGCCCGCGCGATGCCCGAACAAGCGCGCCGGGAACACGCGCGAATCGTTCAAGACCAGGCAGTCGCCGGGGCGGAGAAAGGCGGGCAGGTCGCGGAACTGCCGGTCCTCCCAAGCCCCGCGCGTGCGATCGATCACCAGCATGCGCGAGGCAGCGCGGTCGGCGAGGGGGGTCTGTGCGATCAACTCTTCGGGCAGTGTGTAATCGAACTCGGCGAGATCCATCTTCCAGGGGGCCAGACTTCACTGTATCGGAAACAGTGTGCCCTGCTCTTCGCCTTCCCAGAGTTCGGGACGATACTCGACAGGCGCGGAGGCCAGGCCGTGCCGCTCGCGAATGCGCGCGACGCGTTCCCGCAATCGGGCCTGGTAGTCGGGGCCGAGGTACGCGCTGGTGGCGTAGAGCTTCCGGTAAGGACCCGCCAGCTTCGGAAAACGTTGCTCCAGGAACGGGAAGAAGATCTTCTGCGCGGAGGGCATCAGGAACAGCGGCCCGCCGCCGAAATATTGCGCGCCCGCCTGGCGCGCGGCGGCGGCCAGGGCGTCGAGGCTTTCTTCGGAGTCGGTGATCATCGGCAGAATGGGATTCGGGAAGACGCCGGCGGTGAGCCCGGCTTCCGCGAGCGTGCGGACGGCGGCCAGCCGCAGGTCGGGCCGCGGTGCGCGCGGCTCCATCAATCGCGCCAGGCGGCGGTTGAGCGTGGTAACGGTGATGTTGACGGCCAGCACGTTGCGGCGGGCGATTTCGCGCAGCAGATCGACGTCGCGCGCGACCAGGTCCGATTTGGTGGTGATGGACAAGTGGCGGCCCTTTTCTTCCGCGAAGACTTCCAGGATCGCGCGGGTGCGCTCAAAGCGCCGCTCGGCAGGTTGATAGGGATCGGTGGCCGTGCCGAGGGCGATGCGGTCGGCGCGATCGAGCTTGCGCAACTCCCGGCGCAGGATTTCCGGGGCGGCGGCTTTGGCGTAGATCTTGGACTCGAAGTCGCGCCCGTCTTCCATGCCCATGAACTCGTGCGTATAGCGCGCGTAGCAGTAATGGCAGCCAAACTCGCAGCCGCGGTAGGGGTTGATGGTCCACTGGAAGGGCATGTTGGGCTTGGTGCGATTGAGGATGCTGCGCGCGCCGATCTCGAAGTACTTGACCGGGGCGCCCGCTGGGCCCTTGGCCTCCAGCAGTTCGCTTTGGGCGGCCATTTTAGCGATGCCAATCAGATCAGGCATCTCCCTATCTTCGCTTTTTCTTCGCCAACGTGCAAGGGGGTGGGTGTGCTGGGGCGGCTGCCGACCCTACATATAATCCGGCGCCTGGATGCCCAGAATATCCAGCGTCCACCCCAATTGCCGCCCGAAGAAGTCGGTCATCCACAGCAGGAACACCTTCTTCTCGCGGTTTTCTTCGTGAATGATCGGATACAGATGGTAGAAGTTGTTGAACGTTTGCGCGATCTGGAACGCATATTTGGCCACGTGCGCCGGCTCTCCCGCCACGACGGCGCGCTCCACTGCCGCATCCGCTTTCGAGGCGGCCAGCAGCACTTGCCAGAAGTCTTCGCTCGCAAGCTGCCGGCCCAACGCGGCGGGCGTTAGCTCGGCGGCAAAATCGGGCAGGCGTTCGCCCTTCTCTTCCAGCTTGCGCAGAATGTTGCGCGCGCGCACGGCGGCGTACTGCACGTACGGTCCGGTCTCGCCCTCGAAGCTCAACGCCTCCTGAAAATCGAACGCGATCACCGAATTGCGCGTGTACTTCAGCAGGAAATAGCGCAGCGCGCCGATGGCAATCTGCGACGCGATGGCGCGCTGTGCCTCGGGTGTGGCTTCGGCGTGGCGCGCGGCCACCTCGTCCAGCGCCTTGCCGATCAGCGTGTCGATCAAATCGTCCGCCTTCACGCCCAGCCCCTTGCGCCCGGAGACTTCGACGTACGGCCGCTGGCGGTCCTCTTCGGAAAGCGGGATGCCTAGCTCGGCGCAGCAGCGCGGCGACAACGCCACCATCTCATACGAGAAGTGTACGGATTGCGCGGCCTGCTCCGCGTAGCCCAGCGCCTTCAGTCCCGCCACTACCACATCTTGCAGATACGATTGCCGGACGTCGATGACATTGTAAACACGCGTACCGTGGCCGAAGGACGGCGCTCCGGCGCCACCAGCGTCAGGCTCGTCCGTCGAGACCCACAGCTCGCGGCCGTCCGCGTAGCGCATCAGCGGGCGATAATGGAAATCCTTGCCCAGCAAGCCGAATTTCCAGAGCTGATAGGCGATGTCCTTGCCGACATAGGTGACCGTGCCGTCGGAACGCACGATCACCTTGTTATCTTCCGCGCCGGACTCGCCCGCGAACGCCGCGGCGGGCATCACCCAGCATCCTGCGTTCTTGCCTTCAGTCTCCAGGTAAATGGCCTGGCGCTGCTTGAGCAGATCGAACGCCGACGCCCAGAACTGCAAGTGCAGGATCTCACTTTCGCGCGGCAGTACGTCGTACTCCACGCCGAGGCGCAGCATAGTGGCCAGGTGCCGCTCGACAATCGCATCGGCCACGATATGGGCCAGTTCGGCCTGTGGGCCGCTGGCGGCTTCGATGGCGTGCAGCGTCTCGCTGCGCCACGCGCGCGATTCGGGCGCCTCGCCGTAATACGCCGAAGTGCGCGCATACAAGTCCCAGCAGAGATAGTCGAAGCGCACGCTCGGGTCTTCGGTAAGCTGCCGCACCTCGCCGGGCGTCTTGTGTTCGAGGTAATGAAAGCCGGCGACGACATCGGCCACCTGCACGCCGGTGTTGTCGATGTAGTTCTGCACTTCGACGCGCTGGCCGCGCGCGCGCATCATGCGCACAAACGTGTCGCCCAGCGTGGCGTTGCGCAGATGCCCGATGTGCGCCGCCTTGTTGGGATTAATGTTGGTGTGCTCGACGATGATCTTGCCGCTCGCCGCGGCTGTCTCTTCGGCCGCGGGAGTGAGCAGTCCCTGCGCATAAGCGGCGCGGTCGAAGCGGATATTGATGTATCCGCTCCCGGCCACTTCGAGCGCCGACACACCCGGAATCGGGCCGATCCCGGCCACCAGTTCGGCGGCGATCTTCCGCGGCGCCTGCTTCAATTGTTTGGCCAACTGGAATGCGGCGGGCACGGCCAGTTCGCCGAAATCGCTCTGCCTCGGCTGCTCGACGGCTATCGCCAAATCGATGCCATAGCGCGCCTGGATGTGATCGTGAAAGGCGTGCTGAATGTTCTTTTCGAGGAGATGAAACATCTACGGAAGGAACTCCGGATCGAGAATCTGTTCGACGGTGAACGGGCATTCGGCGGGGAAGTGGCTTTTCGGCAGGCCCGTCTGGATCGCGGCGCGGCGGATAGCGAATTCATAATTCCCGGCCAGGTCCATCTTGATCCTGCGGCGCAAACTAGGATTCCGTTTAAGGAGACGATCCACACCTTTCCGTTGGACAGTAGCGGTGTCTCGCCATGACCGCGACCTCTTCTCCGGCTGAAAACGCAATTTCAGCAGGTGAATCAGCAGCACTTCCACGCGACTGTCCAGCGCTCGGAGATCCCGTATCCCCATGTCCTCGATCTCTTCGGCCAAGTGATCCGTATCAGCCTGCTCCGGCCGACTGCCTCGCAGCGTCTCTGCGGCGCGGCGACTCCATTCAAACAAATCGCGTTCGTAGAGGCGCGATAGCTCCACCGAGGTCTTTGCACGTTGTGATTGCATAGGCCTCCTTCATTGTACCTGCGGCAGGAAGTCCAAATCGAGGATCTGCTCGACGGTAAACGGACACTCGGCGGGAAAACGCTCACGATGGAGGGCAGTCTTGGCCATCGCCAGCCGCACCGCTTTCGCGAGGGTGTCCGGCAATTCGCTCGCAAGTTTGCTCTTCAGGCTAGGACTCTGCTTCAGAAGGCCGTGCAACTCGATGCGCTCCGTGGTGATGGACAGGAGCGACGATCGTTTCCCAGGATGCAACTGCCAAAGCAACAGATGCGCCAGCAGCGCCCGTGCGCGGCGATGCAGCTCCTTCAGATCCTGCTTGCCCAGGTCCTCGATTTCTTCTGCGATATGTTGGATATCGCTTATGCGCACCTGCCCAGCGCGAAGAAGTTGCGCGTTGCGCCGGGTCCACTCGAAGAAGTCTTCGTTGTAGAGTCCGGATAGATCAGCGGTAGTGGCCCGTTGCGATTGCATCTTACTCCCCCATTATAGGGCCTTCGCGAATGACGATATAATTCGGTTTCAACACTCTCAAAGGAGCTTAAATTGCGAAAGAAGATTACCGTTGTAGGCGCCGGCAACGTCGGCGCCAACTGCGCCCTCCGCATTGCCGATAAGGAACTGGCGGACGTGGTGCTGGTGGACGTCATCGAAGGCGTTCCGCAAGGCAAGTCGCTCGACCTGCTGCAGTCCGGCCCCGTCCAAGGCTATGACGTGATGCTGACCGGCTCCAACGATTACGAGCCCACCGCCAATTCCGATATTGTGATCCTCACCGCCGGCTTTCCGCGCAAGCCCGGCATGAGCCGCGACGATCTGCTGCTGGCCAACTACGACGTAGTGCGCGCCGCCACCGAGCAGATCGTGAAGTATTCGCCGAATTCCATCCTGATCGTTGTCACTAACCCGCTGGACGCCATGTGCCAGACCGCTTACATGGTTTCCAAGTTCAGCAAGAACCGCGTCATCGGAATGGCCGGCATTCTGGACAGCGCCCGCTTCCGCACCTTCATTGCGCAGGAACTCAAGGTGTCGGTGGAGAACGTGACGGCGGTCGTGATGGGCGGCCACGGCGACACCATGGTCCCGGTGGTGCGCTTATCGAACGTGGCGGGGATTCCGCTCACTGAGCTGATGGACCAGGCTACTATCGACCGCATTGTGGACCGCACGCGCAATGGCGGCGCAGAGATCGTGAAATATCTCAAGACCGGCAGCGCCTACTACGCGCCGTCGGCCGCCGCGGTCGAGATGGCCGAGTCGATCCTCAAAGACAAGAAGAAGGTGCTGCCTTGCGCCGCTTACCTGGAAGGCGAATACGGGATTCACGGCCTGTTCGTGGGAGTGCCGGTGAAACTGGGCGCGCGCGGCATCGAGCACATCTACCAGGTGAAGCTCCTGCCGGAGGAGGTGGCCATGCTGCAAAAGAGCGCCGCGGCTGTGCAGGAATTGGTGGACGTGATACGGGCTAAGCATGGGTAGGTTGCGTGGGGCAGGACTCCAGTCCTGCGGCCGACGTCCACGTCGGCCTGTGCGCCACATCGCGCTGCTCGCGCTGGCCGCTTGCTGCCAGGGTGCGGTGCCCACGCCGGCATCGCATTTCGGCTACACTCCCGGCGACGACTACAAACTGGCCGACACCACCGAGATTTTCGCCTATTTCCATAAGCTCGCGGCGGCCAGCGACCGCATCCGGCTGGAGGAATTCGGCCGCAGCTCGGAAGGCCGGCCCATGTACGTCGCGTTCATCTCCGCGCCGGAGAATCTGAAGAAGCTGGACCGCTATCGCCAGATCGCCGAGCGGCTGGCGCTGGGGCAGGCCAGCGCGGAGGAGGCGCGCGCGCTGGCCGAAGAAGGCCGCGCGGTCGTGTGGATCGACTCCGGCCTGCACGCCAGCGAAGTCGCGCCCGCGCAGCAAGCGCCCCTGCTCGCCTACAAGATGCTTACGGACGACAGCGCCGAAGTCGAAATGGTCCGCCGCAATGTGATCCTGATGCAGGTGCCGGTGATCAATCCCGATGGCCTGGACATGATCGCGCATTGGTATAGGAAGAACGTGGGCACGCCCTACGAGACCGCGCCCATGCCCTGGCTCTTTCAGAAATACTCCGGGCACGACAACAATCGCGACTGGTTCATGCTCAACCTGGAGGAGACCCGCAACGTGTCGCGCCTGCTCTACCGCGAGTGGTTTCCGCACATCGTCTACAACCAGCACCAGGCGCCGCCCTTTCCGGCGCGCATCTTCGTGCCGCCTTATGCCGAACCGTTGAATCCCGATATTCCGGCGGCCGTGATGGAAGGCATCAACAAGCTGGGCACGGCCATGCGGGAACGCTTCGCGCGCGAGGACAAGCCCGGCGTGCTCTCCTATTTCGGCTTCGACGCCTGGTGGAACGGCGGGCTGCGCTCGGCGCCCGCCTTTCACAACATGCATGGCATTCTGACGGAAACCGCCGGTTATGCCTACGCCACGCCCAAGGCCTACCCGGCCGGCGACCTGCCAGCGGCGTTCGCCAACGGCGCGGCCACGCGCGAACCGTCCATGTTCTACGAACGCCCGTGGATGGGCGGCAAATGGGGCCTGCGGGACGCTATCGAATACATGCTCACAGCGGACATGGCGCTGCTGACCGAGGCCGCCACGCGCCGCCAGGACTACCTGCTGAAGAGCTATCAAATGGCGCGCCAGGCCATCGCCGCGGGCGCGGAGGGCAAGCCGTACGCGTACGCGATCGCCGAGAAGCAATGGGACTGGCCCACCGCGTGGGACTTCCTGGAGCGGCTGTCGCTGGCGGGCATCGAAGTGCGGCGGGCGCGCGCGGAGTTTCACGCGCATGGCAAACAGTATGGCGCGGGTACGCTGGTGATTCCCGCATCGCAACCCTTCCGCCCCTACCTGATCGACCTGCTGGAACCGCAGCACTATCCCAACCTGAAGGAGAAGCCCTACGACATCACCGGCTGGACGCTCCCCATGCAGATGGGCGTGAGCGTGGACCGCATCGACGAGCATTTCGACGCGGACCTGAAGCCGGTGAGCGAGTTTCGCGCGCACGGGTCGGTGGCCGGGAAGGGCGCGGTGCTGCTGCTGGATCATCGCGAGAACGACGCGTTCCTGGCCACGTCGTTCTTCATGGATCGCGAGGGCGCCGTGCGCTGGACGTCCGACGGCACGATCGTGGTGGACAGCGCGTACACCGAAAACGGCGCGCGCGCGGACAATTTCGCGCGGCAGTTCAGCGTCAGCGTGACGCTGGCCGACAGCGCGCCCAAGCCCGCCTACGAATTGCGGCGGCCGCGCGTGGGACTCTATCAGCCTTGGACCACCAACTCCGACGAGGGCTGGACCGAGTGGCTGCTGGACCGCTACCACGTGCCCTACACGCTGCTGCATAACGAGGATTTCGGCAAGGGCGAATTGCGCGCGCGGTTCGACAGCCTCATCCTGGCTTCGCAATCGGTGACGTCGATTTTGAACGGCTGGCGCAACGGCGAACTGTCGTTCCGGCGGGAGGGCGCGCAATCCGAGGTGATGGTGCAAAGGCCCGAGTACACCGGCGGCATCGGTCCAGAGGGCGTCGTCGAATTGCAGAAGTTCGTGCGCGCGGGCGGCACGCTCATCGCGCTGGATACGGCCGCGGATCTGCCTCGCGAGTTCTTTCCGCTGCCGCTGCTGAATGTGGGCGGCGCGCCGTTTTCGTGTCCGGGATCGCTGGTGCGGCTCGCGGTGGATACGTCGCAGCCGCTGGCTTTCGGCATGCCGAAGGATGCGATCGCGTTTGTGACGGGCGGCGAGGCTTTCGACATCAACCTGGCGCCGGAATACAACCGGGGCGACCGCGAGGTGCGGGT
>CABEEC010000650.1_pt1 | contig 19829 bp, 16 predicted proteins | sample 3423191 | NCBI WGS metagenome assembly CABEEC01 (sample SAMEA5534333, study PRJEB31848) | metagenome | biome: tundra; feature: field; material: soil | place: USA | collected 2013-05 | depth 0.15 m | reverse complement strand
CGCAACTGGCGCTCGCGCTCAGCGGGCGCGATCGCGACGAAGTTTTGTCCCAATTGGTCGAGTTGCTCGCCATGCGCGAGATGCCGGCGGCTGGGAGATAGCCGGCGCAATGAGCCAACTCACCGGCATCGTCACCGCGGCCGACCCGACGGTTCGCAACCGCTCGCTCGACGCCTTTTGCCGCGCCGCCACCCTCGCAGAGTTGCAGAGCGAATCCGCCGCCCTCGACCGTTTCCGCCGCGCCAGCGACAATCTCTACGAACGTGTCCGCGCTCTCTTCTTCCTTTACGCGATCCACCGCTTCCACCTGCCCTTCAAACCTGGCGTCCGCGCCCAGGCGCCGATTCCATTCAGCGGCTACGATCACCTTCTCAAACGCCGCTTTGAAGAAGCCATCGAGATCTTCCTGGCGGCCCAATCCGCCAACGGCCCCAGCGCGGCCATCTCCAGCGCCCTCGCCGCCGCCTATCATGGCCTCGGCTTCCAAACCCTCGCCGGACAGGTCCGCCGCAGTGTGCGCACCGTGCGCGGCAATCAGTGGATGTTCCGCACAGGCCACCCCGCCGATTATCCGCTGCGCCTGCGCCCCGAGCTTCTCAACCAAACCGGCGGCCTCTTCCCCATCCTGCGCGAGACCACGCCCGTCCGCATGGACCTCACCCACAGCGGCTGGAGCGACATCTTTTTCCTGGGCATGGATTTTCCCGAAGGCGCGCGCGTGCTGAACGTTTCCATCGACCTCAGCGTGCGCGGCGCCGGTTCGCCCAAGCCGCCCGTGGAAGCCTGGTTCCGCGTGATCGACGAGCCGGTCCTGCGCCTCGCCAGCGTCGATCTCGAAGCCTCCGCCGAAATCACCACGCTCGCCGAAGTTTTCGATTTCGCGCGCGACTATCTCGGCCTGCTCAAAGCCGCCATAATCGCCTCCGGCATCGTGCCGCCCGGGATGGAAGGCGCAGGCCAGCCGCTGGCCGACATCCTGGCGGTGCTCACGGGCCGGCGCGGCCACGGCATCGAAATCGTCAGCCGCGTGAACGATATCCCCAAAGGCTCGCGCCTGGCCGTCTCCACCAACCTGCTCGCCTCGTTGATTTCCGTTTGCATGCGCGCCACCGGACAAGCCCACTCGCTCACCGGCGCGTTGGCCGAGACCGACCGCCGCCTGGTAGCCGCGCGCGCAATTCTCGGCGAATGGCTGGGTGGCTCCGGCGGCGGCTGGCAGGATTCCGGCGGATTGTGGCCGGCCATCAAGCTGATCGAGGGCGTCCCGGCCGGGCCGGGCGATTCGGAATTCGGCATCAGCCGCGGCTGCCTGCTGCCCAGCCATCGCATCCTAGGTACGGACGAAGTCTCCGCCGAAACGCGCCACAGTCTGCAATCCAGCCTGGTGCTGGTGCACGGCGGCATGGCGCAGGACGTCGGACCCATCCTTGAGATGGTCACCGAGAAGTACCTGCTGCGCTCGGAAGCCGAATGGCAGGGCCGCCAGCAGGCCATCCGCACGCTCGACGAGATCCTGGGACACCTGCGGGCCGGCGACGTGGCCGCCATCGGCGCATCCACTCAGCGCAACTTCGAAGGCCCCATCCAGACCATCATTCCCTGGGCTTCCAACCTTTACACCGAGACGCTGATTCGCCGCGCGCGCGAGGAGATGGGCGCGGGTTTCTGGGGCTTCTGGATGCTCGGCGGCATGTCCGGCGGCGGCATGGGTTTCATCTTCGACCCCGCCGTGAAGCCGCGTGCCGAGGATCGCCTGGAAGCCATCATGCGCGAGACCAAGCGCCGCCTGGAGCGCGCCATGCCCTTCGCCATGGAGCCGGTAGTCTACGACTTCGCCATCAACGAACGCGGCACCCACGCCGACTTGGCGAGCGGACCCGCCGCGTTGATGCCGCCCGGCTACTACACGCTCGCCGTACCCGCCCTGCTGCGCACCCAGACGCGACTGCTTTCCGCGGCCCGCCGCGCGGAGTTGGATCGCTTCGCCGCCGCCTGCCGCACCGCCCCGGAGCTATCCGGCATGGTGCAGAACCTGTTCGATCACATGCTGCCGCGCGCCGCGCACGATGCCGGCTCCGCTCAGAGTCTCGAATCGCTGCTTGATCGCCACGGGTTCGACCGCGAGCAGCACGAGCAGATCCAGGCCGATTTGCGCAGCGGCCGCATCGGTCTGGCGCAGAACCGTCTCCCCGCCACCAGCCGCATCGAGGACGTCGCGCCGGACGACATAACAGATGCCACCGCCCGGTTACCGGCGCGCTATCGCGAATCCGGCATGCAGGCACTGGCCGACGGCATGGTCGCGGTGGTCACGCTCGCGGGGGGCGCCGGCAGCCGCTGGACCAAGGGCGCAGGCGTGGTGAAAGCGCTGCACCCGTTCTCGAAGCTCGCCGGCCGTCACCGCAACTTCATCGAAGCGCATCTGGCGAAAAGCCGCCGCACCAGCCGGATCGGCGGCATACCGCTGCCGCACGTTATCACCACCAGCTATCTCACGCACGATGCCGTGGCCGACTGGCTGGCCGCCGCCGGCAACTACGGCTATCCCGGTCCGCTTCTGCTCTCGCCGGGACGCAACATCGGCCTGCGCGTGGTCCCCGTGGTGCGCGACCTGCGCTTCGCCTGGGAGGAAATGCCGCAGCAGCTTCTCGACGAGCAGGCCCAGAAAGTGCGCGAAAGCCTGCACGCCAGCCTCATCGCCTGGGCGCACCAAGCCGGCGAGGCGAGCAATTATACCGACAACCTCCCTATGCAGTGCCTGCATCCTGTCGGCCACTGGTACGAGCTGCCGAACCTGTTCCGCAACGGCGTGCTGGCGCGCTTGCTGGAGGAGCGTCCGCACCTGCGTTATCTGATGTTGCACAACATCGACACGCTCGGCGCGGACCTCGCCCCGGATTTGCTTGGGCTGCACATCGAATCCGGCGCGGCCCTCACCACCGAGGTGATCGCCCGCCAGATCGACGACCGCGGCGGCGGCCTGGCCCGCGTTGACGGCCGCGTGCGCCTGGTCGAGGGACTGGCGCTGCCGGACGAGCGCATCGAATTCGCGCTCTCCTACTACAACTCGGCCACTTACTGGATCGACATCGATCGCCTGCTGCCGGCGTTCTCACTGACCCGCGCAGATCTGGCGAACCCGGAAAGCAAAGATAAGGTGGCTGCGGCCGTCCGCGCCCTGGCCGCCCGCATGCCGGCCTACATTACGTTGAAGGACGTGAAGAAGCGCTGGGGCAAGGGCCAGGAAGATATCTTCCCCGTCGCGCAATTCGAGAAGCTGTGGGGCGACATGACCGCGCTGCCCGAACTGGACTGCCGGTTTGTGGCTGTCCCCCGCAATCGGGGCCAGCAGCTGAAGGAGCCGGCGCAGCTCGACGGCTGGCTGCGCGACGGCTCGGCGGCGTATTTAGAATCGCTAGGCGATTGGTAGACTTGTCTTATGGCAGTGACCGAAGACCAACAGGTGCGCATAGGGGGGCGGGCAATCCTGCCCGCAGCCGCCTTTCAGGCGGCTCTTCCCCCGCATCGCCGGGCGCGTCCGGAATAGTAGCCATGTGCGAAACACAAGCGATACAAGCGATCGACGCGTGGGCGCAACCGTCACGGGGCGCACGCGCCAGGGCCTGCCGGAGGTCGTTCGCCTGCTCGAAAAATCGGGCACTGCCCGCTATCTCGATCTCAAGCTCACGCCGGCGGAAATCGTGGCCGCCATGGACGTCGCCGGCATCCAGCAACTTATGCTCTCCGCCTGGTGCCGGCCCGGCCGCTGGCTGATCACCAACGACGAGGTCGCCGCCCACGTCGAGACCTTCCCGGAGCGCTTCGCGGGCGTGGCCGCCGTGGATCTGGCCAACCCTGTGGCCGCCGTGCGCGAACTGGACCGCGCCGTCCGCCAGCTCGGCTTCAAAGCCTTACGCGTCGTGCCGTGGCTGTGGAAGCTGCCGCCGAATGACAAGCTCTACTACCCGCTCTACGTCAAATGCATCGAGCTCGACATCCCGTTCTGCACGCAGGTCGGGCACACCGGCCCGCTGATGCCATCGGAAACCGGCCGCCCGGTGCCGTACATCGATGAAGTCGCACTCACTTTCCCGGAGCTGCGCATCGTCTGCGGTCACATCGGCCACCCGTGGACCGATGAAATGATCGGCGTCGCCTGGAAGCACGACAACGTCTACATCGATACCTCGGCGTATCTGCCGCGCTACTATCCGCCGCAGCTCCTCCAGTTCATGCGCACTTATGGCCAGGATAAGGTGCTCTTCGGAACCAACTTTCCGCAGTTACCGCTCGCCAAGTGCATGAAACAAGTCCGAGACTTGGAACTGCCGCAGGATATGGAAGACAAGTTCCTGTTCGCCAACGCGCGCGCCGTGTTCCGTCTTCTGTCTTCTGACTCCTGACTTCTCCAGCTTGGACGAGCGCTCAGCCGCGAGGCTTTCTTCGCGCCGTCTGCCGCACCGCCTTGTCAGGCAGCCTCATGAAGTTCTCGGGCCGCAGCAGGCTCGCCACGGATATGTCTTCGTCGATTGCCTCCCAATGAATTCCGATGCCGCCTCCGATTAGCTCCCAATCGGATCGCTCCCGGTTTGACGCGCCAGCCAGCCTCGGGAACCACACCAGAGGTACCGAAACTACTCGTCCATCGGACAGCGTGACGGACAGCGCATCGCGTGAGCACGATACGTCGACGGCAATCGTCTCAACCTTTGCAACCAAAGTACTCATGCCACTTCTCCAAGAATAAGCCTGCGTTCTCCATCACGATTTGCCGGATCTCTGTCATCTCGTGCGACCGAAAACCCCGCACATCGCCTACCGACACGGGTTCGAGCCAAAACTTCGCATAACGGCCGGCGTGAGCCACGTGGATGTGCGGCGGCTCCCGCCCTTCCAGACTGAAGAAGAAGAACCGATACCCACGGACTCTCAGTACGGCGGGCACTCCTACAGTCTACCGCCCCTGACCACCTCGCGACTCGCGCGCCGCGGTTCAGCAGCCGATGCTCGCCGGCTCACCGCCGGATGCAGCAGTGCGAGGCTTCAGGCGACTCGCAGCCGCGACTGGACAGACGGCGTTCGGGCGGTAGCGTGTAACAATCCGAGTTCCAACCGCCCTCCGGGGCTGCGACCCCGGTCAGCGGAGCTATCGGCGATAAGAACCGAAAAATCAATGTATCTCGCGATAAGCCCGTCAGGCGCGGATCCGCGCGTCTTTCCCGATCTGGATTTCCTCTCTTCGCGAACAACCATGCTGTCCTCATCCAGGCCGTCCTGATCCAGACCGCGCGGGCGTTGTCGTGAATTTTGAACCCTGGGAGTTACCGGGCAGACTGGTTTACTCCCGCCCGTTTCGGTAGGAGACCCCAGTCGGCGGGTCATCCAGCGAAAAGAGAGCGAACGAGAGGGTGGCACAGATCGGACAGCAGCGCAGGCGGAGCGACAAGCGGCTTTTCTTTCGGCGACCAAGCGGCTACCATGTACGTATGAGGATGTGAAGGGATGAACACAGAAGACATTTTGACTCTTCTTCGCACACGACAGGGAGAGCTACGACAGCGGGCTGATCAGAAGGTCAGCAGCATTGGAATTGTCAGCAAGGAGACTCAGATGGAGGGGCAGAGAAAGGTCAGGGAATCTGCCCAGAGCGATTGGGAAACGGCTGATGAACTCCTCAGCTTGATCGAGCAGATCGAAAGGGCCGAACACGCCACCGCAAGCTCGCGATAACTTTCCTGTCGCGGGACCGTAGGACCGGCAAGCGGCGTGGCTAATCAGAAGCAAATCGGTTTTGACAGGTGTGGAAGACATATCCAAAATCATTGTCGGCAGCGCGGCCGGCGCATTGGGCGGCTTCATCGTCGGGGTTCTGACGGAGCCCATAAGAATTTGGTTCCGAAACGCCAATGACAGAACGCGGCTCCGAAACCTCGTGTACCGGGACCTCGCTCTGATTTACGAGGACATGATATGGCTGAAATACCTTGCGGCTAGCGGCAAAGGATTCTCCGATGCGAATTTAGAAACGGCGTCTGGCAGGTACGATGCCGCGCAACGCGACCAGGTGTTGTACTGCGAGCTGCCCGAGTCAGTGAGCGTTGATATTCTACACGAACGGCTTATGGCCCTAGCTGCCCAGCCACAAGGCAACATGAGCCGAAGGGAAGAAAAGCTGGACGAAATGATTGCCGCCTTCGAGAGCGCAATTCTGCATGGTTCCTTCAAGGTCCGCCGTCTCCGGAAGTTTAGGACGAAGACGCTGTCGACAGGGCTGGAAGCAATCCGGAGGCAGTACCTCAAGGTCTCGGCCCAGTAGTCGGTGCGCCTGGACAAATGATCAAGAAACTCATCGGGTCGGCTTCGAAGCGGAGCGATGCTCTGCCTTGTGCAGCGCGAGCCTTTCCCGTGCCGCCTGAAGGTCTGCCAGCGCGTTCTCGGCGGCGACGCGCTCAGCGTTTCGACGGCTCACTTCAGCGGAGGCTTGGGGGCAGGTTGAAATCCGTCCATCAAGGCTTGCGCCCGTTCCGCAGCCCGCTGCTTGTGTTCGACGGCAAGTTGTAACTCGTCACACTTTTCACACATGCCGCTATTGTAACGCCAGGCCGCAACTGCTCTGCTCTGGGTAGCCAGTCCAGGCAACAAAAACGGGCAGATAGCGGCACCTTCGGGAACCACGCCACCAGCCACCAGGCACCGCGAAGCCGAGCCGCCCCGCGCTACCATGAACCCATGGCCCCAGTCATCCGCGCCCCGCGCGGCACATCCCTGCGCTGCCGGGGATGGAAGCAGGAAGCCGCCCTGCGCATGCTCATGAACAACCTCGACCCCGACGTCGCCGAGCGCCCGGCCGACTTGGTGGTCTACGGCGGCACCGGCAAAGCCGCCCGCGACTGGCCCTCCTTCCATGCCATCGTGCGCGAACTCGAATCGCTCGCCAACGACGAAACGCTGCTAGTGCAATCCGGCCGTCCCGTCGGCGTCTTCCGCACCCATGAGGAGGCCCCCCGCGTCCTCATCGCCAACGCCAACCTGGTGGGCCACTGGTCCAATTGGGAGCAGTTCCGCGCCCTCGAAAGACTCGGCCTTACCATGTACGGCCAGATGACGGCCGGAAGCTGGATCTACATCGGCTCGCAAGGCATCCTGCAAGGCACTTACGAAACGTTCGCCGCCGCCGCCCGCAAGCACTTCGGCGGATCGCTCGCCGGACGCCTGGTAGTCACTGGCGGACTCGGCGGCATGGGCGGAGCCCAGCCCCTGGCAGCCACCATGAACGGCGCGGCCTTCCTGGGCATCGACGTGGACCCCGCCCGCATCCGCAAGCGTATCGAAACCGGCTACTGCGACGCGATGACGCACAATCTCGATGAAGCGCTCGCCATCCTGCGCGAGGCCATAGACGCCGGCCAGGCCAAGTCCGTCGGCCTGGTCGCCAACTGCGCCGAAGCGCTACCCGAGTTGGTGCGGCGCGGCGTGGTCCCCGACATGCTCACCGACCAGACCAGCGCCCACGATCCCTTGAACGGTTACATCCCCGCCGGCCACACCGTCGAGCAGGCCGCCGAACTCCGCGCGCGCGACCCGCAAGGCTATCTCGACCGGTCGCTCGATTCCATCGCCACGCACGTGCGCGCCATGCTCGACCTGCAGCGCGCCGGCGCGGTGACTTTCGATTACGGCAACAACATCCGCCGCTTCGCCGCCGACCGCGGCGTCACCGACGCCTTCCGCATCCCCGGCTTCGTCCCCGAGTACATCCGTCCGCTGTTCTGCGAAGGCCGCGGCCCGTTCCGCTGGGTGGCGCTCTCGGGCGAGCCGTCGGATATCGCCGCCACCGACCAGCTCGTCTGCCGCATGTTCGCCTCCAGCCCCACCCTCACGCGCTGGATTTCGCTCGCCCAGCAGAAGGTGCATTTCCAGGGCCTGCCCGCGCGCATCTGCTGGCTGGGCTACGGCGAGCGCGCCCAGTTCGCGCTCGAAATGAACCGCATGGTGGCCACCGGCAAGCTCCAGGCGCCCATCGTGATCGGACGCGACCACCTGGATTGCGGCTCGGTCGCCTCGCCTTACCGTGAAACCGAAGCCATGCTGGATGCAAGCGACGCCATAGCCGACTGGCCCATTCTGAACGCGCTGCTCAACACCGCCTCCGGCGCAAGCTGGGTTTCTGTGCACAATGGCGGCGGCGTGGGCATCGGCTATTCGCAGCACGCCGGCCAGGTCACGGTGGCCGATGGCACCGATCAATCCGCCCGCTGCCTGGAACGCGTGATGACCTGCGATCCCGGCATCGGCGTTCTGCGGCACGTGGACGCCGGATACCAGGAAGCCATCGACTTCGCCGGCCACGCCGGACTGCGTGCCCCCATGCGGAGTCTTGAGTAACGCCTCATGACGACTCTGGTCAGGGGCGCCCGCCAGTTACTGACTCTGCGCGGCGATGGCGAGCCGCGGCGCGGCGCTCGATTGCGCGACCTCGGAATCGTCCCGAATGGCGCCGTGTTAATAAAGGATGGCGCGATCGTGGATGCCGGTCCCGCGCGCAGCATCGAAAAGCTGCCGGAAGCCCGCCGCGCGCGCGAGATCGATGCCACGGGACGCGTGGTCATGCCGGGATTCGTGGATAGCCACACGCACCTGGTCTTCGGCCGGCCGCGCCTGGTCGATTACGAAATGCGACTCGCAGGCGCCAGCTACGCGGAAATTGCGGCTGCGGGCGGCGGCATTCTTTCGAGCGTCGTAGCCGTCCGCGGGATGCCCGCCGCGCAGCTCGAAGCGCAGGCCCGCGCCTCGCTCGCCGCCATGGCCCGGCACGGCACTACCACATTGGAGGCCAAGTCCGGCTACGCGCTGGATGAAGCCGGCGAACTCAAGACCCTGCGGTTGCTGGCGAAACTGAACGGCGACCCGCTGGATATCGTGCCGACTTACTTAGGCGCGCACATCCCGCCGCCCGAATATCGCGGCAAGGCCGACGCATATATCGACTGGATGGCCGCCGAAATGATGCCCCAGATCCGTCGCCGCAAGCTGGCGCGCTTCGTGGACATCTACTGCGATGAGGGCGCGTTCACGCTCGAGCAATCGCGGCGCTATTTGGAGCAGGCCTGCCGGCTGGGCTTCGGAGTGAAGATCCACGCCGAGCAGTTTGCGCGCACGGGCGCCGCGCGGCTGGCCGTGGAGCTGGAAGCCGCCAGCGCGGACCATCTGGAGCAGGCCGGTGACGAAGACATCCGCGCGCTGGCGCAGTCGAATACCATCGCCACGCTGCTGCCCGGCTCTGTTTTTCACCTGGGCCTGCGCACGTACGCGCCGGCCCGCGCCCTGATTGAGGCAGGTGCGGCGGTAGCGCTGGCGACGGATTTCAATCCCGGCACCAGCCCGACTTACAGCATGCAGATGGTGCTGTCGCTCGCCTGCACCGAAATGCGCATGTCGCCGGCGGAAGCGATAGCCGCCGCCACCATCAACGGCGCGCACGCGCTCGGCTGCGCGGACCGCATCGGCTCGCTGGAGCCCGGCAAACAAGCCGACCTGCTGCTGCTCAACGTCTCCGATTACCGCGAACTGCCGTATTACTTCGGCACGAACAACGTCCATGCAACGATGAAACGAGGAACGCCGCTTTGACGAACCCCAGCACCCAGCACCCAGCACCCAGCACCCAGCTCGTCGAGTGCGTCCCCAACTTCTCCGAAGGCCGCGACGCCTCCAAAGTAGACGCCATCGTCGAAGCTATCCGATCCGTGCGCGGCATCGCCATCCTCGACCGCGAGATGGACGCCGACCACAACCGCTCTGTCGTCACCTTCGCCGGGCCCGCCACGGCCGTAGTCGAAGCGGCCTTTCGCGGAGTCGAGCGCGCCATTGGCCTGATAGATCTGCGCCATCACACCGGCGTGCATCCGCGCATCGGCGCGGCCGACGTGGTGCCCTTCGTTCCCGTGGAAGGCGTCACGCTCGAAGATTGCGTGCGCCTGGCCAACGAACTTGGGGCACGCCTCTGGGAAAGCCTGCACGTGCCGGTGTATCTCTACGAGGCCGCCGCCCGACGCCCCGACCGCCTGAACCTGGAGAACATCCGCCGCGGCCAGTTCGAAGGCCTGCGCGACGACGTGCGCACCAATCCCGACCGCCGTCCCGATTTCGGCGAAGCCGAACTGCACCCCAGCGCCGGCGCCACCGTCGTGGGCGCGCGCAAATTCCTGATCGCTTACAACATCAACCTGAGCACCGCCGACGTCGAGATCGCTAAGCGCATCGCCAAGGCCATCCGTTTTTCGTCGGGCGGGTTCCGCTACGTGAAGTCGATGGGCGTGCCGTTGGCCTCGCGCAATCTGGCGCAGGTTTCGATGAACCTCACGGATTTCGAGCAGACGCCCATCCATCGCGTGTTCGAAGCCGTGCGCGCGGAGGCGGCCCGCTACGGCGCGTCCATCGTCGGCAGTGAGATCGTGGGGCTGATCCCCAAGCGCGCGCTCGAAATGACCGCCGAATGGTATTTGCAGGTTGAGAATTTCCATCCTAGTCTGGTATTAGAGAACCGTCTGGCGGAAGCCACCACTGTGAATGGACTAAACGAATTCCTGGACCAGCTTGCCGCGCCCACCGCCACGCCCGGAGGAGGCAGCGCTGCCGCCGCCGCAGCAGCCATGGCGGCGGCCCTCGGAGCTATGGTCTCCGGACTTGCCAAGCTCCCCACCGATGCTTTCGAAACGGATCGCAAATTCTTCGCCGAAGCCGTGAAGCGCGACGCGGCATCCTACGAAGGCGTGCGCGCGGCCTACAAGCGGCCCAAAGACGCGCGCGCGCCGTTCGTCGAGCGGGCCTTGCACGAGGCCGCTGTGGTGCCGCTCGAAGTGGCCGAAGCCGCCACAGCCCTGAAGAATCGGCTGCGCGATCTGGCCGCCACCGCGCCCGCCAAGTTCGGCTCGGACATCGAAACCGCGCAAGGCCTCGCGCAGGCCGGCATCGATGGCGCGCTGGCGAATGTGCGCATCAACATCGCATCGATGAAGGACGAATCGGCTGTAGCGCCCCTCCGCGAGCGGCTCGGCAAGCTGTCATGAGCGCGACTCTGGTTTCCATCACACCCACGCCGCCGCCGCGCCCCGCCTGGCTGCGCGCGCCCGCGCCTGTCGGCCAAAACTATCGCGAGCTGAAAAGCCTCATCGACGGCCTCGGCCTGCATACGGTCTGCGAGAGCGCAGCATGCCCGAACGTGGGCGAATGCTGGAACCATCGCACGGCGACTTTCATGATTCTGGGCAACGTGTGTACGCGGCGCTGCGGCTTCTGCGCCGTGCAGAAGGGCGCGCCCCTCGAAGTCGATTACGACGAGCCGCGCCGCGTGGCCGAAGCCGTGGCAGCGATGGGGCTGCGCTTCGCCGTGATCACCAGCGTGAACCGCGACGACCGCGCCGATGGCGGCGCCGAGCTGTTCGCCCTCACCATTCGCGCCATCCGCGAGCGCGTCCCGGGCTGCGGCGTGGAAGTGCTGGTGCCGGATTTTCAGGGCAGCCACGCGGCCATGGACACGGTGATGGCAGCCGCGCCCGACGTGCTCAATCACAACACCGAAACCGTGCCCCGCCTCTACCGGCAGGTGCGGCTGGGCGCGCGCTATGAGCGTTCCCTTGACATGCTGGCCTATGCCAAGAGCGCGTCACCGCAAACGCCCGTAAAGTCCGGCTTAATGCTAGGTCTCGGCGAGACCATCGACGAAGTGTTGGCCGTGATGCGCGACCTGCGCGCCCACAGCGTGGACATCCTGACGGTGGGACAGTATCTGCGCCCCTCGCCGAAGCACTTGCCCATCGTGCGCTACGTGCCGCCCGCCGAATTCGAAGACCTCCGCCGCGCCGGTTACGAAATGGGTTTCGGCCACGTAGAATCCGGCCCGCTGGTCCGCAGTTCTTACCACGCGGCGGATTCCGTCGCGCCCAAGTGAGTTCGCCGCCGGTTTCCAATCGCACGTACAATAATCGTGTGGCGTGCTTCCTCAAATCGATCGGTCTGAAGAACATCCTGAGTTTCAAGGATGCGGAACTGCCTCTCGGGTCGCTGAATGTCTTGATAGGCCCGAATGGCGCGGGCAAGTCGAACCTGATCGACGTGATCGGGCTGCTGCAAGCTGCGCCGGGCGATTTGAACGGCGCGATACTCCGAGGGGGCGGCGCTCCTGCCTGGGTACGGAAAGGCGAAAAGGGAGCGCCCGGCGTCGCTGCGATTGAATGCGAATTCGTGCTTGGGGCTGACCAGCTCGCTTACTCCTTGGAGTTCTCCGCGGTGGAACGAGGTCTTGTGATCGAGCACGAGAGGCTGAAGCGGACGCCGAAACGATCACGCGACCACCGCAACGCGGCCCCCGGCGTGTATTTCGAAAGATCCGTTGCGAACATGCAGTTTTGGGATCCGGACACGGGCGGAATGGCGAGCAGAAAGGGGGGCGTTTCCGCCTCAGGATCCTTATTCTCCATGCTCAGGAGTCCGATCGACAAGACCCCCATCACGCCGCTGGGAATGGAGCTTGAGCGGATCCGGGTTTACCGGAGCTTCAATACCGGGATGGACGCCCGAGCGCGGAACGGCACCGGCGCCAATGTTCCTAAGGAATTCCTGGACGATGGCGGCGATAACCTTGCAGCGGTCCTGCATGAGATGCGGTTCGACGGGAGCATTGAGCGGGTTAACCAGTATGTCAGGCGCCTGGCGGACCAGTTTGAAGACGTGCGCGTGCGTCTGGACGCCGGGAACGCCCAAACCTACCTCAAAGAGAAAGGAATCGAGCAGCCAATCTCGGCCGTCCGGCTCTCCGATGGCACCCTCAAGTTCTTGTGCTTGATGGCTGTACTTCTGCACGCCAACCCGCCGCCCCTGATCTGCATGGAGGAACCGGAGCTAGGATTGCATCCCGACGCCTTGCAATTGGTCGCCGAAGTTTTGAGGGACGCCGCCGATCGCTCGCAGCTGATCGTGACCACGCATTCCGAGGCTTTGATAGACGCCTTATCCGGGAGGCCCGACGCCGTGGTTGTTTGCGAACGCGATTTCGACAATGCCACCTCGTTCCAGCGTCTGTCGCGCGAAGGTCTGGGCCTGTGGCTGGAACGGTATCGATTGGGCGAACTGTGGCGAAAAGGCCAGATTGGCGGGAACCGGTGGTAAGCGAGATACGCATCCACTATGAGGGTCACCTTCAGCTCAAAGAAGGATTCCACCGGTTCTTTAACGAGATCATTACTCTGGCGCGCGCTCGCCGGTGCCGCTTGCAATTCATCGCTGGCGCCGGGACGTCCGACGCCATACATGATTTTCAGGATGCGATCAAGTCGAATGCCGCGGCTTGGAACGTGCTGCTGATCGATAGCGAAGGTCCCGACGATGGAAAACTATTTGCACGGTTGGGACTCCCGGCAGCGCAAAGGAATTCCGTATTCTGGATGGTGCAGTTGATGGAATCTTGGTTCCTCGCCGACATCCAAGCACTCAAAGGATACTACGGTCAGGGATTTCGAGAAACCCGGCTGATAGCCAAGCGGGATATCGAGCGGGTCCCGAAAGAGGACGTCCTGAAGTGGCTTAAGGACGCGACGAAGACGACTCAGAAGGGTAAGTACGACAAGGCCGAGCATGCTCCCCGCCTGTTGGGCCTTATCGATCCTGTTCTCGTCCGGAAAGCCTGTCCCAATTGCCGGCGCATCTCCGAAACCGTTGGCGCGCGCCTGCGGCAAAGCTGAAACCTGCTAGTGCCGCGGGCAATGTTCCCAATCTCGCCGCACGTCAACTGCAGGCTCCAGTCGCTCCCTTGCAAACCTGCCGCCCAGTAGCCGAAAAACAACTTATTCTGAGACCCCGCTCAATTCAATAGCGGCGCTTCGTGTGGTCCGTCGTCCCAGCCGTGCTGTACTGGGGCCGGTGTAGGCCTACATGGGTTACTGTCCAGAATGCCAATATTAACCCATTGCGCGAAGTTGCGAAACATGCCCAAAATGTGGAAACAGAGAATTCCGCGTGAAGACCGGGAATACAAGAACACCAAAATGTCCTCGCTGCGGGGGAATTCCGGGTACTCTAGTTAGGTGCTCCTTCTGCCAAGGCACAGGGTACGTTCATTTGCGTGATTTAATCCATGAGTGTGGTAACTGCAAGGCAAAGGGTAAAATGCTGTGCGAGCTTTGTAGAGGGACGGGCCACTATCCATCTAATGAAAATGGAGTGACAGACACGCGGACCGGCCAGAGTTTTTGGGTAGGGTGGTAGTCATTAGCTAGCTATAGCTAGCTAAGTCTGATCATTTCTCCTTACCCCGCCGCCTGCGGCCAGTTAGCCCGAAAATCGTGCCGTGCAATTCCCAAAAACCCGCCCTACTCATACCTCAGCGCCTCCACCGGATCCAACTGCGCCGCCTTATACGCCGGCCAAATCCCGAAGAACAGCCCCACGCTCACCGAAACCACAATACCTAACACCGCCGCCCACAGCGGCACCTCGGCCGGCAGCGACGTAAACACCAGGCGGCTGATCAGGGAAATGATCCAGCCGAACAGAATGCCCGCGATGCCTCCCAGGCTGGTCAGCACGGACGCCTCCAACAGAAACTGCAGGATGATGTCGCGCCGCCGCGCGCCGATGGCCTTGCGTACACCAATCTCCTGCGTGCGCTCCGTCACCGACACCAACATGATATTCATCACTCCAATGCCGCCCACTAACAAGCCGATCGAACTCAGCACCGCCATCACCAGGAACGTGATCGCCGTAATCTGGCGGAAGTCGGCCACCATCTGGTCGGCGGTCGAAAGCGCGAAGTTATCGGGCTTAGCGTACGGCACCCGCCGGTCGATGCGCAGAATAGTCCGCACTTCATCCAACGCCTTGGGAAGCTGGCCGTCTTTGGCGGTAACCACGATGGCGTTCTCCCGCGCGTTCGGGTACATCTTCTGCATCATCCAGTATGGAATCAGAACGCGCGTGTCCTGGTCGCCGAAGAAAGACGCCGCCGGACGGACCATCGTGCCGATCACATCCAACTGGCGGCCATCCACGGTGATGGTCTTCCCAATCGGATTCACATTCGCATACAACCCCTTCTCAATGTCCGCGCCGATCACCGCCACAGGCGCTTTCCGCCGGCTCTCTTCTTCCGTGAAGAAGCGCCCCAAGTGCATGTCAACTTGCCCGCCCCTGGCATAGGCTTCCTCCACGCCCATGAGATTGATATCGTACATGTCGTTCGCTTTGTAGTGCGCGTTCAGGATCTCGTCGGGGCCGAAAAGCATGGGCGAGACATCTTGCACCGAAGGGCAGCGCTCGCCGATATCCACCGCATTCTGCCACGTGAGGTCCTTGCGTGTACGCTCCTCCGGGCTCAAGCGATGCGTCCGCGGTCCCACCGGAAACTTGAACACGATGATCGAATTGGGTCCGAAGCTGCGCAGAACCCCGGTGATGGACGTGTCGAAGCCGGTCATGATGGCGCCCACCCCGATGATCGTGCCCGTGCCGATGATGACTCCCAACACGGTCAGAAAGGCGCGCAGCTTGTGCGACCGGATGGTCTGTAGCGCCAGCACGAATCCGTTGACGAACGCCTGGCTGGTCATCATGGTTATTTCTCCACGCGCAGCGCTTCAATCGGATCCAGCCGGGCCGCCCGCCGCGCCGGATAGATTCCGAAGAAAAGCCCCACCATGCCCGAAAGCCCCACTCCCAGAAACACGGAAGACCAGGGCAATGCCATGGGCACTGCCGTCACGTTGCGTACCAGCACGGCGAGCATCCAGGCGATCGCCACGCCGGCCAAGCCGCCGGTGGCCGCCAAGCACGAGGACTCCACCAGGAACTGGTTCAGAATGTCCCGCCGCCGTGCCCCCAGCGACTTGCGAATGCCGATCTCGTGCGTGCGCTCGGTCACCACGGCCAGCATGATGTTCATGATCACGATGCCGCCCACCAGCATGAACACCGAGACGATGCCCACCGCCATGGCTGCAATCGCGGCTGTAAGCCGCTCCCAAAGGGTGACAAAGGCCTCCGATGCGAAGATCGAGAAATTGTCGTCCTGGCCCGGCCGCAGGTGCCGGTACGCGCGCAACAGGGTGCGCGTCTCGTCCTGCGCTTCGGCCAGATGCTCCTGATCGATCGCCTTGGCCACCAGCCGGATACCGGTGTGCGCGCCGTAAGTCTTGAAGTAGCTCTCCACAGGAATCATCACAAAGTTGTCCTGCGAGTTGCCGAACACGCTCCCCAACTCCTTGGCCACTCCCACCACCTGGTACGGCGTGCCTTCCACCTGGATCGTCTTATCGATGGGGTCCACGCTCTCAAAGAAACGGGTCCGGATGTCGTTGCCGATGAAGACCACCGGTGCGTGACGCCGCGCCTCTTCCGGCGTAATCCCGCGCCCGAGCGCCACCTGCACATTGTTAATCGCCGGGATATTGTCGGTCACGCCCTCCACGTCCACATCCTCCATGGAGTCGCCCTTGTAGGCGACGCGCTTCCGCTTCGAGACCATCATGCCCACGCCTTTCAGCAGCGTGGCGTGGCTCTGGACGAATTCGTATTCATCGCGTTTGATCTCCGGGTTCCGCTTCATCATTTCGTAAAACTTCTTGGGGTCCCAAGGGCCGAACCACGCCATGCGGACGATACGGAACCCGTCGGCGCCCATGTTCGACACTTTGTCGGAGATGTACACGTTCATACCATGGATGAGCGCGGTGACGGCGATCAGCGTGGTGGTGGCCAGAATAATGCCGAGCAACGTCAGGAAACTGCGCAGCTTGTTCTTGTGCAATGAACTGAACGCGATGCGGGTCGCCTCCCAAAAGGAGGCGCTGGGGCGGAACTTGCGCGTATGGCTCACAGGGGTTCACTGAAGAGACGGCTCGGAAGGCCTCTTTGTTCCTGACGAAAAAACGGCCCCAAAATAACGGCCCGATGTGTTAAAATCAAGTTGTATCTCAATCGCGGACAGCCCGATTGACCGCTAGTCTTTCCAAATCAGGGGGGGCGCAACGGATTCGACGGGATTGAATCGTGGTGGGGAGGCGTGCCGGGTTCCGAGCTCCCGTAAAACGATCGGAAAAACACAACTGCCAACTCGCAGTTTGCATACGCTGCTTAATTAATTAAGTGGCCGCTCCAGCCGTTGAGCCCGCGCGGCGGTGAGTGAGCGTCATTTTGCGGGATAGGCTGAAGGCTTCGGTCCGGAGCGTAAGGCCGAGATCAATCGGGCTAGGCGGGCGCCACTCTTGCCGATTCTGAGGCGGACGCTGAAGTTGCTGAATCGCGCTACGCACGTAGTTCTCTTCATTGCGGGCTTTCTCGGACGCGGGTTCAACTCCCGCCGCCTCCACCACTTTATATCGTTTAGTTTCAATTACATCGCATTACTGGCGCTCATAAGGGGCCAATAGGGGGCTGGTTCGCGGTACAATTGGGGTAATGCTCAGGCTCATCAAGAAGCATCTTGCAGCTTGCAAGAAGAAATCGGAGAAAGACTGGAAATGTACGCCGAAGTCGGCCGGGTCGAGAGTCGCCTGTCCCTTCTACGTGGTCGGTCCAGATCCAAGGGACAGAACCGCTCCAAGAATTAAGCAGTACACCAATACCGGCGACGAACGCTTGGCGAAGGCTTTTCTTCTCGAATTCGAGTTGGCCCTATACCAGAAACCAAAACCAGAGCCGCTACCCCCGCCGCCCCCAAAAACGCTCGCGCAAGCGGTTGAGTATTTCCTTGGCACAAAGAAGCACAAGAGCACGGCACGCCAACAAAAACTGCGGCGGCAACTCACTCTGATGTGCGACTTTCTTAGGGAGCGCTTCCAACGGCATCACGTCACGGACGTTCAGAAGACCGACCTCGAAAGTTTTATGAACTCATGGGACGGCAAGTACACGACGCTCAAAACGAGCCGAGAGAATTTAAAAAGCTTCTGGAAGTATTGCTTCGACTCGGACTTTATTCCGAAGAACATCGCTGCCGCACTACCGACAGTCGGTGACGAGCGTGTGCTCAAGGCCCGTCGTATTCCGACCCTGACCCCGAAAGAGGTCGAAACGATCATAAACGCGGCATCCAAATCAGAAGCGATTTTCAAGCGAGAAGGTGAGAAGATCGCAAGGCAGGTTCTAGGCTTTACGCTCGTCGAAAAGTATACCGGTTTGGCGATTGGCGAGGTCGCAAAGCTCCGGTTGGACGAACTGAACGGCACTACGCTTCTCGTCAACAGAAAGAAAACAGGAGAGCCTGTCTTCACGACCCTGCCACCTTTTGTCGTAAGCGCCCTCCATGCTTTTGCACCGGATTCGCCAGAATATTTCTTTTGGTCGGGTCGGGGCAAGCTTCATACACGCACCAGCAAGTGGGGTGTAAGACTTCAAAAGCTCTATGTTTTCGCAAACGTCCGCGTGAAGGATGTTGAAAAACGAAGGCGCTCAGGTGGCAAGCTGAAAGAGAAGCCAGAACTCGTCAAGGTCTCGGAAATAACGCCACACTGGTGGCGCCATACATTCGTTCGAGACTGCTACTTGCGAAAGCCCCCTGTTCCTGTCGAGACTATAGCAGACTTGCTCGGTGACGACGTAGATACAGTCCGCGAATATTACTCGTCGTTTGACGAACTCAGGCAGAACCAGTTGAAGAGCGAAATGGAATTGATGTGGGCAAATGACCCGCTCACGCAGCGGCTGGCTGTTGACCCTGCATTTTCAGAATCAACCTTTGGATCGCGGACTCCGGAATGACCCAGGTCAGCCGGACACACTGAAAACGTTTGAGTGGCGTGCCGGGAAAGACCGGCTCACCGGTTGCCGTGCTGTAGCGTCGAACATCAGGGTCAGTGGCGAGAAGCCTACGTGCGGTTGAATAACTAACGCCGAGACGCTGCGCAGCTTGCCGAAGACTGTACGTCCGGCTGGCGCTCTGGGGGGGCAAACGGACCACGTCACAATCCTGCTTTATTGCCTGGCGCTCTTTCAGCTCACTACATCGGCGCTCGAATACTTCCTGCTTCATCATAGCTATTCCCTACTGACCGTTCTCTCGCTCACTACAGCGGAACACGCTTGGCCCGAGGCGCCCCCGCCATGTCTCAGCCGAAGTCAACATCCCTGCCCTGCGTGCGTAGACCCACCTGCATTTGTTCGCTGCATACGCCTCGATACCTGAGTCAACCCTGTCGTCCCATTTGGTATTGGGCACCAGCAGAGTGAAACGGGCGGATCGCCCGACGGCCCACCATATTTTGCAAAACGGTGCTGTATCCCGTTTTCGGGCCATCCACGGGTTTGGTCCGCGGTAAATCGGCAGGGGTTCCCGGAACTGGCGGCGACGCTGGGCGGTAGTTATCCGCGAGCGCCCGCTCACGATCAGATAGCGGGTGGCGTCCATCAGGTGGTCGTCCCGTTTCACGATCTTGCCCGACCCTTTGTCATCGCGGTGATTATTTGCGACGTCGCATTTTGGCGCACCCCAAACACGGCTGCCCATCACCAGCCTGGCGTATTTCGCCTGCGGGCCAAAAACGGGACAAAGGAGTTTCTGTACGGATTGCCGGAAGCAGGGCATGCCAGAGTATTACGCACACAGCGACTTCAGACAGGGGAATCCAAACTCGAACGACCTCCGGCCTTCCCGTGATCACCTGACCGAATATACCAACGTTGCGAGTGACCGTACCGGACTGCCCGGCTGTTGGTTGGCGTGATGGTTTTGAGCCGGGCAGGTTGAAGATTGGAAGTCACCCGGATTGGATCGCAAAACCAAACCATGCCGAAATCGACTCCACTGGATTCTTGGCGCTTCGGTGGATATCCTGCTC
>CABEEC010000645.1_pt1 | contig 19865 bp, 19 predicted proteins | sample 3423191 | NCBI WGS metagenome assembly CABEEC01 (sample SAMEA5534333, study PRJEB31848) | metagenome | biome: tundra; feature: field; material: soil | place: USA | collected 2013-05 | depth 0.15 m | reverse complement strand
GCGAGTGACCGTAGGCGCTGCGGGTGGGCACCATGAACGGCGCGTACGCCTCGTTCGAGGAAAATCAGAAGGGCAGTATCACCGCTGGCAAATTGGCCGACCTGGTCGTACTGGCTACGATCAGCTGCGCGTCGATCCAATGTCGCTGATCGAGGTTTCCAGCGAGCTGACCATGGTGGGCGGCCGCTGGGTCTACGAATCGTAGTTCCAAGAGACCGCTTGCCTACGCGCGCGGCTCAGTGAGGTGGTTATGTTTACCGAGCCGCGACCGTAAGGGAGTAGAAGAGTACCACATCACACGGTCGGACCCTAAAGAGAGATCAAGTTGAGGCCTGGGATTCTTCGAAAGTGACGGAGGTTTCGAGTTGCCACGGCGTACCCTCTTTCCAACGCAGACGCCGCAATGAGCAGATCGTCAAAAGGAATAGTTATGCCGGCGGCGGAGGACTCCGCACCAATCTTGCCCACCAACTCCGCGGTGCCATCCGTAATCGGGTACACGGGGACGGCGGCTTTCAGTTCATCCAGGAAAATCCTGCGGCGTTTTCGTCGCTCGGAAGTGTCCGCTCGATAGATCCCATGCGCCGATTCGGCAACGGTGATTGCACAGAGGGCTGCTTCCATTTCACCGATCCTCTGAACGATCTGTTTCAGGAATTGGGCAACGTTGAGATGTTCCGCTTCGATCACAACGCTGGAGTCTAGAATCACTCCCAAGCAGGCGGGTTCCATGGCTGGCTGCGCCGTGCGATTCCTTCCTCGACATCCTTCATAAAACCCTCATCCAATGTCGCCGTGAACTGCGCGCTTCCGCCAGTGCGATACATTCGGAGAGCAACCGGCCCTTCGGTAGCGGCGAACGGATGACTGCTACAGGCCGATGGTCCTGCTCGACGACAACCGCTTCTTCCATGTCCAAGTCACGGCTCCGCAGGCATGGCGGCACGACCAATACGCGAAACTAATAAGGACAGCCGCGGAGTTTGGCCACGCCGCCCGAGAATTGCGCGACGCGCGCCCAGAGGTTGTCCGGCAGGTGCAACGACGGATCTTTGCGCTTCAGGGCGCGAACGGTGGCGGCCTGGCAGGATCCCAAGGTGAAGTGATCGATATCGGGTGAGCCTCCGAGCGCGGCCGCCAGCACGTTGTAACCATCCGGGGTTGCGGCTCGCGGATTCGCGCCGCGCTCCAGCAACAATTCGACAAGCGGCGTGTAACCGTAGCCGGCGGCCATCATCAGCGCAGTTTCCCCGGAGCGGCCGCGGCTGTCCACCTGCGCGCCGCCATCCAGCAGAGCGTGCGCGGCGCCTGGCTGGTTCTTGTGGATGGCGTGCATCAGCGGCGTCCAGCCGTTCACGCCGCCGCGCAGATTGGGATCGGCGCCGTGCCGGAGCAGCGTCTCGACCGCCGGTACGGTTCCGGCGCGCGTGGACAGGATGAGGGCGGTAAGGCCGCCGGCATCCTTTTGGTTGGGGTCCGCGCCTCGAGATAGGAGGGTCTGCAGGGCTTGCGTATCGCCCTGTCTGGCAGCTTGCAGGAGGGCAATATCGCGATGTTGCGCGCAGGATGACAAGAGAAGGAGCGGTACCCAGACAAACAGTCGTGACGGTGGCATATTCGGATCGTATACCCTTGACTTTGCAGTGTCAAGTACTCTTCAATAACAATAAGCTCGCAGGCCGCCGAATCGGGCGTCCCCAGGAGTGGGGGGTGCCCCCTGGGACCGGCACGCACGAGTGCGTGCGCCACGACAGAGCTGGGGTATGCTAAATAATATAAGGAGAGGGAAAAATCTGGTCTATGGCGTCTTCCGGGCAGCATGCCGCTCCGCCCACGCCCGAACACGCGCCGGTTCCGGAGCCCACGCTTGCCGAGCGCGGGCGCACTCTCATACAGCTTGGGCGCATCGGGACGCTCTCGACCCACTCGCGCAAACAGCCCGGGTTCCCCTTCGGCTCCGTGATGCCCTATGGCACCGACGAACAGGGCCGGCCGGTGTTCCTCATCAGCAGCATGGCCATGCATACGCAGAACTTGAAGGCGGATGCGCGCGCCAGCCTGCTGGTCATGCAGGAGAGCGGCGAGGACCCCTTGGGCGCCGCCCGTATTACCCTAGTTGGCGTAGTACTGCCGGTCCCAGAGGCGGAAACCGGCGCGGTGCGGGAACTGTACCTCAGCCGCCACGAGAATGCCCGCTATTGGGTGGATTTTAACGATTTTGGTTTTTACCGGATGCAGCCGGCCGACGTCTACTTTATCGGCGGATTCGGGGTCATGGGCTGGGTTACGGCGGACGAGTACGCCCGAAGCCAAGCGGACCCGCTAGCCGACCACGCCGCCGGAATCTTGCGTCATATGAACGAGGACCACAGTGAAGCGCTGGTGCTGCTGGCGCGCGCGGCAGGCGAAACGGGCGCGGAAGCCGCCACCATGACGGCTGTGGACCGCCTGGGATTCCACCTGCGGCTGCGTAGCGGCGAGCGGGTGCATGGCGCACGGATCGCGTTTCCGCGGGAAGTCCGGGATACCCCGGAAGTACGTACCGTACTGGTAGAAATGGTGCGCGCGGCCCGGGATGCGGGATAACCGGATTTTGTTACCGTATTTTCGCGGAATCGAATTCGCTTGCAAACGGGGCTGATATAAGTTTAAGATAACGATGTGGATAACTCCGAATTGGAGGGAGTTGAAGGATGATCTACTCTCGGTCGGCCGAATACGCCATTAGGGCTTTCGTGAACCTGGCACAGGTGCAGGACGGTAAATATGCGATGGTCAAGAACATCGCGGAGCAGGAGGACATTCCGGCGCACTTCCTGGCCAAGATCCTGCAGCAGCTTGCCCGGAAGGGATTGTTGCGCTCCAGCAAAGGTCCCACAGGCGGCTTCGCGTTGCGGGTGCCGGCCGCGGACGTGAAGCTTTGGGACATCGTGGAAGCGCTGGACGGAATGTCGCAATACACGGCCTGCGCCAGCGGCCTGTCGGAATGCTCCGACGAGATGCCCTGTTCCATGCACGATAGCTGGGTGGCTCTCCGCACGCGTATCATAGATTACTTGGAGCGGAATACGATCGCCGACCTGGTGAAGGCGCTGGATCAGAAGCGCAAGTCGCTTGCCAAACAGCGCAAACCCAGGCGTGTGGTTGCGGCCCGCAGATAATCTACTGCATCAAATAGTTAGGGGGTGCCCAATGGGCCAATCTGTCTTGGTCCCCATGGTAGTCGAGCAGACTTCGCGTGGGGAACGCGCATACGATATCTATTCCCGTTTATTGAAGGAAAACATCATATTTCTGGGCACGCCGATTGACGACAACGTCGCCAACCTGGTGATCGCCCAACTGCTGTTCCTGGAGGCCGAGGACCCGGAGAAGGACGTCTCCATCTACATCAACTCGCCCGGAGGCTCCATCACGGCAGGACTGGCCATTTTGGACACCATGGATTTCATCCGCCCGGATATCGTCACCATTTGCGTAGGGCAGGCGGCCTCCATGGCGGCCGTGCTGCTGGCCAAAGGCAGCAAGGGCAAGCGCTTCAGCCTGCCGAATTCCCGCATTATGATCCACCAGCCGTCCATGCAGGGGTTGGCCGGCCAGGCGGCGGATATCGATATCTACGCCAAGGAAATCCTGCGCATGCGTGAGACCCTCAACATGCTGCTGTCCGATGCCACGGGCCAGCCTGTGGACCGCATCGCGCGCGACGTGGATCGCGACTACATTATGAGCCCCGAGCAGGGAGTGGAGTACGGCATGATCGACCGGGTGATCGCCAGCCGGGATCTGGCGCCCCTGGCCGTGACGAAATAGGGATTTTGCGGTTTAACCGCCAAGATCCGGGCGCCGGTTACGATCGGCGCCAGAACGCGGGTTCAGGTTGGCAGAGATGCGCAGATCGCGGAAGCGGCTGCCATGGCGGCGACGCCCGGTCGAAATTCCAGGCCCACTGCCGCGACGTCTCCACCGCGACGAGAGCGGATCCTGCAGAGCGCCTAAACTAGGGGTCTATTTCGACCGATCTACTGAGTGTATGAACGTCACAGGCGTCGAGTGGCGAGATCTGGATCCTCACGAGGGCAAATTCCCCTCAAAGCACCCGCCTCGGCGTGCGCCAAAGCCGGTGGACCCCGACGAAGACGATGTCGTCGAGATCCACGGCCCGGCCGACGAAGAGACAGCCGATGGGCTGGACGAATTCGTGTGGCCGGCGGCCAATTACCGGCAGCGGTGAGCTTCACGTCCCGGACACCGGCGCCTGTCGCAGGTGCCCACCAAATCTCTTAACCAGGCCGTCCGCCGCAACGCCGACCGATTGCCCGAAGATTTGCTACTGGAGCTGGACCTGCCCACTGCCAGTGAAACGCAACGACCTAGCCTCCGCCAGGCGACCGGTGATAGTGACACCGAACTGATCGGGTCCGCTGGGCTCGTCGGATTTATCCACCGTTGCGGAGAAGGAACATTGGGGCAAACTGTTGTGGCAGGCGCCTGAGAACCGGACAGTCTTCGGCGATCCGTCAGGATGAGTCGCGATTACCTCAACGCTGTCGATCAGGCCGTAGATTCGCAGGCCGGTGACGTAATTGAGATAGGTGAAGAAGGTGCCCTTCCCGGTTGGATCGGCGGTAAAGGCGAAGCTCGCGGTGCCTGTGCCGGCAGCATCCGGCTCAGTGGAGTTTGGTTTGGGCACTGCGATTTGGCCGTTACCTCTCGCTTTGGCCGATGCCGAAGGGGTCAAGGTGCCCATGAAGAAGACTGCGTCGGTATCCATCGTCACCGCACCGGTTTGCGCCAAAGCTCTGCCGCACAGGCTGACGTGCGTCGTCAGCGTGATGCTCGCCTTCGCCATGATATTGCCGCTGAACGTAGTGGATGTTCCGAGGGTCGCGGAGCTGCCGACCTGCCAATTCACGGAGCAATGTCGACCGCAGTTTGCCCAATTTGCTAACGAAACAGTAGAGCTGCTTGCGGTTGTGAGCGTACTCCCTATCTGGAAGACGAAGCTTGACTTACTGCCGCCTTGAAAGTCGAGAACCAGCGCCCCCGTCAGTTGAGCGGACGTGTCAAAACAATAGACGCCCGGCGTGAGCGTAAGGCCCCCTAGATCCTGTCCAGTCAAGTTGAACTTGCACGGTAAGGCTGCGACATAGTTGTACGCGGTAGTGAGATCAGTCTGAGCCTGGGCCGCGACCGCGTCGCCTGCGTGTATTGTTCCCACCTCCATTATCCCCGGAGGGAAGCCAACCACCGCGGTGCCTGGACTGACACCCAGGTTTCCCCTGATATGGGTAACGCCGGTATTGGTCACCGTCGAGGCGCCCAGGACCGCAAAGGTCTCCGCCGTGCCAAGGGTTACGCCCCCAAAGGCAGGCGCAACAAATGTTACAACAAACAACGACAACAATACTACGCTCTTCATAATCTTATCCTCCAAGGTCCGGGAAGTGACGTTCCGAAACCTTTGAATAGAGAATAGATCCAGAAAGCTGTCTTTACTGGTCAAATCTGCTCAGGTTTTCCGGTATGTTAAGGTATTTCAAAGTGGCGTGGGGTGGGTTTGTATTGTTTAATACCCAAAACCATTGTCAATCGTGGAGAACCTGCGTCAGCGAACTGTGAACCTTCAGGTTTCCGTTGTATTCAATGAAGCCCAGTTTGCGGAACCTGTTCATGAAAAAGCTCACTCTTGAGCGAGTAGTGCCAATCATTGCCGCCAGCGTCTCCTGGCTGATCTTCGCCACAACGGGCTCGGGCTTCGCCTCCTGCCCAAAATTCGCCAGAAGGAGAAGCACGCGTGCCAGTCGCTTCTCGCTGGAGTTGAAGAGCTGGTCCACCAGATCCTCTTCAAGGCGGATATTGCGGGTCAGCATAGATTTGAGAAACAGCTCGGCAATGGCCTGCTCCTCATGGAGTAAACGGACTATGCCAGCTTTCTCCAGCCGCAGTATTGAGCACTCGGCTAGGGCAGTGGCGGTTGACCTGCGCAAGGGTTGTCCCGCCAGGCACCCCTCGCCAAAGAAGTCGCCCGTCCCCAAAATCCCGATGACTGCTTCTTTGCCGTGTTCAGAGACGACGGTCAGCTTGACGCAGCCTTTCTGAACATAGAAAATGGCGTCCGCCGGCTCGCCTTGGGAGAAAAGCACTTTCTTCTTACGGCAATGTACAATTTCCCTTTTTTCGTCGGCGCTCGGAAGCAACGTAGAAATATCTCCTCTCGGGCCAAACCGCGGGCTCGGCGGTGACGAAACCTAGCGAAGTTCAATTGCACATCGCACGCGGCCGGGGACGCTATAGCCAGAAGTACTGGGAGATTGATATATATCGTTAACTAACGGGGACGTCCACTTTGAGATCCGACCGAGTATATTATGCGCCTCTTGGCATCTTGATGCAAGCCTTAATTTGAATTCTGTTGGTAATGTCTCGAGTTTTGCCGTAAATGGCTTCTGGATTTGTTGTTTCTTGAAACAATCTCTTCCTGGCGCCGCAGTTCGTGCGCAGGCTGGCGGGCAACAACGAAACAACTCCACATCGTGTACGACTCGGCGGTGGCTCCTGTACACGCAACTCGACCAGAGCGGTAGCGATCTGACGACGCTCGAAAACTTCCGCTAGGCCAGTCCCCACGCGACGCAGTTTTTTTTGCCTTCCATTTCAATCACTTACGCAGAATGCCCAGCAGATTGGCAACGGCCCCATGTCATCGTGAAATCAGAAAGGGCGTTGCGCTGACTTGGGCGGCGCCCTTACGAGGAGCGTTTTGGGGCGCTTCTCCTGTCCACAGCCGGAGTTCAGCGGCCGGCTGGTGGCGATCTACCCGGAGCCCTTAAGAAAGGCTTGCCGGGCAATTGCGACGGTTGTCCGGACGGGTTCAGTGAAGAGGCGGGGCGGCCTCCGATCTGACCCGGATCGCCACGCTCGGCCTCCTTCAGCCATTGGGGGAGGCCGGGCTGCGACGGTTTTGCCTACTTCAGCATCGCCAGCCTGCGCGCGGGATCCGTCAAGAACGCGTCATCCACCTTATCCAGCACCTTCACATTGCCCATGGAGATGGAGACCTGTTTCTCAGTGTTGGTGTGATCGCTGGCCAGTTGGATGCCTCCCGACGTGGTGTATTGCCAATCCCACAAGCTGGTGTCCGCGCCCACGCTCCAGTGCTCCAAAAGGTGCGATCGCCGCGAGACGTACGTGTTGTAGCGCATGGCTTCCGCCCCGGCGGGCTGGTCGACCGTTACTTCCACCACGTCGAATGCCTGCTCTTTGAGGCTCTTCTCACCCACGTACTTCAGATGGACTCCCTGGGCAAGCCAATTCCATGGCAGGGCCAGCCAGTCTATGTCCGTGCGGTATGCGCGGTAGGCGCCTTTCAAAGCCGCCGCGGCAGCCGGACCTTCCAGCTTCTTTCCACCCACGTACGCCGTACCGTGCTGGTCGCGAGTGTTGAACAGCACCACGGCGAACTGCTCATTTGCCGCTTTGTCTTCCAGGCGATAACGGCCGGTCTGCTTGTCCCACAGATGCGCGCGCGCGACTCTTGCCTGGCCGCGAATCTTCACGATGAAATCGAAACGCACATAGCGCGCCTGCTTCCAGGCAGCCTCACCGCCCATCGCCTGCATCATGCCCCGGGCGATTTCCACGGCCTGGGGCTCCGGCGCTGCCGTCACCACGACGGAGAGCGCCATCAACGCACAGATTCCTGTTTTCATGTCAATTCGATTTTCAAACACTGATAGATGCCTTGGCCAGTATGCCCCCGTCGCACACCAAGTGCGATCCGGTCACATAAGACGACTCGTCGGACAACAGCCAGACGACTGCGCGCGCCGGTTCATCCGGGCTGGCCAGGCGGCCCAGCGGCACCTCTTCGCAGATGCGCCGCCGCATCCCGGGCATAGCCGACGGTTCCACATTGGCCCACATCAGGCGGGTCTCGGTGGCGCCCGGCACCACCGCATTGACCCGGATACCATACTTGGCATAGTCCACCGCCATGCATCGCACCAGCGCCGAAATGCCGCCTTTGGAGGCGCTATAAGCGCCCGCCGCGCCCGCGGCGAAGGAAACCGACGCCGCCGGCGATGACGTGCACACGATGGATCCCGGCGTTCCGGCCTTCAGAATCTGTTGCAGCGCATACTTGCAGGTGAGATAGACGCCGGTCAGATTGGTGTCCAGGACGCGCTTCCACGTCTCGAACGGCAGCTCGTGCAGGAAGCCGCCGGCGTCCATGCCCGCATTTGCAAAAGCGCCATAGAGCGGCCCCAGACTGGCAGTCTCCTCAAATGCGCGCGCTACGCTCTCCTCGCGCGATACGTCACATTCCACCGCGAGCGCCGCGCCCGCTCCGGCGGCCAACGCGGCGTCCGCGGCGTTCTGTGCCGCCGGGCCGTCGATATCCAGCACCGCGACACGATCGCCGCGCGCGGCGCACTGCATCACGACCGCCCGGCCGATGCCTGCGCCGCCTCCGGTCACGATAATGCTCCTGATGGGGGTCCTCACCGGACGGCTTCCTTCAAGGCCTCTTCCTTCAATGCTTCTGTCAATGCTTCGGCGATCTGCTGGTTGTGCCGCGCATTATGCAACGGGATGTATAGCAACCACTGATAGGCGTTCAGCATATTGAAGACCGGGAACGGATGTTCGGCTGAGTGGGCCTTCATCGGCCGGTCCACCTCTTCTATGAACTTCAGCGTCCTGGCGCGGCCCTCTTTGTAGCGGGCTATGGTTTCCTCGCGCGCCCAGTGTCGATGCGGTTCCAGCGGCGCGGGTGCGGTAGCCTTATGGCTGCGATCCGGCAGCACGCGGCCGAGGAACCTGGTTTTGCGGGCGTCCTGTTCTTCCCAGTCCGGATTGGGCGGGCTGTCCAGAGCTTCCGCGATCTTGGCGAGCATGGCCGTTTCGCCCAGCACGAGGTGCTCGGCGGTCTGCTGCACCGGCCAGCGGCCGGGCGCGGCCTGCCAGGTCCACCGAGCATCGGTCAGGCCGGAGGCGATTTCCAGGAACTCGTTCTCGGAATCGTGCAGCAGCCGGATGACGTGGGCGCGCTCTTCGTGGGTGAGGCCGGGTTCGGTCGTGTTCATGGACGGCTTGGGTTTAGTCTATCAAACCTTACTAAATCGGGTGAATGTCACGATCGAACTAACCCCGCCGCCGGATTGCCGATCGAGGCTTCCGCCAAGCTGTCGGGTCAGGATCTCCACAATGCGCGTGCCCAGGGATTCCGAACGCTTCCCTTCGATCGCCGGCGGCAGTCCGACTCCGTTGTCCGCCACCGCCATGGTCACGGTCCTGCCGTCCCCGCACCGCAGCGACACCAGAATCTCGCCGGCGCGCTCTCCGGGGAAAGCGTACTTCAAGGAATTGGTGACCAGCTCATTCAAAATCAGGCCGCAGGGAATCATCTGGTCCATCGCCAGCGACACCGGATCGAGCGCGAAGCGCAGGCGCACGCGTCCGGCCTGGACTCCGAACGAATCGAACAGGTCGCGGGTCAGGCGCTTGGCGTACTCGCCGAAGTCCACCTCGTCCATGTCCTTGTCGCCGTACATCTGCTCGTGAATTAGCGCCATCGAGTGAACGCGGCGCTGGGCGTCGCGCAGGGCGTGGCGCGCGGCGAAATCGGGCAGCAACTCGGCTTGCATATTCAGCAAACTGGAAATGGTCTGGAGATTGTTCTTGACGCGATGATGCACTTCTCTGAGGAGCACGTCCTTGGCGGTCAGCGTCTCGGATAAAGCTCGCTCGGCGGCCTTCTGCTCGGTGATGTCCACGGACACTCCGCCCAGCAGTCTGCGCCCGGCCGCGTCGTCGAAGATGAAGCGGAAGCAGAGCATCTGGCGAACCTGTCCGCCCGCGGTGGTCACCTCTTCAATCGTTCGCGAAGGCTCGCCGCTTTCGAAAACCGACGTATCGGCGCGGAGTTGGGCAGCGATGTCCTCCGCATCGCTCGACGCATTGTTGACATACAATATCCGGCCGGATTTGTCTTTGATGAACGCCAACGCCGGGCTGTGGTGCATGAAGGTATGGAAGCGCACTTCACTGGCTTGCAACTCCTCTTCGGCCAGGCCTTTCTCCTCGCGCAGAACGTTCTCCATCAGCGCGTGCTTGACCGCGGGCCCCAGGCGGCCCAGGCGATCCTTGAGGAGGTAGTCGGCGCCGCCTTGCCGCATCATGGCGACGGCCGCGTCTTCGCCGATGGTCCCGGACACGACGATGAACGGGATGTTCAGCCCGCGCTCTTGCAGCAACTGCAGCGCCCGTCCGGCTTCCAGTTCAGGCATGCTGTAATCGGCGAGGATCACGTCGGGCGGAGGGTCGAGGTGCGCCAGAAAGTCCGGTTCGGTCTCCACCCGCTGCCACTGCGGATCGTAGCCGCTGCGGCGCAGCTCGTGCGCCATCAGCTCGGCGTCCTCGGGCCGGTCTTCCAATATCAATGCGCGAAGCAGGATCTTTTGTTGCACGTCAGTGCGCCTCATTGGTGGCGGCCAAGGCCGCCCGCACCGCCTCGACGAATTGCGCGAAATCCACTGGTTTCACCACGTAGCTATGGGCTCCCAGTTCGCGCGCCCGCTTAAGGTCGCGATCTTCCGACGAAGAGCTGAACACGACGATCGGGATAGCGCGGGTGCGCGGATCGGCCTTGGCGCGCCGCAACACCTCCAGGCCATCGACCTTGGGCAGCTTGAGATCGAGCAGCAGCAACTTGGGAGGATTGCGGAGGTCGCGGCCCGCGTAGGCGCCGGTGCAGAAGATGAAGTCCAGCGCTTCGGCGCCGTCGTGAACGACCTTGACGCAATCGGCGAGGTGGTGACGGCTCAGCACATGCAGGGTCAGTTCGGTATCGCTGGGGTTGTCGTCCACCAACAGAATCTCCACGGGATCGTTCACGGTTCAGGCTCCATGGTGAAATAGAACGTCGCGCCGTGGTCGAGTTCCGCCTCGGCCCAGACGCGCCCGCCGTGCCGGTGAAGGATTCTTTGCACCGTCGCCAGGCCGATGCCAGTACCCGGATAATCGCCCGAGTGGTGCAGGCGCTGGAAGACTCCGAACAGCTTGTGAACGTAGCGCATGTCGAAGCCCACGCCGTTGTCCCGCACGTAGTAGACGGCGGCATGCCCATCCGCGCGCGGCAGCACGCTCACCTCAATTCTGGCTTGCTCGCATCGGCTGGTGTACTTGATGGCGTTGGAGAGCAGATTGATGAAGACCTGTTTCAATAACGCCGGGTCGCCCTCGCAGGGCGGCAAGTCGCGCACTACGATTTCGATGCGCGGCTCAATTTCCGGGCTCAAGTCGTGCAGCGCCTGCGCGACCAGATCCGCCGGTGCGATGGCCTGCTTCTGCAAAGGTTGGCGGCTGAGGCGGGAAAAAGTAAGCAAATCGTCAATTAAATCACCCATTCGCAATGCATTATCGCGGACGACCTCAAGATAATGTTGAGCTTTCCTCGGGATCTGCGGCGCATATTCTTCCATCAGTATGCGCGAAAAGCCGTGGATGGCTCGCAACGGCGCGCGGAGATCGTGCGAAACCGAATAGGCGAAGGCTTCCAGTTCGTGGTTGGCGGCTTCCAACTGTCCGGTGCGTTCCTGAACGCGTTTCTCCAACTCCGAGTTGATCGTGCGCACTTCCTCCTCCGCGCGTTCGCGCGCCCGCTCCTGAGCGTCCCTTTGCACCCTGGCTTTGAAGACCGGCGCCAAGTCCCGGGCGATGCGCTCCAGCGTCTCCAGATCGCTCTCGCCGTAATCCGCCGCTTTGTTGGCGATAGCAAAAAGTCCGATCGGTTCCCCTTGAAAAAAGATGGGCACTGCGAGAACCCGGCGGACGGGAGCGCGGCCCGCGGGGGATGGTTCTGGTTCGTTGGAATACAGCGATCGCCTTTCAGTAAGCGCGCGTCCCCAGATGCCAACCCACTCGCCGCGCCGGAAGCGAACAGCCTCGCCGGGAACTTGGCGATCCTCCCAAGCCTCCCACGCCCAGATAGGGAACACCAGCGCGCCCTCTTCGTCGATGTAGCCGAAGATCCCCTCTTCGCTTTGGGTGTGCTCCAGGACGGCGTCCAACACGGCCGCGAATATCTGACGCTCGGACAACGTGAGAAATATCGTGGCGAACTTGGTCTTGAGGGCCAGTTCCCGCTGCGATTGCCGCGCTTCCTCCTCCGCCCGCTTTCGCGCGGTGATATCGGCGCAGGAGCCGATCCATTCCCGGATGCGTCCTCCCGGTTCCAGCACGGGCACGCCGCGCACCGCCATGTGCCGGTACTCGCCGTCGTGCCGACGCACCCGATACTCCGTCTCGTACACGGTCCCGTTCTGCAAGGCGTTCGCGAAAACCCTGGAAATTCTTTCGCGGTCCTCGGGGTGCACGGCACTGATCCATCCCCAGCCGGTAAGCTCGCCTGCGCGCTGGCCGGTGAAGGCGCGCCACATGGGCCAATCCTCCACCACCTGGCCCTGCGCGTTCTTGGTCCATACGATCTGCGCGCTGGCCAGCGCCAACGAGCGGTAACGCTCCTCGCTGAACCGCAGGGCGTTCTCCAAGGCCGCTCGTTCGCCGATGTCCCGGGCAATCGCGGAGGCGCCCACCACACTGCCCCCAGCGTCGCGGATCGGAGAGATGGTGACGGACACGCCGACCCGGCAGCCGTCTTTTGTTGTGCGCACGGTTCGATGGTGGCGGATGGTTTCCCCGCGTGCAATTGTTTCCAGAATGCCGGAGATCTCGCCGGGTTGTTCCGGCGATTCGAGCAGCGCGATATGCCGGCCGACGACTTCGGGCGCGGCATAGCCATAGAGCTTCTCTGCCCCCCGGTTCCAAGTTTCGATGACTCCGTCCAGCCGCGCGCCGATAATGGCGTCCTCGGAGGAGTCTACAATGGCGGCCAGATAAGACCGCAACTCTTCCGTTGTCCGACCATTCGTAGAATCAGTGACCATGGACTTAGGCGGGTTCGAAGTGGGGCAGGCAATCCTGCCTGCGGGCGCGCTTTCCAGCGCGCCCAAGCCGGCTGAAAAGCCGTCCCCAGAGGGGACCCCAGCCAAGATTGGCTGCCCCACAAGATGGCACCGGTGCCAGCATCAACATTGCATGGGCGCGCCGGCGCCCAGGAGCGTACGCACCCGGCCAAGAAGCTCCGATGCGGAAAATGGCTTGGGCAGAAAGTTCCGCTGCCGGTCCAGCACGCCATCGCCTTCGAGCGAATCGTGCGGGTAGCCGGAGACGAACAGGACCTTGATATCCGGCCGGAGCGCAGCCAGGCGGTCCGCCAGTTGCGGCCCCGTCATGCCAGGCATCACCACGTCGGTGACCAGAATGTGGATGGGCTCGTCGTATCTTTGCGCGATGACCTCGGCTTCTTCGCCATCGCTGGCCTCCAGCAGTTGATATCCCTCCTTCTCGAAGTGCCTGTGTATGATGCGGCGCACATTGTCTTCGTCCTCGACCAGCAGAACGGTCGGCGTGGCCTCCGCGCCGGCTGCAAGGCTTTGATGGCCGTCAATATCGCGCAACGTCTGAAAGGCGGCCAATCGCGGCAGCAGGATCTCGAATGCCGTGCCCAGGCCCACCTCGCTGCGGGCCGTGATGTGGCCGCCGCTCTGGACGACGATGCTGTGCGCCATGGATAAGCCCAGCCCGGTTCCGAAGCCGGGTTTCTTGGTGGTGAAGAAGGGCTCGAAGATACGAGCCAGCGTCTCTTTGTCCATGCCTTCCCCGCAATCGGACACCAGCAGGCGGACGTAGGGTCCGGGTGGAAACAGCTCCGCCTTCGAGCTTCCGGCTGGGATATCGATGTTCGAGGTTTCCATGCGCAACTCCCCACCCAAGGGCATGGCATCCCGCGCATTCAGCGACAGGTTGAGGAGCACTTGCTTGAGCTGATTGCGATCGCCGCGCACGCGCCCCAGATTCGACCCCAGGTTCGTGGTCAGGATGCGCATCCTGCCAAGGGCGCTCGAAATGGCGGGCTGCATTTCGACGATCGTTTCGTTGATGTTCAGCGGCTCCGGGCGCATCGCTTGGTGGCGGCTCAGCGTCAGCAACTGGCTGGTGAGGGCGGTGGCCAGGGAGCCGGCGTGCTTGATCTCGAAAGCCCGATCCCGGGCGTCGCCGGAAAGGCTTTCACAAAGCTCATCGGCGCATCCGAGAATCACGGTGAGCTGGTTGTTGAAATCATGCGCCAGTCCGGCCGCCAGATTGGCGATGGCCTCCATTCTCTGCGATTGCATCACACGCCTCTCCAAGTCCCGCCGGCCGTCGATATCGCGCAGCACCAGGATGGCGCCCGATAGCTGATCCGAGCGGTTCTCAAAACAGGCAAGCTCGACCGTGGCGGACAGCCCCGTGCGGGAAGTGAGCGTGTAAGCGCGATTCGCGCGGCGGGGATCGCGGGGCGTCTGACCGGCCAGGAGATCGACGATGGGGTTTTCCGCGGGCGCCCCGGTGGATTCCTCGTGCAACGCGAGCACCTCCATGAGCAGGCGCCCATGCGCGTCCGTGCCGGACCAGCCCGTGAGCTGCTCGGCGACAGGGTTCATGAACACCACTTCGCCGTCGGTGTTGGTGGCGATGACACCCTCGCCGATGCTGCGCAGCGTGGTAGCCAGCCACGCTTCGCTGGTGCGGAGGCGGAGTTCCATCTCGTGCTTGTGGATGGAAATCCGCACGGCGCTGCGCAGCTCGGAGTCCCGTATGGGTTTGAGAATATAACCGAATGGCTCTGTGCGGGTGGCCCGGTCGATGGTCTCTTCGTCGGCATGGGCGGTGATGTAGACCACCGGCGTTTCCAGTTCGGTCTTCATTGTCTGGGCCGTGGCAATGCCGTCCATGTCGCCCTTCAGACGGATGTCCATGAGGACCAAATCGAACGGCGTGGACCGGGCAAAGTGGAGCGCTTCTTCGCCGGTGCGCGCGATGGCCGGCACCTTATAGCCCAGCCGCTCCAGCCTGCTTTGGATGTCGGCGGCGATAATGCCTTCGTCTTCAACGATCAGGATCTGCTTGTGTTGTTCGGTGGTGAGCTGCATGGGAATCGCCCGTCTGGGAACTTGAGTGCGCCGAACAGGGCGAGTCTCTCAGGCAGTTTTGCGGACGGCGCGGCGGGGGGTCGAAGCCGCGCTCCGCGCGGCGCTGGCAGGCTGAAGGCCGGCTGAAGGCCTGCCACACCGTGCAGGCTCACTCTAAGGCTGTTTTCGCCCGGTCTTCGCTCGCGTGAGCGGGAAAGGCGCGGCGCTTCTTGCGACGGTCGGTGGTCCGGCCAGGAGGTCTGCCGCGGCCCCGCGGACGACCGCTGGCGAGCCTTTCCAAACTCAGAATGGCTTGGTCAAGGTCATCGCGCTGCTCCCGTAACTCGGTAAGGGCTTTGGCTATGTCCATGGCGCGCATCCTCTTCAGCCGGAACCGGCCGGCACAAAATGTCCAGCCCAACCTGGCAACCTGGCAAACATTATGATTTTAATACGTGATTAATTATAGATTATTATGTTATCATTTTCCAACTGGCATAAATCCGAATGCTGAGGGGTTCTGTGAAGTACAGTACTTTATTTCTGGTGTGCGAACCTGCACAATTACACAAGTTGCGGCCGCACACACTGCATTTTAGCATTCTGTAGGAATCGCGGGGCAACCCATAGAAAAGAGAGACGATGCGAAATTCGATTTCGGGTGCGGTTGGACGGTTAGCGCTGGCTTCAACGCCGGTACTGGCGCTGGCCCTCATTGCGATGCAACCGGCCCATGCGCAGACTTTCACTGCGCTCTACACGTTTGAAGGCGGCGCCGATGGCGGAACCCCATTGGCAACACCCCTTCTAAATAATGGCAACATTTGCGGCACTACAGCGGCGGCGGCACGCACGCTAACGGAACCGTCTACGCACTGAATTTCAACAGCCGCCTCAAGACCGTGCTGCACTCCTTCGTGGGTAGTCCGGACGGAGCCGATCCCGTTGGTGGTCTGGTCCAGGACTCGGCGGGCAACTTCTACGGCGTCGCATACTGAGGCGGCGCAAACAATTTTGGAACGGTGTTCGAGTTGAGTCCCACGGGCGAGTTCACCCTCCTGCACAGTCTCGCTGGCCGCCCGTCGGAAGGGAACGGTCCCGCCGGAACCCTGGTCCTCGATCCTTTGGGAGACCTGTTTGGCACAACTTACCCTGGCGGCGCTACCAAATCGTGGGGAACCGTATTCGAGTATTCCGCCGGCGGCAGCTATACAACTCTCAGATCCTTCGACCCTGGTGGCGCACTGCCCCGGGCCGGCCTGCATTTGCGCGCTTTACGGCACCACTACTGGGGGCTACGCTAGCTTCTATGGCATGTATGGAGGGACGGTCTTCGAGGCCGGCGTGAAACACCGTTATACACTTTCACGGGAGGACCGGACGGCGGCCAACCGATGGGCGGCTTGATCGGGGACAACCAGGGTAACCTCTATGGCACGACCGTGGCAGGCGGCGATGGCAGTTTCGGTCTGGGCCATGGCGTGATATTTAAGTTGAATATCGCAAGCGGCATGGAGACCGTCCTGCACACCTTCACGGGGCCGGATGGGGCTGCTCCAGCGGCCGCCTTGGCCTGGGATTCGCAGCACAACATGTATGGTACGACCACCCTCGGCGGGGCCAATGGTTACGGCACGGTGTTCAAACTGGACTCGTCTGGCAACTTCACGACCTTGTACAGCTTCACGGGCGGGTCGGACGGCGCTCCCGGCGGCTACGGAACGCTCTTCGTCATTTCTCCCGCGACGACGTAGGCCAGGCATTGGGCGAGCATATAGCCTCGCCGTGGCTGGTGGGACCCGGAGGGTACCCCGGCTGGTAGCTGGTGGTTGTGCGACCTGCGCCTGGAAAGAACCGGCAAACCTGTCCGGCTGGCGCCCGTCCTATGCATCATGAGATCGCCAACCGGAGTTGCGCTCATCGCCGTAACCCTCTTGACGCTATCGGGCGCGGATCAACCCGCGCCGCGCTGGATCGCCCTGAATCGCGCGGCACGCCAGGCGCTGGAGGCGAAGGACTATTCGAAACTGAGAGACACCTTGGCCGAACTGCGGCCGCTGATGCCGGGCAATCCCCAGCTTTTGTACAACCTCGCCGCGTCGGATTCTCACCTTGGCCAGATGGAACGCGCGCTCGCGGAATTGAAGGATCTGGCGAACGCCGGGTTGATCTACGATTTCAACGCGGATGACGACTTCGCCTCATTGCGAGGCTCCGCTGGATTCGCTTCCGTGTTGCGTCAGGTCGAGCAGAACCGGAAACCCACCACTCGCGCCGTGCCGGTGTCGACGCTTCCGGAACGCGACTTGCTGCCGGAAGACATCGCGTACGATGGGAAGACACGGCGCTTTCTGATCGGCAGTGTGACGAAATGCAAGATCGTTACCGCGGACGGCCGAGTCTTCGCGAAATCGGATTGGCCCGTGATGGCCCTGCGCGTGGATGCCAGACGCCGTATCCTCTGGGCGGCAACAGGTTGGCTCGCGCACTGCCAGCAGTGCGACGCGGCTGACCGGGATAAGAGCGCGCTCCTGGCATTCCATCTGGATTCCGGCGCGTTGCTGAAGCGGGTCGATTCTCCGGTGAAAGGACTGCTCGGCGACATGACCATCAGCCGCGCGGGCGATCTCTTCGTGTCGGAAGGCTCTTACGGCGCAGTGCTCCGTTTGAAAGGGGACTCCTCAACCCTGGAGCGTCTCGATGCACCCGGTGAATTCAGCTCGCCGCAGACTCCGGCGCTTTCCTCCGATGAGCGAACGCTCTACGTGCCGGATTACGTGCGCGGCATTGCGGCGATGGACTTGAAGGCGCGCACTGTGCGATGGCTGCAGCCGGCGCACGATATCGTGCTCAGTGGGATCGACGGTTTCTATCGATACGGCGATGCGTTTCTGGCCGTGCAAAACGGTGTCAATCCCGAGCGCGTAGTGCTCTTTTCTTCCGGCCTGAAGAAGCAGGAGATTCTGGAGGCGAACACTCCCGGCCTGGGAGAACCAACGCACGGCACGCTGGTTGGCGGCGCATTCTACTTCATCGCCAACACCGGTTGGAATGCATACGACGACGACGGGAAGAAGAAGCCGGACAGCGCGCCGGTGGTATCGCAGATCCGTAAGATCGTGCTTGGCAAGCGCTGAAATCCGCTGTGCGCGCGGCGGGGCGGGGCAGGCGTGTTACCTTTCCATTGATGGCCAAAATCCAACGCGTCTTGATCAGCGTCACCGACAAAACCGGCATTGCGCCGTTTGCCCGCGAGCTGCGCGATCTGGGCGCGGAATTGATCTCCACCGGCGGCACAGCGAGGCTGCTGCGCGATTCCGGCGTGCCGGTTCGCGACGTCTCGGAAGTGACCGGTTTCCCCGAAATGCTGGACGGACGCGTGAAGACCATGCACCCCAAGGTGACCGGCGGAATTCTGGCGATGCGCGGCAAGCCCGAACACATGCAGGCGCTGGCGGCGCACGGCATCCAACCGATCGATATGGTGGTGGTGAACCTGTACGCGTTCGAGGAAGTGGCGGCAAAAGCGGATGCCAGCCTCGCGGAGCTGATCGAGAACATCGACATCGGCGGGCCGACCATGATCCGTTCGGCCGCCAAGAATTACCAGGATGTGGCGGTGGTGGTTTCACCGGCCGATTACGCGGGCATCGTGGATGAGATGAAGGCGCATGGCGGCGCGCTCTCGCCCGAAACCAGGTGGCGTCTGGCGCAGAAGGCGTTTCGCACCACCGCGGATTACGATCGTGCGATCGGCGCGCGGTTGTCGCTGGTGGATGGCGCGGGGCCGTTGCCCGCCGTGCTCGACCTGCGCGCCGGCAAGATCATGGATCTGCGCTACGGCGAGAACCCGCACCAGTCCGCGGCGCTGTATGGCAAGCACGGGGCTGGAATCGCGGGCGCTGCGCAGCTTCATGGCAAGGGGCTGTCCTACAACAACTTGGTGGATCTGGATGCCGCCTGGCAACTGGTGAACGAATTCGATTCGGCCGCCGCCGCCATCGTCAAGCACACCAATCCCTGCGGCTGCGCGGAGAAAGGCACGCTCGCGGAAAGCTACCGCAAGGCGTTCGAATGCGATCCGGTGTCGGCGTTCGGCGGTGTGATCGGATTCAATCGCACGGTGGATGAGGAGACCGCCCGCGAATGCGCCAAGACATTTCTGGAGGCGATCGCCGCGCCGGATTATACGCCGGAGGCGCTGGCGGTGCTGAGCGGCAAGAAGAGCCTGCGGTTGATGAAGGTAGCCGCAGGCGGCGATGGACTGGTGGTGAAATCGATCTCCGGCGGATACCTGGCGCAGACGCCGGATACCGCCCGGCTCGATCGCGCCGCGGCGCAGGTGAAGACCAAGCGCGCGCCCAGCGATGAGGAATGGATCGCGCTCGAGTTCGCCTGGAAAGTGGCGAAACACGTGAAGTCGAACGCTATCGTGTTTGCGCGCGCCGGACAGACGGCGGGCGTCGGCGCGGGCCAGATGAGCCGCGTGGACTCCGTGAAGATTGCAGCCATGAAAGCCGTGCTGCCGCTGGCCGGCACGGTAGTAGGATCGGACGCCTTCTTCCCTTTTCCGGACGGCGTAGAGGAAGCGGCCGGCCACGGCGCGACCGCGGTGATCCAGCCCGGCGGATCGGTGCGCGATGCCGAAGTGATCGAGGCGGCCGACCGGTTAGGTCTGGCGATGGTGTTTACGGGAGTGCGGCATTTCCGCCATTGAGTTAAGCCAAGCAGGCGTCCCGATGAGTCGGTGAGGTGACTGGCAGATCGCTGACAGAGATGACCGGCGACATGGCTGCCACTTTGAGCCGCAAAGGGCGTTGTATGGGCCGTTCAGAGCGGCCTTTTCCT
>CABEEC010000643.1_pt1 | contig 19949 bp, 12 predicted proteins | sample 3423191 | NCBI WGS metagenome assembly CABEEC01 (sample SAMEA5534333, study PRJEB31848) | metagenome | biome: tundra; feature: field; material: soil | place: USA | collected 2013-05 | depth 0.15 m | reverse complement strand
CGTGGCGAAGAAGGACGAATTGGCTCCGGCGATGTGCGCCATCTGCTCGCCGAAGCTCATCTCCGCGGGATTCGGCTTGAAAGCATAACCGTCGGCGGGCATCTGCTCGGCCAGGGCCAGCACGTACTTCTTGGAAGTCTTCCAATGATCCACGAGCACGGGCGGAATGCCCCCTTCTTGAGCCAGGACCGGCAGCACAAGAGCCGCGCCCAGCAACACAGTCGTCATCAATCGATACATGGCATCCCCCTCTTTGTTTACTGTACCGCGGGATACCTCGCAACGCGCGCGAGGCTCTCCGCATCCAATATAACAGAGGCCGTCCCATTAAACCCTCGCCGGAACATCCGAATCCGAAGCTGTGGCCCGACCGTGGCTTATACGCGGCGTGGCTGGGCCACGCTACCGTCCTGCTCAAATTGGATGGCGTGACCATTCTGACCGATCCGGTGCTGGGCAATCGCGTCGGCCTGAGCTTTGGACCTATGACGGTGGGATTGAAGCGCCTGGTGGCGCCCGCGCTGCGCGTGCATCAACTGCCGAAGATCGATGTGGTGCTGCTCTCGCACGCGCACATGGATCACTTCGATCTGGCGACGCTGCGCGCGCTCGAAAGCCGTGCGACCACCGTCGTGACGGCCGCCAAGACCAGCGATCTGCTGCGCACCCGCCGTTACGCCGGCGTAAAGGAACTCGCGTGGGGCGAGCGCACGCGGGTGGGACACATCGGGCTGCGCGCGTTCGAGGTGAATCATTGGGGCGCGCGCATGCACGGCGATACGTATCGCGGATACAACGGCTACCTGATTGAGGCGGGCCGCTACCGCGTGCTCTTCGGCGGCGATACGGCGGCCACTACGGCCTTTCGCGCGCTACGCAGCTCGCGGCGCATCGATCTGGCCATCATGCCGGTGGGCGCATACGATCCGTGGATTCGGTATCACTGCACGCCGGAACAAGCCTGGCAGATGGGCAATGACGCGGGCGCGGAGATTTTCCTGCCCGTGCATCACCAGACCTTCCCGCTCAGCCGCGAACCGCGGCATGAGCCGATCGAACGCCTCTACGGCGCGGCCGGGAAAGAGCCGGAGCGGATCGGCATCGAGCGCATCGGGCAAGAGATGAAGCTGTAGGCGATCTTCGAGTGAAGAGCGGGTCCTGGAGGACCCGCGCAGACCTGGAGGTCTGCCCCACCACTGCCAAGCTACCATGGATAGGAATGCCCGAATCGCTTGCCGCCGGCGCTATCCTGGCTCACTACCGCATCGTCTCCCGCCTCGGCGGAGGCGGTATGGGCGAAGTCTACCTGGCCGAGGACCTAAACCTGGAGCGTCCCGTCGCCTTGAAGATCCTTCCGCCCGAAGTGGCGCACGATGCCGACCGCATGCGCCGCTTCGTGCAGGAGGCCAAGACCGCTTCCGCCCTGAGCCATCCCAACGTGGCTCGCGTCTTCGAGATCGGCGAGGCGGACGGCGTCAGCTTTCTGGCGATGGAATACATCGAAGGCGAGACCCTGGACGCCCACATCGCCGGCGCGCCACTGCCGCTTGCCGAGGCCATCGGGATCGCCATGCAGGTGGCGGATGCGCTGGACGCCGCGCACGCCAAGGGCATCGTGCACCGCGATATCAAGCCGGCCAACATTATGATCGCGCCGCGCGGACACGTGTCGGTGCTGGATTTTGGGTTGGCCAAGATGAAGCCACCCGCCGCAGGTTCGGGCGCCAGCCGCACGGCCACGCAGTTCCTCACCGATCCGGGCATGGTCATGGGCACCGTGCACTACATGAGCCCCGAGCAGGCGCTGGGGCGCGAAGCCGACGCGCGCTCGGACCTGTTCAGCTTGGGCGTGGTGCTCTACGAGATGGCGACTGGCCGCCTGCCCTATTCGGGCGCCAACGCCACCGAACTGCTGATGCAGATTCTCCACTCGCAGCCCGAGGCCATGGCCCGCTTCAATTACGAGACGCCGCCGGAACTGGAACGCATCGTGCGCAAGTGCCTGGAGAAGGACCGCGACCGGCGTTATCAGTCCGCGCGGGATCTGTTCGTGGATTTGCAGAACCTGGAGCGCAGCTACGAGCCCGCCGGCGCCGCCGGGAAGACCGTTGCGTCGACAAGCATGCGGGCACGCACGGCGCAGATCGGTGCCGTGATTGTGGACGACGAGGAACTGGCGCGCGGCTTGGTGCGCGAGATGCTGAAGGCGCATGCGGACGTGCGCGTGCTCGCCGAATGCGGCAACGGATTCGAAGCCGTGAAAGCCGTTTCGGACTTGAAGCCGGATCTGCTGTTCCTGGACATCCAGATGCCGAAGTTGGATGGCTTCGAGGTGCTGGAGTTGGTGGGACGCGACATCGCGGTGATCTTCACCACCGCGTATGACACCTACGCCATGCGCGCGTTCGATGCGCATGCGGTCGATTATCTGCTGAAGCCTTTCAGCGCGGAGCGGTTCGAAAAAGCGCTCGAGCGCGCCAAACAGCGGCTGGGCGAGAAGACGCCCGACCCGGTCGAATTGGCCGCCGCGGCGCGTCCGCCCGAGCAATTCTTGCAGCGCATCGTGGTGAAGGATGGTCCGGCGGTGCACGTAATTCCGGTCGGGAAGCTGGACTACGTGGAAGCGCAGGACGATTACGTGGCCCTGAAGAGCGACAAGAAGACATATCTGAAACAGCAGACGATTTCCAGCCTGGAGAGCATGCTCGATCCCGCTGTATTCATCCGCATCCATCGTTCGCACATTGTGAATCTGGAGCGGGTGGCCAAGATCGAGGCGTACACCAAGGACAGCAAGATCGCCGTGCTGCGCGATGGCACGCAACTGCCGGTCAGCCGGGCAGGCTATGCGCGGTTGAAGGCGTTGCTGGGCGAAAGCTGATTTCTTCTCTTGACAGCCGCGCATAGGCATAGCTACAATACCCATACGCAGTCTATGCCTAAAACCGATATGCCTTCGGGCGCGCTGGTGCTGCTCATCCTGCGCGTGCTGCGATCGGGCGCGCTGCACGGGTACGCCATCGCCCAGCGGATTCACGTCCTCTCATCCGAAGTGCTGCACGTGGAGGAGGGATCGCTCTACCCCGCGCTGCAGAAGATCTTGCTGAAGGGCTGGGTGAGCGCCGAGTGGGGGATCTCCGAGACGAATCGCAAAGTCCGTTTCTATCGCCTCACTCCGGCCGGCCGCAAGCAACTTGAAGCCGAACTATCCGAATACGACCGCGTGAACGAAGCCATCCAATCCGTGTTGCGCACCGCCTAAGAAAGCACCCCATGAACAAGTTGTTTCGCCGTCTCCGATATCTGCTGCACCGCCGCCGCTTCGACCAGGAACTGGCTAACGACCTGGAGTTTCATCGCGAGATGGCGGAACGCACAGGCAAGCCTTTGGGCAACACGCTGCAGCTCCGCGAAGAAGCACGCGACGCCTGGGGCTGGACATGGCTCGACCGCTTCTCACAGGACCTGCGCTACGCGGCGCGCATGTTGCGAAAGTCGCCCGGCTTCACGCTCGTGGCGGTCCTGATGCTGGCTATCGGCATCGGCGTCAACGTAGCGGTCTTCGGCTTCTTCGATTTGATGGTCTTACGGCCGTTGGATATCCGCGACCCCGCCACGCTCCTGCGCTTCCACCGGCGCGCTCCACAGAATTACGCATTCGCATTGCCCTATCCGGAAATGGCATTCTTCCGCGACAATTCCGGAACGCTCTCGGCCGTCCTGGCGATGAACACCACCAAGCTGGCCGTCGAAGGCGAAGAAAAGCAAATCGACGCCAACTTTGTCACCGCGAATTTCTTCACCGAACTCGGCGCCACGCCGCGGCTCGGAAGGCTGCTCGATCCCGTGCGCGATGACGCCCCCGCTGCGGACCCCGTCGTCGTCCTGGATCAAGGCTTCTGGCAGCGCCACTTCGGCGCCGATTCATCCGTGATCGGTAGAACCATCCGCCTGAATGGCAAGCCGGCCACCGTGATCGGCGTCGCCCGCGGCGAATTCAGCGGTCTCACTTTGAACGCGTCGGCATTGTGGGCGCCCCTAACTCAACAGCCTTACTTTGCCGCGGGGAGCCACCTGCTGACGGACTACGCGGACTCAAGCGGCGTGCGCATGTGGGGCCGCTTGCGGCGGGGCGTCGCGCCCAAAGCGGCCGAAGAGGAACTGCGCTCGCTGGCGGCGGAATTGCGCAAGCAGCATCCCAATGAAATCTGGGAAAAAGAGAACCTTCCCAGCGATCCCGGCGGCTATGCAAAGAGCATGATGATCGGTAACCGCAGCGGGTCGGGATCGGAAGGCGAGGACGAACTGTATCCTGTCTTCGCAATGGTCGGCGCGCTCGCGTTGCTGATTCTCGCCGTCGCCTGCGGGAACCTGGGTAGCCTGCTGCTGGCGCGGAGCGTAGCGCGCGAACGGGAAATCGCCATTCGTGTGGCGGTCGGGGCCGGTAAGGGACGGCTGATTCGCCAATTGTTCACCGAGAGCCTCTTGCTGGCTGTCTTGGGATCGATGGCGGGCCTGGCGGTGGGCTATGTTGTTCTGCGCAGCCTGATGACAGCCACGGAGAGTCCGGCATGGCTCAACCCAACGCCGGATTGGCGAGTGACACTCTTCGCTCTCGCCGCTGGATTCGGCGCAGCCATCCTATTCGGGCTCACGCCGGCCCTGCAAGCCGCCCGGCAGCGCCATCGCGCCACCATCGCGCGACAGGTTCTGGTGGGCGCGCAAGTCGCCGCCAGTTGCGTATTGCTGATCGTCGCTGGGCTCCTCAGCCGGGCCCTGAATCATGCCATGTCCGCCAACCCGGGCTTCGAATACCAACAGGTAATTTCGATTGATCCCGGTCTTGCCCTGCACGGCTACTCACCAGCCAGGGCGCAAGCGTATCTGGACACGCTCCAGGACCGCCTTCGCGCGCTACCCGGAGTCGAGTCCGTATCGCTGGCGCTGAGTCCTCCGTTGGGCCGCCGGTCCGAGATTGCCGGCCTCGAGATCGACGGGCGGGCCGTGCGCGTTCAAATTAACCGCATCGAACCGCAGTTCTTTCAGACCATGAAAGTCCCGCTGCTGCGTGGCCGCAATCTGATGCGTGGCGAGACGCACGCGGTGGTTGTCAGCGAGTCGCTGGCGCGTGGCGTATGGCCGGGACAGGACCCGTTGGGGAAGAAGTTCACGATGGGTGAGGATTATACCGTCGTGGGAATCGCGGGCAGCGCCCGGCTGGTGAAACTCGAAGATTCGGATTCCGTAGAGGTCTACTTTCCCATCGCGCCGGCGGATCTGCCTGCGACATTCGTGCTGGTGAAAACGTCAGCCGCACCCGAAGACCTCGCGCGGACTGCGGCAGCGACCGCGAAAGCCGTGGACCCCAACACCTTTCCGGAAGTTCAATTGATGAAGACCGGATTCCGCCAGAAGTTGCGCGACGCGGAATCGAGCGCGCTGGCGGTGAGCGTGTTAGGCTCCATCGCGGACCTTCTGGCGTGCCTCGGCATCGTGGGAGTAGTGGCCTACGCGGTTTCGCAACGCACCAGGGAGATCGGCATCCGGATGGCGCTGGGTGCGCGGCCTTCGCATATCCTGTCCGTGGTGCTGCGCCAATTCTCGCGCCCCGTGGTCGCCGGGCTGTTAGTCGGAGTGGCGGGAGCGGCAGCGTTGTCCGGGCTGCTGCGGGGGCAGCTCTACGGCATTAGCAATCTCGATCCCATGGCCTACCTCGGAGCCATTGGCGTGTTTGCCGTCACCGTCGCGGTGGCCGCGCTATGGCCGGCCCGGCGTGCGTTGCGTGTGGATCCGATGCGCGCCCTTCGTCACGAGTAGCTTATGAACGAATTCTTTCGCCGTATTCGATATCTGCTGAACCGCCGCCGCTTCGACCAGGAATTGGCCAGCGACATGGAGTTTCATCGCGAAATGGCCGGCACTGGCCGAAGCTTCGGCAACACTCTCCGCCTGCGCGAGGACGCCCGTCAGGCATGGGGCTGGATGTGGATCGACTGCCTGGCGCAGGACCTGCGCTATGCGGCGCGGATGCTGCGCAAGTCACCGGTTTTCACTTTAGCGGCGGTCCTCGTGCTCGCGACCGGCATCGGAATGAACGTCACGGCTTTCGGCCTCTTCGACATGATGGTTCTGAAGCCTCTCCCGATCCACGACCCTGGCACGATTCTGCAGTTTCACAGGAGATCGTCGAAGGGCTCCGCGACCCTGGTGGCGTATCCTGTCGTGGCTTTTTATGGCGAGCACTCGACGAAGTTGTCGGCCGTTATGGCGACAAGCGGCGGCGGACTGACGTTCGAAAACGATGCAAGTCCGATCGGCGTCCGCTTCGTAACAGCGAATTTTTTCACCGAGCTGGGCGCTGGGGCAGCGCTCGGCCGCGTGCTCAATCCGGTTTGGGACGACGGTGTGGGCGGGAACCCGGCAGTGGTTCTGGACTACCGATTTTGGCAACGCCGCTTCGCATCGGATCCGTCGGTCATCGGCAGGACAATCCGGCTGAATCGGATGCCGGCAACGGTGGTTGGCGTTGCCTCCGAAAAATTTACGGGACTTGATAGCGGCCGTACCGCCATCTGGGTGCCGATGGCACGGCAGCCGTATTTCGTTGCGGGCAGCCCGCTTTTGACCGGCTTTGGCTTTGGCCACGGCGTCGCCATGTTTGGACGATTGAGACAAGGCGTCACTTCCAAGATGGCGGAAGAGGAACTGCGGGCGATGACAGCGGTCCTGCGCAGACAGCATCCCGAAGATTTCTGGGAAGACGAGCGCCTGCCGGGCGCCTACGCCTCTCAACTGGAGCCGGACGGGTACGCGGGCTTGGCTTTGGCCGCCACGCTCATGTTGCTGATTCTCGCCGTGGCGTGCGGAAATCTCGGGGGGCTGCTGCTCGCGCGCGGGGTCGCGCGAGAACGCGAGATCGCGATCCGCGCGGCGCTGGGAGCGGGCCGCGCGCGAATCGTTCGCCAACTGTTTACCGAGAGTCTGTTGTTATCGCTGATCGGCTCGGGGGTGGGTGTGGCGTTGAGCTATTTGGTGCTGAGGATCTGGATGGTTGTGACCGAAGCTCCGCCGTGGGTCAGTCCAGCGCCGGACTGGCGGGTGGCGATCTTCGCCATCGGCATGGGCGTGGTGGCGGCAGTCATCTTCGGTTTGACGCCCGCTCTGCAGGCCGCTCGCCAGCCGCATTGTACTCCGCCTTCCACGGGCCGCCATTCACAAAGCCGCACCCGCCAGGTCCTGATCGGCGCACAGGTGGCCGCGAGTTGCGTGTTGCTTATTATCGCCGGGCTCTTGGTACGGGCGCTCCAACACGCCCTTTATACTCATCCGGGATTCGACTATGAACAGGTCGTAGCAATCGATCCGGGTTTGGGATCGCACGGTTTCAAGGCCTCCGCGGCCCGGAGTTATCTGGACAACTTCACAAGCAGGTTGCGCCAGGTTCCCGGCGTGGAATCGGTCGCCCTTTCCTCCCTCCCGCCACTGGGCAACTACAACCTGAGCATCGCTCGCATCTCCGTTGCCGGAAGGCAGGTGGACGCTTATCTGAATCATGTTGATCCTGAATTCTTCCATACGATGAATATCCCGCTGCTGCGAGGCAGGAATCTGAAGGCCGGAGACACAGACGCGATTATCGTGAGCGAATCGCTGTCGCGACGCGAATGGCCGGGTGCCGATGGGCTCGGGAAGCAATTCTCCACGGGATTAGACGCGGCCGGGCGAGTGGAGAAGTACACAGTAGTTGGCATCGCGGGCAACGCGCGAACGGTTGCGCTGCATGATTCCGAGGCGGTGGAGATCTATTACGTGGCCCAGGAAGCGGATCTACCGTCCGTGTCCGTGCTCGCGAAACTGCGTGGAACTGCGGATAACCTCAATGCCAGTGTCAGATCCGTAGGCAGCAGCATCGATCCGAGGGTGATGCCCGCGGTCCGGCCTCTTAGAACTGCGTTCCACGACCAGCTTCGGCCGGTGGAGCGCGGCGCGTTGCTGACGAGCGTGATGGGGGCGATCGCATTGCTCCTGGCGGTGCTCGGCATCCTCGGTTTGGTAGCCTACGCGGTTTCACAGCGCACGAAGGAGATCGGAATCCGAATGGCGCTGGGCGCGAAACCGTCGCACGTTCTGGGGACGATTCTACTGAGCCAGTTTCTGCGGCCGGTTGCACTGGGCGTTTTGCTGGGAGCGGCGGGAGCCGCGGTCTTATCGCAGTTATTGCGCCATGTGCTCTACGGCATAAGCAATCTCGATCCAATTAGTTATTCGGCTGCCATTATTCTGTTGGTTGTGATGTCCACCATTGCGGCATTAGCTCCCGCTCAGCGTGCGTTGCGTGTGGATCCGATGCGCGCCCTTCGTCACGAGTAGCTTATGAACGAATTCTTTCGCCGTATTCGATATCTGCTGAACCGCCGCCGCTTCGACCAGGAGTTGGCCAGCGACATGGAGTTTCATCGCGAAATGGCGGCGCGCGCCGGGGCCGAGCGCGGCCATTTCGGCAACACGCTGCTGCTCCGCGAAGAAGCGCGCGACGCCTGGGGCTGGACATGGATCGACCGCTTGGCACAGGACCTGCGCTACGCGGCTCGCATGTTGCGAAAATCGCCCGTCTTCACGGCCGTGGCAGTCCTGATGCTGGCGCTGGGCATCGGCGTGAACGTGGCCGCTTTTGGTTTCTTCGATCTGATGTTCTTGCGCCCACTGCCGGTTCGCGATCCGGGGACCTTACTGCGATTCGAACGAAGCGCGCCACAGGGTTACTCGGATAATTTCATGTATCCTGAAGTAGCGTTCTACCGCGAACACTCGAAGACGCTCTCAGCCGTAATGGCTTCAGACGGCGCCAAAGTTACGATCGAGGGCCAAGAGAAGCTACTCAATGCCAGCTTTGTGACAGCCAACGTTTTTGGCGACTTGGGTGCAACGGCCAGGCTCGGAAGGATGCTCGATCCGGTTCGAGACGAGGCTTCGAACGCGGGGCCAGTGGTTGTGCTGGACCAAGGGTTCTGGCAACGCCATTTCGCCGCCGATCCCTCGATCATTGGAAGGACGATCCGCCTCAATGGTCAGCCGGCTACCATCGTTGGCGTTGCCTCCAGTGAATTCAGTGGTTTTGGTTGGGGCACACCGGACTTATGGGCGCCGATCGCCCAGCAGCCTTACTTCGTCAAGGGCAGCCGGCTTACAGACTTCTCCGAAGGCGGCACGAGCGTGCTGATGTGGGGCCGCTTGCAGCCAGGCCTGACTCCCACGGTGGCCGAAGCAGAACTGAAATTGCTGGCGGCGGAATTGCATAGGCAGCATCCCAACGACGTTTGGGAAAAGCAGACCCTTCCCAGTAAGCCGGGCGGCTACGCCAACAGCATCCGGCACGAAATGTATCCGGTTTTCGCGCTGGTCGCCGCACTGGGACTCTTGATTCTCGCCGCGGCATGCGGCAACCTGGGCAGCTTGCTGCTGGCGCGCGGAGTGGCCAGGGAAAGGGAGATCGCGATTCGTGTCGCGGTGGGGGCCGGCCGCGGCCGGCTGATTCGCCAACTATTCACCGAAAGCCTAGTGCTGGCTCTGCTGGGATCGGTGGCGGGCTTGGCCTTGGGCCACGTTGTCTTGCGGTTCCTGATGGTATGGGCCGAAGTTCCGGCATGGATCGATCCAACTCCGGATCGGCGGGTCATAGCCTTCGCCATCGGCATGGGCTTCGCGGCCGCGATCCTGTTCGGGCTGACGCCGGCCTGGCAGGCCGCCCGGCAGCGCCATCGCGCCACCGTCATGCGGCAGTTCCTGATCGGCGCGCAAGTGGCGGCCAGTTGCGTACTGCTCATCGTGGCCGGGCTGCTGGCTCGAGCCATGAACCACGCAATGTACACTTCTCCGGGTTTTGAATACCAGCAGGTGATTTCGATAGACCCAGCCCTTCGCGGGTACACGCCGGCCAGTGCGCGGGCGTATTTCAATGCCCTGGTGGAGCGTCTCCGCGGTGTTCCCGGAATCGAATTGGTGGCGCTGGTGTCCAATCCGCCTTTGGGGAACCGATGGACGGTATTCAAGACCGAAGTCGCCGGACGCGTGGTTGACGTTCACATCAATCACATCGATCCCGCGTTTCTTCAGACCATGAAAATCCCGCTGCTGCGAGGCCGGAATCTCATGGCGGGCGATACACGCGCGATCGTCGTGAGCGAGTCCTTGGCCCGGCTCCGATGGCCGACTGAGGACCCGGTAGGCAGGCCTTTCCGGTTGGGGGAGGACAACCTTACGGTGGTTGGAGTCTCGGGCAGTGCGCGGCTGGTCTCGCCGGAGGATTCGGATGCGGTCGAGGTTTATCTGCTCGCGGCGGCGGATCTATTGCCTTCGATGGTGGTGATGGTGAGGACCTCGGCTCCGCCCGAAGGACTGGTTCGCTCGGTGGCATCCATAGCGAAGTCCATCGACCCGCGGCTCGTTCCCGAGGTTCAATTGATGAAGAGCGCCTTTCGAGGGAAGCTGCAGACGGCGGAATCGAGCGCACTGGCGGTAAGCGTGCTCGGCTTGGTTGCGCTTCTGCTGGCGTGCGCGGGCATCGTGGGGTTAGTAGGCTACGCGGTCTCGCAGCGCACCAAGGAGATCGGCATCCGCATGGCGCTGGGCGCGAAGCCCGCGCATGTCCTGTCGGTCGTGCTGCGCCAATTCTCGCTTCCAGTCGCCGCCGGATTGCTCGCAGGGGTCGGGGGAGCAGCGGCGTTGTCGAAGGTGCTGCGGATGTTACTCTACGGCATCGGCAATCTCGATCCCATCGCTTACCTGGGCGCCATTGCAGTCTTTGCCGTCACCGCGGCGGTGGCTGCGTTGTTGCCGGCCAGACGAGCGTTGCGTGTCGATCCCATGCGCGCGCTGCGTTACGAGTAGCCAGGTTCACCCGGTCTCATACGGCAGCACAATCTCCACCCGATACCGGTGGTCGCCGCTCTCCACCGCCATGTCCGCCCGATCGCCATACCGCGCCAGCAATCGCCGCTTTACGATCTGTAGTCCCAGGCCATTGCGGCGCGCGGTGGCGCCTTCCGGATCGAACGGATTCTCCACGCTGATGTGCAGCGCACTTTCGACCCGCCACGCTTCCAGGCGGATGGTGCCGCCTTCCACCATGCTGGCGATGCCGTGCTTCACGGCGTTTTCGACCAGCGGCTGCAGCAGCAGCGGCGGCACCAGGCCCGCTTCGCATTCCGGCGCGATTTGCTGCTCCACGCGCAAGCGGCCGCCAAAGCGCACCTGCTCCACCCCCAGATAGTTGTGCGCCAGCGACAGCTCTTCACTCAGGGGAACGGACTCGCGCTCGCCCACGCGCAGGCTGCTGCGCAGAAAGTCGGAGAGCCGCACGCACATTTCGCGCGCTCGCGCGGCGTCGATGCCCGCCAGCGCGCTGATCGAATTCAGGCTATTGAACAGGAAGTGCGGGTTGATCTGCGCCTTCAGTGCCTTAAGTTCCGCGTCGCGCGCCGCTACCAGCGCCTGCATCTCGCGATTCAAAGCTTCCTTGGATTCCTCGATCGACGCCAGGGCGTAATGCATGCCGGCGGAGAGCAGATAGAGCAGCACGCCCATGCCGAACACCAGTGGCGCGTGCGGCCGAAAGCGCTGGTCGACCGATTCGCCAAGAATATCAGACGGGAAAATGGCGAAACGGGAAAGCAAAACCGCCGTGCCGCGTGCGATGGCCAGCAGAAGTATGCTGCCGCCAATCGCCGCGCCGAAGTTGGTCGTCAGAATGCGCGTCACCGCGCTCGACCGCAGCGGCGTCATGCGCACCAAGTACCACGGCGACAGGCAGACGAAAGCGTAAACCACGCACGCCGGTATGACGATGGCGGCGCTGGCCTCCCATCCCAGGTTGCCGGAAGCTCCCAGAACGTAGACCAGCAGGGCGGCCAGCGGAACCCAACCCACCAGATAGATGGCGAGGGCTGCGCCGGAGACGAGAAGCGGGTGCATCCGGGCGCCTCAGTTCTTGACGCCCAGTCCCCCGAAAATCGTGGAGCCCCGCACGGTGAGCCGCTTGGGATTGGGCACCAGCCGGGGATCGGGCTGGTGGGTCTTGTCTTCGTGACCTCCGAAAATCCCCGCCACGTGCACATCGACCAGCCAGGTCTCGGGAACCCGAATTTCGAAACCGCCAAAGATGGCGTTGACGCTGACCACGGCCTCGTCCGCGGACATCGTGGCGTTCCGCAGGTCGAGCCCGCCGCCGCCGAAAACCGCCACCAGATCTGCGCCCTTGAAGTCGCCACTCACCTTTCGACTGCTGCCGCCGAATATGGAGAACATGTTGCAATTGCCGGGGGTCGCCGGCGCCCCCCAGTTCCACCGCACACCGGCGGTGCCGACGACGCCCTTGCCTTCCAGCGCTCCCCACAACATCATGAAGCCGAATGCGATGATCGCCAGGGGCCACAGGCTCCAAAGACTGACATGGTTCAGAAACGGCAAATGAATTTTGTCGGCGATCAGGACCACTCCCACCAGCATGGTGATCGCGCCGCCCGTGCGCGCCGAGGTGTTCCGCGAATCCACCACCTTAGCCAGACCGACGGCGATCAGGATTACCGGCCAGTACTCCCAGAGGAAGCCCACCGGTACGCCAAAGTTGTCCAGCAGAAAGAGCACGCCGACGGCGACGATGGCAAACCCGAAGATCAGGCCGCCACTGATGCTGCCGCTGTCCGGATCCGATGCGGGTTGCCAGGTTCTGCGGTTGCGGTCTTCCATATCTGCTCTCCCTGATTGCAGGTTAGCCCACCCGCGCGCCTAAGTCCTGTGTTTTTCGGCAAAAACCCCCGCCCAACCGGTGAGTGGCGATCTGCCGGGGTGACGGGCGGCGGCGCCCGCACGGTCTTCCACCTTAGTTTAACGGTGAACCTACCATCAGATTCTGCCGATAGGTAGGGTATGATTTCGATCAAAAAGCTCATCGAGCGAGCTGGGGAGGAAGTCCTTCAGGCCAGCCTGGATTCTTACCGCTCGGTGCTGAACGCCATAGGGGAGAGCGGCGTGCAAGCCTGCCCGCAGGTGGGCAACACGTTGCGCCAGAACCTGCTCAACCTCCAGGCGGCTCTTTCCGCGGAATCGACCCCAGACCTCCTCCACCAGACCGGGCAAAAGGTGGAAGCCGAGATCGCCCAGTGGGGCTGCGGCGCCGCCGACTATTTCAAGCAGAGGGCCGGTGAAGTCAAAGAAGTCATGATGATACTGGCGAACACCGCGGAACTGACGGGTGAGCGCGATCGGCGCTATAGCCGCCAGTTCCAGGAATTCACGGGCCGACTGCAAGCCATGTCCGACCTGCACGACCTGGTGCTGATCCGCGATTCGTTGGTGAAGAGCGCCATCGATCTGAGGAGCTGCACCGAGGCGATGGCCGAAGAGAGCCAGAAATCGGTGGCCCGCCTGCGCGCGGACGTGATGGTGTACCAGGCGCGCCTGGACGACGCCGAACGGCTGGCGAGCCAGGACCCGCTTACCGGACTGGACAATCGCCGGCGGGTCGAGTCCGCGATCGAGTACCGCATCGGGCGGAAGAAGGCGTTCTCGGTTCTCCTCCTCGATCTGAATGGGTTCAAACAGTTGAACGACACTTGCGGGCACTTGGCGGCCGATGATCTCCTCAAGCAATTCAGCGCCGAGCTGAAGTCCGGCTTCCGTCACACCGACGTCGTCGGCCGATTCGGCGGCGACGAGTTCATCATAGTTCTGGATGCCGGTCTCCAGGATGCCAACATGCACATAGAGCGCATTTCCCGCTGGGTATTCGGCGACTACACCATACGCGTGGGCGACACCAGCCGGAAGGTCGCGGTGAGCGCCGCGATCGGGGCGGCTGAATGGCAAGCCGGCGACTCGCTGCGGACGCTGCTGGACCGCGCAGACGCCGCCATGTACCGCGACAAGCGCGCCCGCTAGCTGTCAGCGATCAGCGGTCAGCTTTCAGCCAGAGCGTTTGGGCTGAGTGCTGAATGCTGAAAGCTGAAAGCTCTTTAGTGGAACCGGTAGGTATACGAGGCCGTCACGTACGACGGCAGATAGACACCCACCACCCGCTCAAAAGGCTCCGCCTCTCCCGGCAGTGCCAGGACTTCCGTGGTTTGTCCGGTGTAGCCGCCGGCGATCATGAAATTGATGCCGGCCGCCATCCTGCCGTTGTGGAATTGGCGGAGCAGCGCGCCGCGAAACTCCCTCACCGGGACGCTCACGAAGCCATCACCCAGCGGCTTGCGCCCCACCTGCTCGTATTCGGCGCGCGCCTGCAGGTGGAAGGGCAGGCGATCCAGTGTACCCAACACGTCGAGAATGGTTCGCGGCGCTTCCGGAACGGGCGTGCCATCCGAAAGATCGCGCGCGTCGGCTTTGGATACCGACGCCTGCAGAAACGCTGCGCGGAAACGCCGCCGGGCGGAAGCCGTCAGGTATCGGTTGCGGCTGGGACCCTCGTAATACTGGAGGCCGGTATCGGGATCGAGTTTGGCCAGCGATTGCTCCTGCGTGACGCGCCCCAGCGTCAGGCGGAAATCCGTGCCCCAGACCGTTTTGCCGGTCACCAGTTGCCAGGCATGCGCGCGGTTGACGGGCGTTCCCGGCGTCGTGCCGGCGCCGATGCGCGGGTCGTTGGTGAAGAAGGTTTGGCCGAAGCTCATGGCCAGGCTGGGCAGCAAGCTCTTCTCCGGCGGCAGCAGGTTGAGCGTAGCCTTCGGCGAGTTCACGCCGGCCCACTTGTTGAACGAGTTTGCCGGGTTGAGCAGATCCGTATTGTCCATGCCGATCTCGTCCCGCCTCCATCCTGCGTAGTAGCGGAGCCACGGCAAAGGACTCCCTTCGATGGCCACAAAGGGCGCAATGTCGCCGATGGTCACGTTATTCGCCGAGACCTTCTGGAATGGGCCATAAATCGCGGGATCCGTGGAGAGATAGTGGTCGAGGTCGTCGCGGCCGGGCGCATCACGGTCGTAATCCGTGCCCGCCATGATCGTTAGAGACTCGCTCACCTTGTGAACGTAGTTGGCCTCGCCACCGACGACCGTGCGAAATTCACTCTGGCGGATGAGGCCATCGCCAAAGTTCGAAAACAGCGCCAGATTGTAGCTGCGGAAAAAGCTGGAAAGCTGCAGTTCGCTCGACGGCGACAAATGCCACAGGTCGTTGAGCGCGATCTCGCCGGTGTGAGTCTGGTCTTTCTGGCGGGGATCGATGGTGTCGTGAAGATTCGGCACGTCGATGGGCACCAGGCCCGGAACCATCGATCGGCCATAGTAGCCGATACCGAACAGCGTTAGCCGATGCGGGCCAATGTCAAAGACCCGGTAGCCATTGAGCTTGTATTGCTGCCGGTGCTCCAGCCTGTCCAGAAAGCCGTTGCCGTAGGATGCCTCGAAGGCGATCCAGGCGCGCGTGTCCGGGTTGGCGGGACTCCAGCCTGCGGTCAAATCGATGTCGCGGTAGTCGCCAGTCAGCGTTACAAAGGGATTCAGGCGGTCGTGGAAGCCGTAGATGGCGGCCAGATCCACCGAGTGGTTGCCTTCGCGCACGTTGAAGGCGCCGCCATCGGTCTCGACGGTCTCGATGATGGCCGGAACCATCGTGTTGGGATCGGAGTAGCCATTGCCATGCGCGTTGGCAGACAGATTGTTCGGCACCAGGTAGTCGCCAACCTGGAAGTATTGCGCGATGGGCTCGCCGTGATCGCCGGCCACGCCCGGCGCGAAGTACTGCGGGGCTTTGATCCCACCGGAAGCGGTCTCGATCGGAATGCCCGGAATCGATACGGGAGCGCCGGGCCGCCCTGGGTTGGCGTCCAGGGTTTCTTCGCGGATGATCACGCGCTCGGCCGGATCGGGGTGAAGAACGCTGGCGTCTTTGACATTGCCAAGATGGGCCGTCACGTTGACCACCTGCGACTGGGCCGCCAGTTCGAAGCGCAGGTTAAGCTGGAGGTCGCCCTGCACGCGCAGCGTTTGGCGGAGGTCTGCGAAGCCCGCATGCTGGATTTCGAGTGTGTAACTGCCGGGTGGGATGTCCGCGAACGAAAACAGGCCCTCGTTATTGGTGCGGGCTTCCTGCGCCGCGGCGGCCTGCGAGGTCAGCCGTACGCCTGCCTGGGCCACGGCCTTGCCTTGGGGATCGCAGAGGCGGCCGGAGAGTGTGGCTGCCGCGGCGGACGCCACCAGCAGCACAACGGAACCGAGGCCTCGGGCTAGCCAGGACATGCGCGCGCGTAGCAACAACTGTACATTGGTAATACTATCAGCGAGTGCTGCTGTTTTCAAGTACGTATTACGGAGACGATTTGGATGTATTCTAATGAAGTACAAGCATATGACCGACCTTTGTCGTATTGGCGTGGCAATCAGCGGCGATCTCCTGGCGAAGTTCGACAAGCTCATCGCCCAGCGCGGATACACCAACCGCTCGGAAGCGTTCCGAGACCTGATCCGCAATGAACTGGTCCAGGAGACATGGAAGTCGTCGGATTCCGAGGTCTTCGGGACGGTGACGCTGGTCTACGACCACCATGCGCGCCTCCTTCCCGAAAAGCTCACCGAGTTGCAGCATCACTATCACGCCGCCGTGCTTTCCGCGCTGCACGTCCATCTGGATCACGACAATTGTCTCGAAGTGGTCCTGGTCAAGGGGAAGGCTGGCCTGGTGCAGAAGCTGTCGAACGCTCTGATCGCGATCAAGGGTGTGAAGCACGGACGCTTCACCGTTACGACGTCTGGCCACGACCTGCCCTGAATCGGTTTTTGCCTTCTCCGCTGGGCAGGCAATCCTGTCCGGCAATTCCTGCGGGGGCCGTATGAGCCCACCTTTCAGCGCGTCCGGGCCGGCTGGAAAGCCATGCTGTAACCAAGATTGGCTGCCCCACGGACACATGATCCCCGAGTGTCCGCTCCTCGAACGCCGCCGGCGAGTTATTCCAAGCTCAGAAACTCACTTCAACGCCTGCTACAAGCCGGCGATCGGATCTTCAGTATTCTCCGTCATGAAGCGTGCGTTTCCTGCGCAGCAGGGTAACCGATGTCATGACCGCGGTAAGCGCGGCAAAAAGAACAACGACAACGACGACCTTCACAATCGACGAGCAGACGGGGGTTGCCACAAGAGGAGGCCGCCGCCGCAACCGCAACCCCGTTTGATTCCTTGGCTAACGAGAAGGATCTGGCCTTACCCATCGCCGCTTGGCCGTCAGAGCGCATCTGGGAGCGTATCCAGGGAATCGGCGACGCCGCGAAGCCCGAGGCGGAGCCGCGAAGCCGAAGGCTGACAGGAAGGCCAAGGTGGCGCGGGGAGGCCAAGAGCGCCCGCCAAGGGCGAGGCGGCCCCGCTCAGCAAAGAACGCGCCCAAATCCAATAGCGGCCGCGCGGACGCAGCAAGCCACCCCGCCACGCGGCGGGAGCAAGACGGCCCAGGTGGTTGCCACACCGGGTCCAGGCCCGATCTACAGTGGCATTGTCGATCAGCCCGCTTTCGGCCGCCTCCGCCACTAGTTTCCACAAGGCGGATTGCCGCACGCTAATTGTGATGCGGAAAAAGGTCACAGCCTGTTGCCCCAGCCGTTCGGAAGGACCTTTTCGACAATCGTCTGAAGAACAGTCGAATTCGGCAAACTCTGCACTTTGGCTGCAGATTCTGCATACTGGGACCCTCGACTTGCAGAATCCCTTCCATTTGGAGTGACGTCCCCTGTCGACTGCCTCGCAATGAACAGCATGTTCGCCTCGGACACTCCGTGTTCACGAAGAAGACCTTTGGCATGGCGCGTGCACTCTCCAAAGCCGCGCACTGACTAAGCAGCACCACCGGCAGCCAGGATTGGCTGCCCCACTTTTCTAACGCAGCAGGGCTAGTTCAATAAAACGTCTTAGCCCCTTACCTCCAGATATGCCAGTCTGTGCCGGATTATATAGTCATTTCGTTATTGACGCGACAAAACAAGGAGCATTGAATGACCATTACGACGAAGAACTTGAGCAAAGCTTTTCTGTTTCTGACTACCTGCGCGCCCGTGCTGTTTGGGGCGGCCAGAGTAGTCAGCAACGCAGGAGTCATCGTGGGCTGTCCAGCCCAGTACACGACCATACAGGCAGCTATCGCCGCGGCAGCGCCGAACGACACAGTATATGTGTGTAACACTGGCGTGCCGTTCAATGAGCAGGTAACCGTTTCGAAATCGATCAAGCTTGTTGGGCAGACCGGAGCGATGATCCAACCAAGCCCTCTGGTGGCAAACACGACCAGTCTGACTTCAGGCAATGCAATCGCCGCCGCTATCTTTGTGACTGCGGGGACTACGGGCGTAACAATCTCGGATCTGATCATTGACGGCTCACAAAATCAGATCGCGAGCTGTCTGCCAAACCCGATCGGAGTCTACTTTCAGAACGCCTCGGGTACAGTCGCTTATACGGCAGTGCGCAATTTCAAGCTCGGTTCCGGGCTTGAGGGTTGTCAGGCAGGGATAGGAATCTTCGCGCAAGCCGACGGTGCGGGCGGCATTTCGAATGTCACAGCTGGGTTTAATAGCGTTCACGATTTCCAGAAGACTGGAATTGTGGGCAACGAGCTGGGCACGACGCTGACTGCTACGTCGAATGTGGTGACCGGCTTCGGCCCAACGCCTAACATCGCTCAGAACGGAATCCAGATCGGGTTCGGGGCGACTGGGACTATTACAGGAAATACTGTTAGCAACGTTGCGTACAGCCCGTGCGTGGACACAGTTACGTGTCCGGCTTCGGCTACGGGCGTGTTGATTTATGACCCGTCGGGCTCCATTACCACCAGGTCGAACAACGTGAGCAACACACAGGGCGCTATCTACTATCTCTCGGCTAGCAACGGGAGTATCAGCGCCAACACTATCTCGAACACGTTCGTCTATGACGGTATCGGAATTGACACAGACGGGACAAATGCAGGTACCGGCAACACGGTGAATCAGAACGTTATCATGAACAGCTCCGAATCGGGTGTATATGTGAACACCGCTAACAATTCAGTGATTAACAATACGGTGATTGAAACGCCGATTGGAATCTGGTTTGTTAATACAAATAACACACAAAGCGGCAATAAGTTCTTTGCCACACCGCTGACCGTCCAGCAAGGAACTCCTCCGGCAAGTGGCCGCCGCGGCCAAGGTATGAAGCCGCAACCGGTTCGGTGATCGCCTCGGAGGAGGTGGGACTGGGGCCTCCGCGTCCTCCAACTTTCCTCAATTTGGAACAGAGCGTCTGAACAAGTACCAGAGATGCCACGGTTCATTTGGACTTGCAATGGGCGCGGGAACGCGCCCCGGCCGCTCTCCGCCGGCGTCGCACGAAGATCACATTCGTGCTATGCTGCCCGATAGGCTCGATTCGCGGCCCAGTTCACGATGCACATTCCGGATGGCTATCTCAGTCCCTCGACGTGCGCCAGCCTGGCCGCCGCCGCCGCGCCATTCTGGTACGTCGCCCTGCGGCGCGTGAAATCCGCCTTGCACGCGCGGCTCATCCCGCTGATCTCTCTGTTCGCCGCGTTCTCTTTCGTCATCATGATGTTCAACCTGCCGCTGCCTGGAGGCACCACCGGCCATGCGGTCGGCATGGGCGTCGCTTCCATCGTCCTCGGCCCGTGGGCTTCCATCCTGGCCATCTCCATCGCGCTGACGATTCAGGCTGTGTTCTTTGGCGACGGCGGCATCACCGCGCTCGGCGCGAACTGCTTCAACATGGCGATTGCCGGGTCGCTGGTGGGCTATGCCACGTACCGGCTGGTCGCCTGGCGGGCAGGGCTGGGCTCCGCACGCCGTGTGGCGGCCGCCGGACTCGCTGGTTACACGGCCATCAACGTGGCCGCCCTATGCGCGGCCATCGAGTTCGGAATTCAGCCGCTCCTGTTTCACGACGCCTCCGGAACGCCGCTCTATGCGCCCTATCCG
>CABEEC010000637.1_pt1 | contig 20028 bp, 15 predicted proteins | sample 3423191 | NCBI WGS metagenome assembly CABEEC01 (sample SAMEA5534333, study PRJEB31848) | metagenome | biome: tundra; feature: field; material: soil | place: USA | collected 2013-05 | depth 0.15 m | reverse complement strand
CTCATTGCGTTGTAGATGTGAAAGAGGCTGATTTCAGCGAGGTTCTTCTCCTCTCGTAACGGCAGCGCGAGGTTGAAGCCGATAAATAACGCGGCCACCAGTCCCGCTGCCAACCAGCCGGCAGCCGGGGCGGGCTGCCATAGGCCCAGAGACCGGAGCGCGATTCCCCGCCGGCGCAGGAGCAGAACAACCAAAAGGAGAATTCCCACTTCGGCAATCATCGCAGCTGTCAACTCGACGGTGACTCGCGGCCGGATGCCTGAAGCAACGGCCCGCGCAAACAGAGATTTGGCTATCCAGTTCAGCGCTGTTACCAACACGACGAATAAAAGCGAGCCTAGCAGCACTGTGCCTAGTCCTTTCAGCCGGGAGGAGCGATCCGCGGTAGTCACAGCGAAACCTCCGCACTATCAATTGAGAGACGGCCGGGAGAACCACTTTCCAGGTCGGGCTGGACCGGATCATCAGAGTCTTCGCAGTCCTCGCGCACACTAAAGTCAATCCTGGCCTGCCGCGAATTTCGGAGGAGATCTTCAATCTCATCCGGTCGCATAGGCGCGCCCATGAGGGCTGCCACCTCCAATCCTAAGCACAGCAGTACTTTCCGTAATCGGTGATTTCGAAACATCATTCCTCCAGTAGTCATCAGTTGGAGATGCACCGGACATGCCTACACAAAGCGGGCGAGCCCGATGAATCTACGAATCAGTAGATGGGGGCTAACTTTGAGATGAAGACAATTAAGCTACTGGAGGAGCTCGTGAGAGCGAGAATGAGAGAAACCCGAGAGGCTGAGCTTCCGGGTCTTCTCCGTTGCGATACAGACTCGCGCACACAACGGCTACGGCGAGCAGCGCAAGGGGAACTAGGACGGCACAGAGCAGTCCTGCACTTGCTGGAGCAACTGCTGCAAGCAAGAGTGCCGCGATGCATAGGCAAGCTAGAAATCTGCGTAGTTGGACTGGGCCCGGCACTTCTTCAATTATAAGTTGGCTGGCCCAGTCTGCGCAACCGAAGTATTGTTATCTCGCCGTCTCTCCTGGCGCACCAGCATGGACCAGCGCTGCTCGCCGGGGGGCGTCATCGAATGAAGGGATGCGATTCCCGCGCCGCACATCTGTCCGCCAACTGCCTTTTGGGAAGTAGATCCTGCCTTGTCGCGCAGCGTTTACCGATGTGCGATGACGTGTTGATTTTCGCCATTGGCCGTAAACGGCGTTGTGGGAAGCGAAGGCTCCAGTTGGCCGTGTGGCGCATGTCGGAAACATGGAACCTGTGCAAGCCAGGAGTCCCCTTCGAGGAATTAGCAGTCGAACAGCCCAGCTTCGGCCCGAAGTCGGATCTGGGCGGGTTCTGCCCGGGTCGCCCAGGACGCTCGGAGAGCGAAGTTCGCCACGCGAATCGACGATCACACAACTCGGCGCAACAAGGATTCACTGAAAACAAAGGCCCAAAGCCAATCGCAAAGTCGAATCCCTGCCGCCGCCGTGCTATACTCGCATCGATTAGTAATCACGCTCGGCCGCTCGGCACTCCGCCTGACAGCCCGCCGGTTCATTGCCTCGTGAATACTGTTGGCAGGCGTCGTCAAAGACGCGCCCGGTGGCTCGTTGATAACCGCATATTGTCTGGCACGCCCGCGGCCATTTTCATGCCCGTCGGTGGCCCCCAGGGCCATGCTGAGTTTGATATCGCCCTACCGCCCTCCGTTTTCGAGCTTTGTTCGCCCAGTTCGCAATCCGCTCCCCGGACCAGTCGCAACCGGCTCTGCCCCACTGCCACGGGCCGTTTTTAAGTAGTTGTCATATGTCAACTCATTGATGGTAAAGGCAAAAATGGCTTTGTTCGGTCAAATTTGGGCGCAGCGTCAAACGCACAACGGTGCACAATCCTGCACAATTCCGCCCAATCGTGCACAACCGGGGCCCAACCATAGGCGTCAGAGTATGCCGTACCGGCCGCAAGATCTTGGAAACGCGATTCCCGTCGTCCAGAGCCCGCTTTGGGGCGCGGCGGCTTATTGTAAACGCCTATGGCTAGCTATAGCTCGGCCTACGAAGCATCGCCGCAGTCTGCGGTATCCTAGAACTTACCATGCCGGTTCCCACCCCGGGGCGCGAGGGGGCAGCCCCGTCGCTGGTCCTTCAGGAGCTTTCCGCCGGAGTCCCTCCCGCAGGCGAGCTGCACGGTATCGAGCAAGCTTTCCGTGCGCTGCGCCACCGTAATTTCCGGCTGTTCGCGGCTGGGCAAATCGTTTCGCTGGTCGGCACATGGATGCAGACCGTGGCCCAAGCTTGGCTGGTCTACCGCCTGACGCATTCGGAATTGTTATTGGGCACGGCCTGGTTTTGCACCCAAATCCCGGTGTTCGTATTCGGCGCCTTGGGCGGGCTGGCGGCGGACCGGTACTCGCGGCACCGGCTGGTGGTGGTGACCCAGATCCTTTCCATGTGCCAGGCGCTGGTGCTGGCGGCGCTCACCCTCAGCGGCAAAGTGCAGGTCTGGCACATTCTGGCGCTGGCCATAGTGCTGGGAACGATCAACGCATTCGATATGCCGGGCCGCCAGTCGCTCATCATCCAGATGACCTCCAAAGAGGATCTGCTGAACGCGATCTCGCTGAATTCGGCGATCTTCAACGGCGCCCGCGTGGTGGGACCGGCCGTCGCGGGATTGCTGGTGGCGGCCTTCGGCGAAGGGGTCTGCTTCCTGCTGAACGGCGTCAGTTTTCTGGCCGTGATCGGTTGCCTGCTGGCGATGCGGCTGCCAAAGTTCAGCCGGCGCGCGCAGGATTCGCCCTGGGCGCACCTGGTCGAGGGCCTCAGGTACGTCCACGGCCACCGCCCCGTCCGCACGCTGCTGGGCATGATGGCCGCCACTACCATTGCGGGCATGCCCGCCCTGGTCTTGATGCCGTTCTTTGCAGACGCTATCTTTCACCGCGGCTCGCGTGGTATGGGGATTCTGATGGGGGCGATGGGCGCCGGCGCGGTGGCCGGCACGCTGGTGCTGGCATGGCGGGCGCGGGTATCCACCTTGCCGAAGGTGATCTTCCGGAGCGCGCTTCTGCTGGGCGCCAGTTTCTGCTTCTTCGCGTGTTCGAACGTTTTCTATTTCTCGCTGGCGGTTATGCCGCTGATCGGATATAGTGTGATGCGCCAGATGGCCTCGGCCAATACTCTGATCCAGACCTTGATTCCGGATGAATTCCGTGGGCGCATCATGGCTTTCTACACCATGACAGTGGTCGGCATGGGCCCCTTCGGCAGCCTGGCGGCCGGCGCGCTGGCGCACGCCTATGGCCCCCGGCTGACCGTGGCGGCCGGCGGAGCGCTGGCCATGGCCGCCGCCGGCGTTTTCAGGATAAAGTGCAACGTATTCCGGGAGGTGAGGTAGCATGGCGAACCGGATTAAGGCCGTTGCTCTGGCTCTCCTCCTGGTGGTGGCCGCTGCGGCGCAATCCAGCGTGGACGTTGGCCAGGCCCGCGAAATCTTCAGCGAGATCGGCGGCATCCTGCAGGATCTTCATGAAATCACCGGATTCCGGATCAAGCATCGCGTGCCGGCCGAGATCATCACCCGCGATAAGGTGAAGGAATTCCTCGAACAACGGATGAAGGAAGCCAGTTCGCCCGAAGAAATCCGGGTGGAGGAACTGACGCTGAAAAAGTTCGGACTGGTGCCACAGGATTTCGACCTGGCGAAGAACACTGTCGATTTGCTGACCGAACAGGCGGCGGCGTTTTACGATTTCCATCGCAAGCGCATGTTCATCACCGATTGGACGCCTTCGGCCACGCGCGAGCCCGCCCTGGTGCACGAACTCGGGCATGCGCTGGCGGATCAGAACGTCAACCTGGAGAAGTTCATCAAGCAAGGCCAGAAGAGCGACGATGGTTCATTGGCGCGGCTGGCCGTCATGGAGGGACAGGCCTCGTGGCTGATGGCCGAGTACCTCGCGCGCAAGGTGGGTCAATCGCTGGCCACCTCGCCGGTCCTGCTGAATACCATGGCGCATTCGATCGAATCCGGCGCCAGCGAGTTTCCGGTTTTCGAGAGCGAGCCGCTGTATTTGCGGGAGACCCTCGTGTTTCCCTACAGCCAGGGTTTGCTTTTTCAGAATGCCGTGTACGAGCGCATGAAGCAGAAAGCGTTCGGGGAGGTATTTCGCCGGCCGCCGGTATCCACCCAGCAAATCCTGCACCCGGACACCTATTTTTCCGGCTTGGAGCCTGCCCGTCCGGCGCTGCCGCAGCTTCCGGATGCCCACGGATACAAGCGTATTGCGGACGGCACCGTCGGGGAACTGGATCACGCCGTCCTGCTGGAGCAGTATGCCGGCCGCGAGGAATCCACGGCAGTTTCGCCTCATTGGCGGGGCGGCGCGTACGCGCTGCTGGAGCACCGCTCGCCGGAGAGGGTGGTCTTGCTGTATGCCGTCGAGTGGGACGACGCGGCATCCGCCGGGCGCTATTTTCGGCTGTATCGCCAGGTGCTGGAAAAGAAATGGAAGCATCTGGCGATCGAATCCGAAAGCGGCACGATGCTCTCCGGCGCCGGCGATGACGGGCACTTCCTAGTGCAGTTGACGGGCAACGTGGTGACCAGCCTGGAAGGCGCCGAAAACCCCGTGGCGCCCGTGCGCTAAACTGTGGAAATATGCCGAATCGTGGTGTGCTCCGTACACTAACTGGGGTTTGCCTGGCTGCGGCGAGCGCTATGGCGAACGCTGCCGCTGTGGCGAGCGCCGCGGAAGTGCCGCGTCCTTCTCCGGATTTCGCTATCAACATGACGGACGGACAGAAAATTCTGGTGAGCCAGTACAAAGGCAAGGTGTGCGTTCTGGCGTTCATTCTCACCACGTGCCCGCACTGCCAGAAGACCGTCGGGTATCTTTCCACCATGCAGAAGGAGTACGGTGCGCGCGGTTTTCAGGTGCTGGCCAGCGCCATCGAAGACATGGCGGCGATGAACTTGCCGGATTTTATCAAGCGCTTTCAGCCTCCTTTTCCGGTGGGTTTCAACAATCAGAACGCGGTGCAGGAGTACTTGCAACATCCGGTGATCCTCCGGCTGTTGATGCCGCAGGTCGTGTTTATCGACCGCCAGGGGACCATCCGGGCGCAGTATGCGGGCGACGACAAATTCTTCGCCGAGGACCAGGACAAGCACATCAGGGAGCAGATCGAGGTATTGCTCAAGGATGCGCCGGCCGCTCATAAGAAGCGCGCGGCGATGCCCGCTCCCAAGAAAGCGTCGTAAGAAGAGACGGACCTCCTGGCCTGCCGGCGTCGGCACCACGAGCTGGAAAGGCGCTCCAGTCGTACACCAGCCGGCAGGAAGTAGCCCAGACCCAGACCTTTACAGCCCTTGTGCAGGCTGCGCTTCGGGAATATCTGGCGCGCAGAGGCGCCGCTGCGCCCGCGCATCCGCTCCGGATCACGCCGGCCAAGAAGGGCAGCGGCAAATCCGATGTCAGCCAACGGCATGACCGGTACTTTGCCGCCGATGCCTAAACCCGTTGTTGCCGGCTCGGCACGGCGTACGCGCAGCTTTGGCTCCAAGAGGTCGTAAATGGCTCCGCGACGATCAATCCGGAGCCTGGCGATTACATGCGAGCCTCAGACTGATTATGACCTCTGCGGAGCAACCGATCACCATGTTCGACGCCGTCGCGGAAGTGGTGGGGGAGTGGCTGAGCCTGGCCGTGTGGACTTACGACCGCCGCTTCGATCTGCTGCGATCGAAACGCTGGCAATAGCCAAGTGACCCCAGATTATAATCGGCCAATGCCCACTTCTTTTCGCCGGCTGCCGCTGCTAATCGTTCCGTTCGCATTTGCGCTCGATTCCGCCGCACAGCCAGCCCTGACCGCCGCCGACTACGCGCGCGCCGAGAAGTTCATGGGGTACAACACGAACCCCCTCGTGTATCACGCGGTGCATCCGGCGTGGACCCCCGACGAACGCCTGTGGTACCGCGACACCGGCGCCGACGGCGCCCGCTTCGTGCTCTTCGACCCCGCCAAGCTCGCCAAAGAACCAGCCTTCGACCACGCCAAGCTCGCGGCTGCCCTCTCGGCCGCGGCCGGGAAGAAGTACGAGGCGAACCAACTGCCGTTCAACGCGATCGAGCTATCGGAGGACGGGGCTTCCCCTTCATTCGGCGTTTCATTCCAAATTGGCGCGCAGCGGTACCGGTGTGACCGCCAGGGCAGCCAGTGCGCAGTGGAACAAGGCGGCGCCGCGACAGGCGGCCGTGGCCGGACCGATGCTCCTTCGCCGGACAAGAAGAAGACGGCTTTCATCCGCGAATACAACCTGTGGGTGCGCGATATCGCAACCGGCAAGGAGACCCAGCTTTCGACCGATGGCGTAAAGGACAACTCCTACGCGCTGGATAACGCCGGCTGGGTGAAGACCGACCGGGTGATCGTCGCTTGGTCGCCCGATTCGAAGAAGATCGCCACCTTCCAACAGGACCAGCGCAATGTGGGCGAGATGTACCTGGTGGAGACTAAGGTGGGGCATCCCGTGCTGCATGCGTGGAAGTACCCTTTGCCGGGAGACGAGACCGTGGCGATGATCCGGCGGGTGATCGTGGATGTGGAAGCGCCGCGGGTCATCCCCTTGCAGATGCCGCCGGACCAGCACCGGTCCACGCTGTGCGACCACGTCGTCTGCCGGGGCAGTGACTGGGCGGACGTGGAGTGGAGCCCGGATTCGAGCCAACTGGCGTTCGTTTCCACGTCGCGCGACCACAAGCAGGAGACGCTGCGCATCGCCAGTGCGGCGGACGGCGCCGTGCGCGACGTTATGGAAGAGCGCGCCGCGACGCAGTATGAATCCGGCCAGGGCATGGCGAACTGGCGCTATCTGCCCGTCTCCAATGAATTCATCTGGTATTCGGAGCGCAGCAATTGGGGCCACCTCTACCTCTACGACGTGGCCACCGGCAAGCTTAAGAACCAGATCACGTCAGGCGACTTCGTGGTTACGCAGTTGTTGCGCGTGGATGAGACGGCGCGCACGCTCTACTTCCTGGCCGACGGGCGGGAGAAGGGGCGCGACGCCTATTTCGATCACCTGTATCGTGTGGGCTTCGATGGCAGCGGGCTCACACTGCTGACGCCCGAGGATGCCAACCACGAAGTGACCTTCTCGCCCTCGGGCCGCTTTTTTGTGGACAACTACTCGAAGCCCGCTGCGCCGCCGGTAAGCGTATTGCGCGACGCCGACGGGAAGCTGCTGGCGACGCTCGAAAAGGCGGACAGCTCCAAGCTGGAGGCGGCGGGATGGAAGCCTCCGGAGGCAATCGTGGTGAAGGCGCGCGACGGCGTGACCGATCTCTACGGCCTGCTATTCAAGCCGACCAACCTCGACCCGGGGAAAAAGTATCCCATCGTCAACCACATTTATCCTGGACCGCAGGGCGGCAGCGTAGGCGGCCGGTCGTTCGAGGCGGCGCGCGGCGATGCGCAGGCGCTCGCCGAACTGGGATTCATCGTCGTGACGATCGATGGCATGGGAAACCCGCAGCGCTCGAAGAGCTTCCACGACGCCTATTACGGCAACATGGGCGACAATACGCTGCCCGACCAGGTGGGCGGCATGCAGCAACTGGCGCGGCGGTTTCCCTGGATCGACATTGAACGGGCGGGCATCTGGGGACACTCCGGCGGCGGTTACGCCGCGGCGGATGCCATGTTCCGCTATCCGGACTTCTTCAAGGTCGGGATCTCGGAGGCCGGCAACCACGACAACCGCGAGTACGAGGACGATTGGGGCGAGCGCTATCAAGGGCTGCTGCGCAAATCGGGCGACGGCACGAATTACGACGACCAGGCCAATCAGAATTTCGCCAAGAATCTGAAGGGCCACCTGCTGCTGGCGCACGGCACGATGGACACCAACGTGCCGCCGTATAACACGCTGCTGGTGGTGAACGAGCTAATAAAGGCTAACAAGGATTTCGATCTGCTGCTGCTGCCCAACCGCCACCACGGGTTCGGCAGTGAGCCGTATATGGTGCGGCGGCGGTGGGACTATTTCGTGCGGTATTTGATGGGCGCGGAGCCTCCGAAAGAATATGAATTGAAGGCGCCGGCTAATGGGATGGGTGGTGCGCCGGAGTGAAGGAAAAGCGGTGCGGGTCTCCTGGCCCGACTTGTTGGGTGGGACGGCTCACCCAATCCACGCAGCACCTGCTCGGTCAGTGAATCCTCAAAGATCCGCGTTCATCGGTGTTCATCGGCGGCCAATAATAAAGGCTCTTAGTCAGTTAGAGGTGTTGGTTAGTGACGGCACGTTGATATTGGCCGCCGATGAACACCGATGAACGCGGATCTTTTGGGGCGGAATCACAGGATTCGATTTGTCCAGCCGATTCGTGGACACTACACTTAGCGTAAATCCGCATGCATCTGCGGCTGTCCCGTTCCGCCCGGCGGCGCGTCCACGTATTCGATCCAGCCGTCCATCATTTCCATTTCGCTGGCTTCACCCCAGCGCACGACCTTCGCGGGATCGGGGTTCAGCGGATTATTCGGCGAGTTGTCGAAGTGCGAGACGATGGCCAGCCGCGTGCCCTTCGGTATGAACTTCGGCTGTTCCATCCGGTAAGTGATCTGCCAGTTGAAATTGTAGTGCGGCACCAGCAGGAGAGTCTCCTTCCGGCCGTCAGGATAAGTCGCTTCGAACCGCGCGTCCTTGCCTCGCAGATGCATGTGCGGCGTCAGGCTGGTTAGGTACATGTCCTGTTTGAAGGTGTGACACTCAGTAACTTCCACGTTCGGGTCGCCGGCCGGGATGCGGAAGAAGTAGTTCGATAGGTCAACACGCTTGGCAACCTGCTTGGGCGGTTCTTTGGCAAAGATCAGGCCTACGGACGTCACGTCGATCTCCGGTTTCTTCGTCGCTTTGGAGTAGTGGATCTGGAAGCCGAGGTTGGAGCCGGCGGGGATCTTGCGCGCGGTTCCCTGGGGATAAACGTCCGGCCCTCTTCCGGGGAGGTAGGAACTGATCAGGCCCCCGCTACCAAAGTTTTCGTCGCGCGGTTTGTCGCCGGGCCAATAGGAATTGTCGTCGACTATGCAGCCGTCATCGATCACCGGCGCTTCGTAGCGTATCCACGAGAGCTTGCCTTCGTGGACCTTGAGCCAGTCCGCATAGGCCGATTGCGGATCCGCCGGCTCCTCTTTCTTGGGGCTGGCGGGTTTGGGCTTGGCCGGCGCGTTGACGAAAACATGCGCGTGGTGGACGATTCTGCGATTGGTCGGACGCAACTCGGCCGCGACCACCCATTTGTCTTCGGTGAAGTTGGTGGGTACGGTGAAGTACTCGTATTCGTCGGGCCCATCGGCCGTCAGAGAATGCGGGGGAATCGAGATGATCACGTCCGGCTTGCCGATCCTCCAATCGGTCGAGAACACCGGCGCCGCGGGCAGCCGTTGTGGGTCGCCCTCCTTCGACCCTTGATCGACCCAGGCCTTGATGGTGGCGATTTCCTCGCCGCTGAGGCTCCAGTCGTTGGACCATTTGCCGTAGCGCGGATCGGCCTTCCAGGGTGGCATCTGCCGGGTCAATACCGCTTCGCGAATGGCGGCCGCCCAGGGACGCGTCTGCCGATACGTCAGAAGCGCCATAGGGGCGATGTCGTCCGGGTGGTGGCACGTCGCGCAGTGTTTGTAGAGGATGGGCGCCACATCGGCGCTATAGGTGATTTCGCCGCAAAGTAGTGGGGATGCGGCGGGGAACAGAGCGGCAAGGGCCAGGGCGGGCAGCTTCATGAATCGCCTCCGAGTTACTCTGAGTGTAGCGCAACGCTAGGGGTTTGGCCGCGGATGGCGTGGTAGGCACGGGCAGATTCGAACTGCCGACCTGTCGCTTAGGAGGCGACCGCTCTATCCATCTGAGCTACGTGCCCGCGATCCTATCTATTATATCGTCGTTATCTCGTGGCGCCGCTGCAGCGCTTCAAGCCTTTGCGGCCGATGTCGGTCCGGTAGTGCATTCCGTCGAAATGGATCAGACGCGCCGCGGCATACGCATTGTCAATTGCGGCCGCCAGGTCCGCACCGGAGGCGGTGACACCGAGGACGCGGCCACCGCCGGTTTCGAGTCCCCCGGACCCTAGGCGCGTGCCCGCGTGGAAGACGGTGGCGCCCGCGGCTTCGGCGGCTTCGACTCCATGGATCGGCTGCCCGGCAGCGAAAGCACCGGGATAACCGCCGGATGCCAGTACCACGCAGACCGAGGGTCCGGGCTTCCATTCGATGGGCGTGGCGGGCAGCGCACGTTGCGTGGCCGCCAGCAGCAACGGAGCGAGGTCGCTCCGCATGCGGTGCATGATGGGCTGAGTTTCCGGGTCGCCCAAGCGGACGTTGAACTCCAGCACCTTGGGTCCCGCGCTGGTCATCATCAATCCGGCGTAGAGGAAACCGGTGAAGCCGGTTGCATCGATGGTGGGGCGGATGATGCGATCCAGGATCGTGCGGCTCTCCGCCGCGGTAAGGATGCGGGAATCGCAGTACGCCCCCATGCCGCCCGTGTTGGGACCCGCGTCGCCGTCGAAGACCGCTTTGTGATCCTGCGTTGGTTCAAGCGGAACCACGTTGCGGCCGTCGCTCAGCACGATGTAGCTGACCTCTTCTCCAGCCAGGAACTCTTCAATCACGAAGGGCGGCTTCAGAGACGTTAGAGCGGCTTCGGCGAACGCCCGATCCTCGGCGATGACCACGCCTTTACCCGCGGCGAGGCCGTCCTGTTTGATCACGACAGGATAGCTGAAACGATCCAGCGCGCGATGCGCTTCGGCGGCATTCGGGGCTGCCACGAAGGCGGCAGTGGGGATGTTACTTTGCTGTAGAAAGTTCTTTGCAAATACCTTGCTGCCCTCGAGCTGCGCGGCCGCGGCGGTGGGACCGAAGATCGCGCGGCCTCGCGCGCGAAACGCGTCGACTACCCCAGCCACCAGTGGCGCCTCGGGACCCACGACAGTCAGATCGGCATCCACCGATTCGGCGACGCGCAGGTAAGCGTCTGGCGATCCGTCGCCCGCGGGCAGACACCCCGCTACGCGCGCGATGCCCGGATTGCCCGGCGTGGCGAAGACCCGCTCCACTTCCGGGCTCTGTGCGAGGCGCCACGCCAAAGCGTGCTCGCGTCCGCCACCGCCGATAATCAAGACCCTCATAGCCGATACAATGATAACAATGCACGAGACGTACGACATTGTCGTTATCGGGGCGGGACACGCGGGATGCGAGGCGGCGCGGGCATGCGCCCGCATGGGGCTGCGGACGGCCATGGTCGCCATGAATCTGGACCTGATCGCGCAGATGTCGTGCAATCCCGCCATAGGCGGCATCGCCAAAGGGCACTTGGTGCGTGAGATCGACGCGCTGGGCGGAGTCATGGGCGAGGTCACCGATGCGGTCGGCATTCAGTTCCGGCTGCTCAACACCAGCCGCGGTCCGGCGGTGTGGTCGCCGCGCGCGCAGTGCGATAAGAAGATGTACCGGGTGCGCATGCGCGAAGTGCTGGAGCGCGAGCCGAACCTGCGCATCAAGCAGGCGGAGGTTGCGTCGCTGGAGATCGTGGACGGGCCGGAGCGCCGGGCGACCGGGGTGCGGCTGCGCGACGGCCGCAGCATCGGTGCGGGCGCGATCATTGTCACGACCGGGACGTTCTTGAACGGCCTGGCACACGTGGGCGAGATGCAGTATAGCTGCGGACGCAATGGCGAAGCGCCCTCGCAGCTTCTTGGGGAGCAGTTGCGGACGTTGGGCCTGCAGTGGACCCGCCTGAAAACGGGAACGCCGCCCCGGTTGGACGGCCGCACCATCGACTGGAGCCGCTTCGAGCCGCAGGCGGGCGATCCGGAGCCTACACCCTTCTCCTTTCTGACCGATAAGATCGACCGGCCCCAAGTGGAGTGCCACATCGCGTACACCACCGAGGAGACGCATCGCATCCTGCGGGAGGCCATCCCGCGCTCCCCTCTGTACAGCGGTCAAATCGAGGGGGTGGGGCCGCGCTATTGTCCGTCGATCGAAGACAAGGTCGTGAAATTTCCCGACAAACTGCGGCACCAGATCTTTTTGGAGCCGGAAGGCCTGGACACCAACGAGGTCTACGTCAACGGGATGTCCACCAGCATGCCGATTGACGTGCAGGCGGCCATGGTGGCCTCGGTGCCGGGGTTGGAACTGGCAGAGATGATCCGGCCAGGCTACGCGATTGAATACGACGCGATCGATCCGCGGGAACTGAGCCATACCCTGGAGGTGAAGTCGATCCGGGGATTGTATCTGGCCGGGCAAATCAACGGCACGTCGGGGTACGAAGAGGCGGGATGCCAGGGTTTGGTGGCCGGGATCAATGCGGCGTGTTCGCTGCGCGGCATGCCGCCGGTAGTCATCGCGCGCACGGAGGGCTACACGGGCATCCTGGTGGACGATCTTGTTACGAAAGGCGCCGACGAGCCGTACCGCATGTTCACTTCGCGGGCGGAGTTCCGGCTGCACCTGCGTATCGACAATGCGGATGCGCGGCTCACTCCCCTCGGCCGGCGCGCGGGGCTGGTTACGGATGAGCGGTGGGAGATGTTCTCGCGCAAGCAGCGTCAGAAGGATCGCCTCACCGCGGCGCTGGGGCAGCATCGGCACGGGCAATGGCTCAAGCGGCCCGAGGCTTCGATCGGCGAACTCGGCGCTTGGGTGCGGGAGACTTTGGGCGAGGAACCTGTGCGCGGGCTACTCACTACCGTCGAAACCGAGATCAAATACAACGGTTATATCGCGCAACAGGAACGGCAGATCGAGCGGCTCAAGGATGCCGAGCGGCGGCCCATTCCAGGGTCTTTCGGTTTTGGCGGGATACCGGGCCTATCACGCGAGATTCGCGAGAAGCTGGAGCGAGTTCGTCCGGAAACCTTGGGCCAGGCGGCGCGCATTCCAGGCGTCACTCCGGCCGCCATCGCGATTCTGGATGTCTACCTGAGCTTGGGCCATGTTCGCTGAATTGCTGCGCTCGAAGTTGGCCGGCATCTGCGAGTTGTCCGAGCCGCAGATCGAGCGGCTGAAGCTGCACTATGAGTTGCTCACGCGCTGGAACACGGTCCTGAGTCTGACGAGCGTGCGAACGCTTGAGGAGGTGGTCGAGCGGCACTATTGCGAGTCCGTATTCGCCGCCTGTTATCTGACGGAGGCCCCGGCTTCGGTCGCCGACATTGGGTCGGGGGCGGGCTTCCCGGGAATCCCTATCGCGATTGTGCGGCCGGACTGTTCGGTAGTGCTGATTGAGTCGCACCAGCGGAAGGCGACCTTTCTGAAAGAGGCGTCGCGGGACTTGGCGAATGTGCGCGTGATAGCGAAGAGAGCGGAGGACGTGGCGGAGCGCTTCGACTGGGTGGTTTCGCGCGCGGTGCGGTACTCGGATATTGCCGGGGCTCTAAAGAAGCTAGGGCGAAATGCCGAACTTTTGACTGGGGAAGTGCGGGCCGAAGACCTGCAAGGGTTCGAATGGCGGGAACCGATCCGGCTTCCTTGGGGCGAACGGCGGCACCTGTGGATTGGGAGCAATTCGGCCATCCGCGCCGTTTAACCCAGCGCGTTTCACGTGAAACACCGACCTAAATGACGAGAGGTTTCACGTGAAACAGGGGTATCCCAACTAGGTTCTATTGCGCCGCGGATCAATCGTGGTAGCATGACCGCTTGGGCAAGATCCTCGCCATCACCAACCAGAAGGGCGGCGTTGGGAAGACAACCACCGCCATCAACGTAGCTGCCGCTCTGGCCGCCAACGACCTCCGCGTCCTCGTTATCGATTCCGACCCCCAGGGTAACGCTACGACCGGAATGGGGGCCACGAAGGACCCCGACCGCCCCAGCCTGTACCAAGTCCTGTTGGGTGCAGCGGAGATCGCGGATGCCGTCGTCCATACGGGATTCGAGGGGCTTGACTTGGTCCCCGGCGACAAGAATCTGGTAGGCGCGAATCTCGAGCTGGTGGATACGCCGCGCCGCGAATTCCGCCTCCACGATAAGGTGAATGCGGCCCGCGCTCAATACGACTTCATCTTGATCGACTGTCCGCCGGCGCTCGATCTGCTGACTCTGAACGCCCTAATCGCCGCCGATTCCGTCCTCGTCCCCATCCAGTGCGAGTTCTTCGCTCTGGAGGGCATCTCCGAATTGATGGACACAATCCAGCGCATTCGCGAATCGTTCGAGCACCCCCTGGAAATCGAGGGCATTCTGCTCACTATGTTCGACGACCGCACGAACCTCACCCGCCAGGTAGCCAACGATCTCAGAGACTTCTTCCGCGAAAAGGTCTTCCAAACCGTTATTCCGCGCAGCATTCGCTTGGCTGAAGCGCCCAGCCATGGACAGACCATCCTGGCCTACGATGTACGCTCGCGCGGCGCGGAGAGCTACATCCGCCTCGCCAAGGAGATTCTGGAGAATGAACAAAAACGTGGACAATCCGCGCAGAGCGCTCGGTAAGGGGCTGAGCGCGCTGCTGCCGACCCGGCCCACGGCGCAGCCTCCGGTCGAACCAACTCATCTCGGGGAAGAGGTCGCGCAACTCCCTATCGAGCTGATCGAACCCAATCCACTGCAACCCCGGCGCGTCTTCCAGCATGATCGCATCGAGGAGTTGGCGCAGTCCATCCGCGCCAATGGTATCATACAGCCGCTCGTCGTCCGGCGGCGGGCGGAACGGTATCAACTCGTTGCCGGTGAACGCCGCTGGCGCGCCGCCAAGATCGCTGGCGTGGCCCGGGTACCCGCTGTAATTCAAGACATCCCCGATGAGCGGCTGCTGGAGATCACGCTGATCGAAAATATTCAGCGGGAGGATCTGAACGCGATCGAAACCGCACAGGCGTTCGACCGCCTGTGCCGCGAATTGCAATTGAATCACGAAGAAGTGGGCCGCCGGACGGGCAAGGACCGATCGACAATCGCAAACCTGATCCGGCTCCTGCAGCTCCCCCCGGATATACAACAACTGATCGCCGAGAGAAGACTGTCGATCGGCCACGCACGCTGTCTTCTTACGCTGCCGACCGCCGAGCTGCAAAGGGAGGTGGCCGAGAAGTCGGTTGCGCAAGGCTGGTCGGTGCGGCAGGTCGAACGGCTGACCCAAAAGATGATGGAAGACCGCAAGCCCAAGGCGGTCGATGAGGTCCAATCCGATCCCAACGTGAAGGCAGCCATTCAGGAATTGGAAAGGGTGCTCGGAACCAAGGTTCGAATTATCGAGCGGGCCCGCCAGAAAGGCCGCATTGAAATCGAGTATTACTCCGCCGAAGACCTGGATCGAATCTACGCGGCGATCGTCGGCGACTCAAGCTAACTACTTTAGAATCTCTAATATAGAAGCGAGTTCGGTGCGGATGCGAGCTAGCGGATCGGGCGTGAACAGGTCCCCCTGCTTTCGGTCGCGCGCCTGGGGTCTGCTCGCTTTGGAGTCGTTGTGGAGGGATTGCCGTGCCCCTTCAATGGTGTACCGCTTGTCGTACAACAAATGCTTGATTTTGAGCAGAAGTTCGACGTCTTTGCGCCGGTATAAGCGGTGCCCGGTGCCGGACTTCTTCGGCGCGAGGCTTGGAAACTCGGTCTCCCAATAGCGCAGGACATACGGTTCGACGGCCAGCAAACCGGCCACCTCGCCGATCCTAAAGTACAACTTGTCCGGTATCTCGGGTGTATCACTGGTTACTTCCGGATCTGTCATCAGCCTTCCGTCATACTACCCTACTGCGCCCGGATTGTCACGATGGGGCAACGCCGGCCGGGTGGTTAGGTACGCGATTGGAGGTTTGGCAAGCGCTAGCGCTAGCTGGGCCCTTAGCTTAGCTCAGCGGTTAGAGCAGCGGACTCATAACGTGCTTGTCCAGGATTCGGGTCCACGTGTTTTCAGCGATTTACGTCGGCATGCGTAGGGCAAACGGCATCATTCGGGCGCAGTCGGCAGAGTTTTGGGCAAAGGAAATGGGCAAGGAATTCCTCCGTGCTCCCGGCCAGTCCGCAAGGCACCGCAGCCGTTTGTGGCGAAGCGCACCGAAGTTATCAATTACTCACTCGACTCCAAACTTTTTCTTCATGTCAGATGTCTTCGCCCAGGACGCGCCGCGCATGATGCTGATCAGCGTCATGAACACGGCGGCGAAGGCCCGGCGAATTGCGTCCTCGGTCAGCAACTCTGCCCGGTTAGGCGAACGGAGGGGGAGGATAACCGCCTGAATCTCGGTGTTGCGACTTTGGCAAACATCCGCTCTTCGGCCTGCGCGCGGCTGATCGGCGTGCCGCCGCGCTCAAGGTAGAGTCCGAGCATCCGACTATGCGTGCTTTGTCCAAAGTTTCGAATGTCCGAGCGCCTGGAAAAGATCGAGCAGGTCGCGTCCCTTGTTTCGCTGCAAGAGTGCGCGCAGCTTCGTCGCGACCAGTTCCTCGCGCGAAAGGGCCCGCCGATGAACACCCCCCTCTCTCCTGACATGAGCAAAAGGGGGTAAGCGCAAAGGGCAAAAGCCTGCTGACCGCCGACACCGCCGACCGGGTGGTTAGGTACGCGATTGGAGGTTTTGGTAACATCAATTAAAGCGCTAGCCGGGCCCTTAGCTCAGCGGTTAGAGCAGCGGACTCATAATCACCTCAAGGCATCTCTTCGCCTTCCCATCGCATCCTCTTTGGTTTCATGTAAGTGCTGCTGTTATCAACCTGTTTACGCCAATTCTGGCTGTAGCACCGAGAAGCACCGAGAAGCCGGAAAAACCGCTAGGTACCCACAATTTCACCCACAGCTTGTTTACAAAACATCCGCGTCGTGTTACGTTTCGAGCCAAGGAGGGTAGCCTTTGGCCGGGCGAAAAGCGGGCTTCACTCTTGCACCTGACCGGCGCCCTTCGAACAGAGCAGGAGCGGAACAAGAGCCAAAAATGGCAGATTCTAATTTTTGGGAAGGTCTAGCAACTCAATTCCGGGAGTTGGATCCACGTGGAGAGCTGCGCGCGGACATGGACTCGCCCGATACTGGCTTGGGCACTTGGCAAATCACTGATCGAAGCTCTCCCAGCTCGCCGAAAGGGCGCGATGAAGACTTGCCGCTCAGATTCGAACGGCTGGCGAGTCGGGCGGGTGCCAAAATTGCTTGCTCTGGTTACCTTCCTGCTTATCCTTTCCCCGACGATCACTACCTGCGAATTTGGCTTGAGCTTCTTCAATTTTCCAGCCCGAATTTTCAATTTGGACGCGAATGGAGAGAAGCAGGCGTGCGTCATATCACTGGCCACATCAAGAATGTGTCCGATGCGTCCGCCAACCTCTACGCAGAGCTCGCCAGCCTCTTCTCATCGCTCTGCCGGCAGTCGGGAGGGAACTACTCGGTCGACAGATGTGGACCGCTTTTCTGGGCGCTCGGTGGCGCTGGCGGCTTAGTCTCCTCGTGCATCGCGGTCTCTACCATGCTTGCCGAGCTGAGGCGTGGGATGGAAGGGATGGAAATTGGCCCCAGATGGAAAATGATCGAGGCGGCCCCCTCTTCGCGGGGCACTCAAGAGCAGCGACCTCTGGTGGAGTCTCGCGCCGAACTCTTGAGCGACTACAAGGCGGCGACCGGAATATCGGCGGACGCCTCGATTTACAACGCCCGGCAGCATTCCATGCACAAGGCGCAGTTCTATCAGTGGCGCAAGGGAATCCTATCGGGGGGATGCGCGACATCGGTGAGTTTTGGGAGGTTCCTGCGGGAACAGAACCCACCGATTCCACGGTGAGAACCGGTCCGGCCGCTGATTATTTCTTCCACTTCTCCCACATTCTTCCACTTGACGTTCTTCCATATTTTGGCCGTACGCTTAACTTGTGTACCAGCGAGTAATCAATCCAAACAATGCAATCAACTGCGAAGAGAACCTACGCGACAAACAAGGGGCGGCGCGCTTTCTCGGAGTGTCGGTCAAAACTTTGGACCGCTGGATTTACGAGCACCGAGGACCGAAGTTCTACAAAGTCGGTGGCGTGCTCGTTCGCTACAGGGATGAAGACCTGATCGCCTTCCTGGAGGCATGCCCGACCGGTGGTAGATCGGTCCGCCGCCAGCCGGAATCCGCTCGGCCCACAGACGGATAACGGCGCGATGGAACACGGAGACGCCGAAACGGCGAAGACCGCGACGGAAGTGGCCGCAATCATCGCCCAGCCGGTCAACCGGCGGCGACGGGGTAAGTACTTGGTCGGGCTCTGCCCGTCTCACGAAAAGAGCCCGTTATTCACAATTACGCGCCTGACGGCCGCCGGCCGCGTTCACGTGGCTGTTATGGGCGCCTTAATGGGCAGCATGGCGGCGTTGCGCGGACTCCTCCCGCCAGCGGTCCTGCTGGACGTAGAGCGGCTGGAGCGGCACAGGAAGCGTCCTGGGCTTCGAAGTACCGGGCGCAGCCACGAAAACGCGGCCTACCAGTGCGCCCGTCTTTCGATTCCCTCTATGGTGGGAGCGCCACCTTTGGTAAACGCCCCCCCAAATCGCACAACAGAAATTTGCCGGCGGGAGTGTTCCCGCCGGATGAGCCGCGGAAGGGCACCTCCCATACTGCCAAAACTCGCCGCTGCACCACAATCCGGCCAGATTAGACCGCAGCGACAAACAAGAAGCAAAACGGAGGGACGGCTCAACTTCAAATCTTGCCATATCCCCTCGCAGTAGTCCAGTAGTAGGCCAACTCTCTAGGTTACTGTCATGAACGTTCTCAAAGGAGAGCTAGTAAGCCGGATCGTGATCCTGCCCGATCGCATCGAGCGCACAAAACCGCCAATGCTGCAGGGCCGAGGTACTCAAAGAGACATCGCTGCGGCAGTGAAGTGGTGCCCCAAAGGCTGTGCGCTATGAGTGAGAAACGTTTCCGAAAATTCCATGACCGGGTTTCCCAATCTGCGGGATGCGATCTTACCAAGGAAAGGGACAGGCTTCCGTTTGCCCCGGACTGGTTCGACAGCCTGGCGGCCAGAATAGCGACTGGCGAACTTGTGGAGGCGACGGCCGCATGGGTGCTCTACCGGGGAAACGGAAACCACTCCGAGCACGCTGTCCATATTTACGGGAAAAGCGGAAATCCGGCCGTTGAGACTCCCCTCAGACAGCGGAATTGCGCCTTGGATATCGCGTGGCTCAGGGCCGGTCACCCGCGAGAGTGGTTGGACGCGCCCCTGGAGATGCTCCAGGCCGAAGCGGGGCGCCGCGGAGTCAAGCCGGTTCCCAAGACGCTCATCAGTGATGCATTTATTCTCAATCGCCGGAGGGGCATCATCGCCGATGACAGGGGACAGCGTTTAGCCCTGGTTCCGGCCCCAAAAGTTGCCGACTCCCCGGAATTTTATAAAAGAAAGGGCGGACAAAATGGTAAGAGCCCGGAGCACCAGCGCTTCCTGCAATGGGCTAGAGTCGCTCACTCCCCGGAATTTAAGGAATTGGAAGGCGCCCGCTCCTCGGTAAAACGCCTCAATAAGTTCCTGCTCTCCGAGTACAAGAAATGGCGCAATCAGGAGGCTCCGCGGACAAACAGCGCACGTTCTTATAAACCTTCAGAAACTTCTACAAATCCTCCTCCTCCAGACGGTTCCATTTCTGTAGGGTCACCACCAGCCAAAGCGGAGGAGGATGAGGTCCACCGCCTCTCGATCGAATCCTCCCGCTACGCCCGATTCAAAGACGCCTACCCGCGCCAGCGCTTCGATGAGGCCAAAGCCAAACCTATCTTTGAAGGCCTGAAGCCAGCCGAGCAGGATACCGTGCTCGCCCGATTGTCACTGTTCCTGGAGTGCGAACGCTGGCAACAGACGCCGCAGTACATCCCGTTCGCAAGCAATTGGCTGAAACGCGAGGAATACGTGAGCGACCCGCCCCCTTTGCTGGACATCGCCGCAGTTTCATCCAGTGGGCCTGTGCTGAGCCGCAAGGACCTGGAGGCGCGCAGCCGCGTACAGCGGATCGCGGATCAGCTCGATCTGGAAACAGCAAA
>CABEEC010000625.1_pt1 | contig 20442 bp, 17 predicted proteins | sample 3423191 | NCBI WGS metagenome assembly CABEEC01 (sample SAMEA5534333, study PRJEB31848) | metagenome | biome: tundra; feature: field; material: soil | place: USA | collected 2013-05 | depth 0.15 m | reverse complement strand
CGCGGGTCAAGGGATCGCTACGAAGTACATTCGCGATGCGTGACCACAGCGACATATCAGCACTTTCCTTATTCCGCCCGCAACATCGCGACCGGATCGATGCGCACGGCGTGGAACACCGCTGGCAACGCTGCCAACAGCGCCGCCGCCAGAATCGTGACCGCCGGCAGCGCCAACATCGCCGGGCCGCCAGCCTTCACCTGATAGAGCAGCGCCTCGATGTATCGCACCGATGCCATACCCAGCGCGACCCCGGCAAGCGCGCCCATCAGTACCATCGCAAAGATCTCGACGGTTACCAATCGCGCGATGCTGCCGGCCGGCGCGCCGATCGCCATGCGGATGCCGATCTCGCGCCGCCGTTGCAGAACGGAATAGTCGAGCACGCCATACAGGCCGACAGCCGCGAGCAACAGCGAGACTGCCGCGAAGAACAGCCCGAGCATGGCCAGCAGCCGCTCGCGCAGGGTTTGCGCACGGACCAACTCCGCTTGTGTGCGGATGTTACTGACGCGGAATTCGGGCCGCGCGCGTGGCACTTCGCGGCGCAGGATGGATGCCAGCGCCATGGGGTTCGCGTTGGAGGTGCGCACCATGAAGGTCGCGCCGCGCATCGGCTCCAGTACACCATGGCTGTCGATCCGGTGAATCGGAACATAGACCGACGGCAAAATCGGCTCGTGAATGTTGCGGTAGGGCGCATCGCGGACCACGCCCACGACCTTGCAGGGCAGCTCGCCGCCCTTCGCGAACGACTGTCCAATAGGATTCTCGCCGTTGAAAAACTGTTTGGCGAATGTTTCGTTGACTATCGCCACGCCCGGCATCGTGTCGCTGGGACGGAAGTCTCTGCCGTCGATGAAAGGAATTTTCATCGTGTCTACCCAGCCGGGCGAAACGGCCAGGAAGTAGGCGAGATCCGGGCCGGGAGGCGCTCCGTTCACCGAAATGAAACCGTTCCAGGCGTTTCCGTCGAGCAGCGGCCACCCTGCCAGCGCGACCGCCTCCACGCCTGGCACCGTGCGCAGATGTTCGGCCACCTGGTCCCAAAAAACGGGGGCCTCGTCGCGTTGCGCCACCGTGTGCAGCAGCAACAATCGGTCAGCCGAGAATCCGATAGGTCGGTGGGACAAGCGCTCGAAGGTGGCCGCAAACAGCCCCGCCACGAACAAGATCAAAAAACAAAATGCCACCTGCGCCGCAATCAGCGCGTGCATGGTGCGGCGCCGTGTGTGCGGATCTTCTCCGCCTCTGAGCGCGCTGGCCGGCTCGACAGTCGAAGCGCGCAGTGCCGGCGTCAGACCGAACAGCAGCATCACTATCAAGGTCAACGCCAAGCCGAATCCCAGCACCCGCCAGTCCGCCGGCAGGTCCAAACGCACCGGATTGCCTGGCGGGTTGATCATGCCCACCACAAACGGCGCAGACCACCAGGCAAACACGCCGCCCATCGCGCCCGCCAGCAGAGCAAGAATGGCGCTCTCCACGAGCACCAGTTGCACCAGGCGCAGGCGTCCCGCCCCAATCGATACACGCAGCGCCATCTCGCGCGCCCGTGACGCAGCCTGGGCAGTCATCAGGTTGGCGACGTTCGCGCACGCAATCAGCAACACCAGCGCCACCAGCACACCCAGCGCTATGAGTGAACGGTGATATTCGTTTTGCAGATTGGAGGCGCCGGCGGCCGCAGGCTCCAGCACCAGTTTCTGGTCCAGGAACTTTTCAATGTCTTGCTTGCTCATGCCGGTGAAGCCCTTCGCGCGCTCTTCCTCGAAGGCGTGCGAGGTTGCGTTCAGTTTCGCGCGAACCGGCTCGACGGCCACACCGGGCTTCAGCCGCGCCAACGTCCGGTGCCAGGTCCAGTCGTCGTGGACCGCCCCAGGATGCATCATGGTGGGGACGAATACGTCGGTCACCGTGCCAGTTTCCGTGCCGTTGAAGGGCGCTGGGCCGACTCCGACGATCTCGTAAAGGTCGTCACCCATGCGAAAGGTGCGCCCAATCACTTTCGGGTCCTGGCCGAAGCGGCGCTTCCAATAGTCGTACGACAGTACGGCATAGGGATGCGCGCGCGGCTTCAGATCGTCGTTTTCTGTGAGCAGCCGGCCCAGGGCGGGACGCAGGCCGAACGTGCCAAACATCCAGCCGGAGACATATTGCACGACGGCTTTCTCCATCTCGGAGTCCGCCTTGTATGTGATGTCCGTGCGGTCCCCATAGGAGACTGCTATCAACTCAGCTTGATCCTTCACGGCGGCGCGCATCAGTTGGAACGACGGATAAGCCCATTCGTCGAACGATTGCATCTTGCCGTCGTAGAATGCTTCGCGGGCGAGAGCGTACAGCCGCTCCGGAGCGGCTACTGGCAGCGGCCGCAGCAGCAGCGCGTCGATGAGCCGGAAGGCGCCTGTGCATGCGCCGATGGCCAGGGCCAGCGACAGGATCGCGGCGGCGGAAGTAACCTTACGCTTCATGAGTTGCCGCCAGCCGAATACGGCGTCCGCCCGCAAGGATGCCAGCCACGGGACGAGCCGGATGTCGCGGCTCTCTTCCCCGTAGCGGAGCGGCGAGCCGAAAGCTCTCTGTGCTTCACCCGGCTCACGGCCGTTCTCAACAGCTTCTTCGAGGTGCGACTGGACCTCTTCATCGATCTCGCGGCTCAACCGATCTCCGCGAACTACGTTTGCGATGCGCGACCACCATGACATATCAGACCGTCCTCAGAACCCGATTCACCGCCGAAGTCACCGCCTGCCAGCGCGATTCTTCGACGTCGAGCTGTTTCTTGCCGGCCGCCGTCAGTTCATATATGCGCGCCCGGCGCCCGGTGTCTTTCGTGATCCATTCGGCGCGAATCCAGCCGGCTTCCTCCATGCGGTGCAGCGCCGGATAGAGCGAACCTTCCTCGGCGCGGAGCACGTCGCCGGACCAGTCCTTGATGGCGGTCATGATGGCGTAGCCGTGGAGGCGCCGCCGCCGCGAGAGGATCTTCAAAACGAGCAGATCGAGCGATCCCTGGAGAGAGTCGGTTTTAGGCATACTTAGACTTCATAGTATACAGACGTCTGAGTGTTTGCAAGGTTAGGGCGAAATCTGAATTCCGGGATAGAGTCTGCTAACCCCTCGCGGATTCGTCGCGTCAAAAGGAAAGTAGCGGAGGACCACCAAATGCTTCAAGATCTGCGCCTTGGCGTGCGAATGCTGCTTAAGCAACCCGGCTTCACCGTGATTGCCGTGCTCACGCTGGCGCTGGGCATCGGCGCGACGTCGGCGGTTTTTAGTTTGATACGAGGCGTCCTCCCGACACCCCCGCCTTACCGGCAACCGCAGCAGCTTGTGCTGATTCCGGCGGCCCGGACCGACGGCCGGCAGATGACGCAGCCGCGGGGTTGGCCCGCCGCGCAGTGGATGGAATGGCAAAAGGAGGCGAAATCGTTTGAGGCGCTCGCGGCATACGACTGGTCCTTCAACCTTCTGGTCCTAAACGATGGCAGCGTATCGATGGAGGGGATGTGGGTCACCAGAGACTATTTCCGCGCGCTCGGACTGCAGCCTATAGGTTATCGGGGTGATGCCCCCCGGCGTCCGTTTTCCTCCGTCGCCGGCAAATGCACAGGAGCCGAACTACAACGTGAACGCACTGGTCGATTTCTGGATTCCCGCTCCTTCCAAACCGGCCGAGTTGAAAGCGCCGTTTTGGAATGTGGTAGGGCGGTTGCGAGACGGAACCACGACCAGGCAAGCGCAAGGTGAACTCAAGGTCGCTGCCGCCACGCAGGCGCAAGCCGATCACGATTTTGAAGGCTTCACCCCGGAGGTGCATTCGTTGACTGCCGAGATGAATCGCGATGGCGGCCGCATCCTGCTGCCACTGTTGGGCGCGGCTGCGCCGGTGCTCTTGATCGCGTGCGGGAATGCGGCGGCTCTGTTGCTGATGCGCGGCCTGCAACGGCAGCAGGAATACGCCGTCCGCAGCGCATTAGGCGTAGGCCGAGTGGCGCTTTTCCGGCAAGTATCCACCGAGAGCCTCCTGCCTGCTTTGTTGGGCGGCGCGCTGGGCGTGGTCCTGGCGCTGGGGGCCGTCAAGTTGTTCAAGGTGATTGGCGGACACGCCGTCCCGCGTCTGGACGCGGTTTCGACAGGCTGGCCGATGCTGGCCTTTGGTCTAGGCTCGGCGGTGATCGCGGCGCTTCTGGCGGGACTTTTTCCCGCGCTGCGCGCCTCCCGGCTCGACCCGGTGCAAGTGCTCAAGAGCGCTGGGCCGAAGAGCAGCGCGGGGCACGGGGAACGCCGGTTTTGCGGGGAGTAACGTTGGTTCAGACGGCGTTGACGCTGGCGTTGCTGGTGGGTGCCGGCCTGCTGATTCGCACCATGATGAACATCTCGAACGTGCAATCGGGTTACAGCATCTCACACATATTGACGATGAGCGTCACGGCGGTGCAGGGGAACTGGGCCGATTTTCATCGCCGCGCTTTGGGACACTTATCCGCGCTTCCCGGCGTGCAGTACGCCGCTTTTGCGTGGGGAGTGCCGCTGACTGGCAACAATTGGCCTGCGACGGTGGACATCGAGGGGCAGCCCGCGGCCACCAAGGAGAGCGACCGCATTTCGGTGCCCGTGCGGTCCGTGACGCCGGACTACTTCAAGCTTCTGGGGCTGCCCATTTTGGATGGGCGGGACTTCCGTTCCACCGACATCAAGAACGCGCCCAGTGTGGCCATCGTCAACCAGGCTCTGGCGGATCGTCACTTTCCGCATGCCCATGTGATCGGGAAGAAGCTCTGGCTGGGCGGCCGGCAGGAGCCGCCCACCGAAATCGTTGGCGTGGTGGCCAATGGCCGCACCGACGAGCTGACACGCGCGGCGGATCCCGAGATTTATCTTTCGCTGTGGCAGGCGGGCGCATTTTCCAAACATCTGGTCGTCCGGACGGCGGCAGACCCGCGCTCGGTTATGGCCGTAATCCAGCGCGAGCTGCGTTCCGTCGATCCGACCGTCGCGGTCGAAAATGTGAAGACGCTCGAACAGATCCGCGGCGATTCGCTGGCATCGCGGACCTTCGCGATGCAGCTACTCGTCGGGTTTTCGATCGTCGGGAGCGTGCTGACCCTGGTCGGCATCTTTGGCGTGCTCTCGCTGTCGGTCGCCTCCCGCCGGCGCGAACTCGCCATTCGCTCGGCGGTCGGGGCCCAGCGCCAGCGGCGTGATTTCAGGTATGGCCGCCGCGTTGGTCTTGTCTCGCGTTCTAAGGTCCTTCCTCTTTGAAGTGGAGCCGACCGATCCAGTCACGTTGATCGGCGTGGCATTCTTGTCCGCCAGTGTCGCGCTTTTGGCGTGTTGGGTCCCTACGCGCCGGGCGGCGAAGGTCGATCCGGTGGAAGGGCTGAGATACGAATGATCCCCCGCAATTTTGGTTATTGACTTCCCACCCGCAGCTATGCTACATTTAGTAGCGCTACAATGAGTCGCACACAAAAGCCTTTGCGTAATCCCTTCACCGACCTGGAGCAGGCGGTCATGTCCAGCGTCTGGCGGCGCCGCTCGGCGACCGCGGAACAGATCCGGCAGGATCTGGCGCCCACGCGCAAGCTGCAAGAGTCGACCGTCCGGACGCTGCTGGGGCGGCTGGAGAATAAAGGACACCTCAAGCACCAGGTTCACGGGAGAACGTACGTTTATTCCAGCGTCGACGAGCCGCGGAATTTGGCGATCAGGGCAGTCCGGCAGATTATCGAGCGATTTTGCGCCGGATCGGCCGAGCAACTGATTGCCGGAATGGTGGACAACGACGTGCTGGACGCCGCGCAATTGCGGCGTCTGGCGGACGATATCGAACACAAAGCCAAGAGGAGGTAGCTTGAAATGACTTGGTATGAGTGTATAGCCGATGCTTCAGTACGCGCGGTGGCCCTCGCCGCGATGGCTGGCGTGCTGGTTCTCTTTCTGCGCAGAAGTCCGGCCGCGGAGCATGCCGTGTGGACCGCAGTGGTCGCCGGCATGCTTGCGCTGCCTGTCCTGCGCCCGATCATCCCCGCCGCGTACGTATACGTGGTCGAGCGTCCGGCGCCAGTCGCAACGATCGCCCAGCCCGCCGCTCAGTTGGCGGACGCCGCGGGTGGCTCGTCTGCACCCGCTCCCTCGGCGCGAACCAGGCCGCCGGGTTTACGGCTGTGGTGGCCCGTGTATGCCGCAATTGCGTACATCGCCGGAGTCGTGCTATTCGGCGTGCGTCTGTTGACGGGTCTCTTGATGACCCGGCGGTTGCTGCGTGGAGTGCGACCGATCGATGCAGGCGTCGATGTCGAGGTGGAAGAGTCGGACCAGGTGCGGGTACCCGTAACGATCGGTTTGAAGCGAATGCGAGTGCTGCTTCCCAGCGACTGGCGCGAGTGGCCGGCCGAAAAGATGAGGGTGGTCCTGGCTCACGAGCTGGCGCACGCATGGCGCCACGACCCGGCGATCAGTCTCGTTGCGGCCTTGAACAAATGCATCTTCTGGTTCCACCCGCTCGCCTGGTGGCTGGAGCGCCGTCTGGCGGTGCTTGCGGAACACGCGGCCGACGATGCGGGATTGGCGGTTTCCTCCGACGCGGGGAGCTATGCGCGTGTGTTGTTAGGGGTTGCCTCCCGCATGGAAGGACAAAACACGCGGTTGATCTGGAACGCTTCCGCAATGAATGGACAACTGGTTGCCCGGCGCATCCGGCGCGTGATGGACTCGCGCACGAAAAATGGTGGGGGCCGGCTTGGCAAACTGGGCCGCGCGATGCTGCTGTCGAGCGCCGCCCTGCTGATATGGATTTCCGTGGCGGTAGATCTGCAAAGTGTGGCGCGCGCCCAGGCGAAGCCTTCGACGGCGGATACCGAAGCAACCTGGTATGGCTTTCGTTTGGGTGGATGGCAGCCGGATACGGTTACCGCTGAACAAGCCGCACAAATGGAACAGCAGCTTGCCTCGAATCCGGAGGACGAGGCAACTCGATCGATATTGCTCCGTTACTATTTTCAAAACAGGATGCACGATAGGCGTATCCCACTTGTTCTTTGGCTGATCGACCATCATCCGGAATCAGCAATTCACGGTTATGCGTTCGCGGCTATTTTCGCGGTTGAATCGGACGTAGTGAATACGGGCATTTATGAGGATGCGCGAAGCCAATGGTTAGTGCAGGTCAACTTGCATCCGGACGATGCCCGCGTGCTGGGAAATGCGGCGCGCGCGCTGGGCGGGGGCAGCATTCCGGAAGTAGTCGACCTTTTAACGCGCGCTCAGAAGCTGGACCCCGCGCACAGAACCGAGCCACTCGCGAGGTTCTATTCATTCTTGTTGCTGTTCAGCACCGAGAGGGGCGCGCCTGGACGGCGGCTGACCAGCCCTGCCGTTGCCGCTCAGATCAAAGGCGAGCTGCAGGAATCCAACGATGTTGCATTGGTTGGAAGGGTCGCGCGCTACTTCGTCGAGGACGCCACACAGAAGGCGCTGCTGGAAGACGACAATTGGGATTTCGCTGTGCTAAAGACGATTGCAACCGAGCTGGTGAGGCACGCACAGGCGCTGGAGCCACAGAATCGGGACTGGGCCGATCTCCTGGAAGGTGTGAAAGGCTTGCCAAGTGCGGCGCCAGATCCGCGGTTGATTCGCATCGGCGCGGAGGTCGCCGCTAGCATGCTACAGCAGTCCCCGACGCCCGTTTATCCGCCGTTAGCCAAAATGGCGCGGATACAGGGTGTGGTGAAACTGCAGGTGCGCATCGGTCAGGATGGGCACGTAACCGAGACAACTGTCGTAAGTGGGCATCCGCTGCTTGTGCCGGCCGCCATGGATGCCGTGAGGCACTATGTGTACAGGCCGATCACGATAGACGGGAAACCCGCCGACGTGATGACCACCGTGGAGGTCGCGTTCCGCCCTGACAGGGAGTAGCTCACAGGCTGAAGCCTGTGCCACCTTGCTACAATCCGAAGATGCCCAACGAAACATACGCTCTCTTCGACACCACCGAGGGCCAGTTCAAAGTCAAGCTGTTCGCCGACAAAGCCCCCCGTACGGTGGAGAACTTCGTCAGCCTCGCCGATGGAACCAAGACCGGCAAGCCCTTCTACGACGGCACCGTCTTCCACCGCGTGATTCCCGATTTCATGATCCAGGGCGGCGATCCGGAAGGCACCGGCCACGGCGGGCCGGGCTACAAGTTCCCCGACGAATTTCATCCCACTTTGAAGCACACCAAGCACGGCTTCCTCTCCATGGCCAACGCCGGACCCAATACCAACGGCAGCCAGTTCTTCGTCACCGTGGCCGCCACGCCTTGGCTCGACAACCGCCACAGCATTTTCGGCGAAGTGATCGAGGGCTTCAACGTGGTGAAGAAGATCTCCGAAGCGCCGCGCAACAAACAGGATCGGCCGCTCAAGGAAGTGCGCGTCAACTCCGTCAAAATCGAAAGGAGCTAAGCCATGAAGCGCATGCTGCTGTTGCTGGCCTTTTCCGCCGCCGCCTTCGCGCAGGATGGTTTCCAGCCGCTGTTCAACGGCAAGAACCTCGACGGCTGGGACGGCGATCCGCGCATGTGGAGCGTGCGCGACGGCATGATCGTGGGCCGCACCGAAGGCGTCACCATGAGCGACAATTCGTTCCTCATTAGCAAGCAGCCGTACCGCAACTTCATCCTGCGCGTGGAAATGAAGCTGCGCAATCACAACAGCGGCATTCAATTTCGCAGCGAGGCGCTCGCTAACTGGGTCGTGCGCGGATACCAGGCGGATGCCGCCCAGGACAATTACTGGGGCAACATCTACGACGAGAAAGGCCGCGGCACGCTGGTGGACGGCTGGAAGGGTAAGGCCGAAAAGGTGGTCAAGCTGCAGGACTGGAACGACTACGAGATTCTCTGCGACGGCGATCGCATCAAGCTGACGCTCAACGGCCTGGTGACTGCCGACCTGCACGATTCGGCGCGCCTGGAAGGCATTATCGCGTTCCAGTTGCATCGCGGTCCGCCCATGGAAGTCTACTTCCGCAATGTGCGGATCAAGATTCTGCAGTAAGGACGCCCGGCCACCTTGCGACTGGCGATCTTCGGCGGCACCTTCGATCCCATCCACGATGCCCATCTGGCGGTGGCGCGCGAAGCCGCCGCGCGCTTTCAACTCGATCGCGTCTGGCTGGTGCCCGCCGAGAGGCCGCCGCACAAGCAGGGCGTCACGCACGCGCCGTATGCGGACCGCCTCCATATGGTCGAACTGGCCTGCCAAGATGAGCCGAAGTTCGAAGCTTCGCGCCTGGAGCAGGGAACCGCCAGCAGCTATTCGATCGACACCATCGAGACGGTGCGCACGCGCCTGGCCCCTGGCGACAAGCTGTTCTTTCTGATCGGCGCGGATGCCTTCGCGGAGATCGAGAGCTGGCGCCGCTGGCAGGACGTGGTCCGGGCCGTGGAGTTCATTGTGGTCAGCCGGCCAGGCCATCGTTACGATATCCCAGCGGCGGCCATCGTGCACCGCCTGGAAACCGTGGACCTGCCGGTTTCGTCTTCCGAAATCCGCCGCAGGCTGGCGGCCGGTGACGATCGCGTGGAAGTGTCCGCCGCAGTGCTCGACTATATACGCGCCCGGGGACTCTATCGCGGTTAAGTCAACTAGCGCTAGACAGGCCAGGAGGCCTGTCCCACGTTACCGGAGAGTGGCGCCGCGCGGAAAAAATCTCGACCATCTCCTCCAATCTCCTCCACCACTTCTGCGCGGCGATCTTTGCTTTTCATTCGGGTGGCCATGGTGCGATTACTCCGGGCCCTCCAGTGGCGTAACCGGATCGAGGAAGCGCCACAAGAAAACGGCCATCGCATAGACCGCCGCGGAGACGTAGAACGTCATATCCCAGTTATTCTTGGTAGCGCGAAGCATGTATCCGATGATGGTGGGAGAGGCCGCGCCGCCCAGGTTACCCATCATATTCATGGCGCCCGACAGGGTGCCCGCGTACTTGCCACCGACATCCATGCAGGCGCCCCACGAGCCGGGCATCACCAGATCGTTGCTGAAGCTGGCCAGTCCCATCGCAATCATCGCCGGCACCGGGTTGTGCATGCGCGTCGAAACCACCAGCAGAATGCTGGCGCCGCTGAATCCAACATACGCCAGCAGGCGGCGGGTCTTCAGCACGCTGCCCGTGAGGCGCGTGAGGGGCGCGGCGATGAACCCGCTCACCAGCGAGCCGAGCCCGCCTAGAAACAACGGCAGTATGCCGAATATGGCGCTGGCGCCCAAATTCAGCCCGCGCGCTTCCTTCAAGTAAGTAGGCAGCCACGTGATGTAGAAATACCAGCCGTAGGAAGAGCAGAAGTATTGTGCGCACAGCAGCCAGACCTGCGGCGAAGCGGCGAACTTGCGCCAGGGAACTCGCGCGTGGCCGGATGCCAACGCCTCGTTCGGCGCCAGGAGCTGCCGCTCCGCCTCGTTCAGGCTGTGGTTGTCACGCGGATGATCGCGATACCACGCGTAGAAAAAGACGGCCCACACCACTCCGATGCCGCCGAAAAGCTCGAATGCGTGCCGCCACGACATCGCCTGGATGGCGAGATAGACCAGCGGCGGAGTGAACGCGCCGCCCCAGCGGGCGCTCAGCCACATGATGCCCTGCGCGCGCACGCGCTCGTGATGCGGCAGCCAGGTCGTGAAGGTCTTGGTGAGATTGGGAAAGCAGCCGGCTTCCCCCGCGCCGAACAGGGAACGCGTCACCGCCAGCGAGGCGAAGCTCCATGCCCATCCGGTGGCCGCGGTGAAGAACGACCACCACAACACGATGCGCAGCAAGACGCGGCGCGCGCCGATCCAGTCGCCCAGAAAACCGCCGGGTATTTCAAATAGAGCGTAGGTCCATGCGAAAGCGGAGAAAGCATAGCCCATCTGCACTTGCGACAAGTGGAGGTCCGCGCGGATGAGGGGCGCCGCAAACGAGATGCAAACGCGGTCGATGTAGGTGACCACGGCCAGCGCCACCGCGAACACCACTACCAAATACCGGACGTGCGTGGGACGCTGGCGCTCCTGTGGCATTTGGACCAACATCTATTATGGGCGAGCGACGCTCGCCGTGGGACCCGGAGGGTACCCCGGTTGGTGGCTGGTGGCTGGTGGGTTCTGGGCGATACTGAAGGTGCATGGAGTTCGAAAGCGTCGCGGCCAATCTGCGGGAGTCCTTCCGCGTCGTCGCGGCGCACCGTGCCGCAGGCGAACTGCAAGAAATGGAGGGCGTATCCATCGCCTCGGCGGGCGTCACCTTCCAGATGTTCAACGCGGCGTTTCTTTCCGCGCCGGTTGTTTCCGAAGGACAAATGGACCTGCGTGTGGCGCAGGCAGCCGTGCACTTTGCGACCCGCGGGCAGCGCTGGGCCTATTGGATCTGCCACGGCTGGCTGGACGGCCGCACGCGGCGGCGCCTCCAGTCGCTTCTCCGCAAACGCAATCTCTACCAGGCTGTGGAACTGCCCGGCATGTTCGCCGAAGACGTGTTGCCTCCGGTACGCGAGCTTCCCAAGATGGAATTGCAGCGGGTGTGCGACGGGCCGGTCAAGGACGCTTTCTGCGCGATCGGCTCGACGTGCTTCAACGTGCCTCTGGCCTGGTTTTGCGAAGTCTTCGACAGCCACAGCGTCTGGAACGACTTCGCCGCCTATGTCGGATACGTGAACGGCGAGCCGGTATCCACGGCGGCCACCGTCATCGGCGGCGGCGCAGTGGGCGTCTACAACGTAGCCACTATGCCGGGCCGCCGGCGCGGCGGTTACGGCGAGGCCGTGATGCGCCATGCCCTGGAGCAGGCGCGCCGCGAGCACGGCCTATCGCGGACCATCCTGCAGTCCACCCCGCAGGGCTTCGAGTTGTACCAGCGGATGGGGTACCGGACAGTGACGAGTGTGGCGGTGTTCTGTTCGTGAGGGGGAACAGCGGAGCTCTCAGCCTGCGCATTGGCAGGGCTGGTGGAAATGTTCAGGCGGGACTCGGAGTCCCGCGCAGGCTGAGAGCCTGCCCCACCATAGCCGACTCAACTCAGATAGACTCGCGCCAAGGCCTCGAAATCCGACGGCGTCACCAGGTGGAACCGCACTTCCATCTTGGAAATCCGCTGCAAATCCTCCGTCATCTCGTCGGAAGGCAGCTCCGGCCCGGCCACGAACAACTGACCCGCCACCACCTGGAACGGCAGCACGCGCCAGCGCCGCGAGACCTCCGCGGGCACGGCGCGCGTGGCCGGCTCGGAAATCTCCGACGCGTCGGGCGCGGCCAGCGGCAGGTTCTGCTGCAGGCTCAGCGCCACGTACAACTCCGCCTCGCTCAGCTTGCCGCGGCGGACCAGATACTCGCCGAGGCGCTCGCCCGTAGCTTTCGAGGCCAGCGCCTCGTCCACATCGGCCTGCATCGCGTACTGCGATCCCACCAGGATCTGGCCCAGCGGACGAATCTCCACATCCAGCGCCGCCGGGTTGGGATAGGCGTGCTCGGTCTTGACCCAAACCAGTGGACGTCCGTGGATCTTGGCGTCGCAATAAAGCGCCAGCGCCCTCACCGTGGCCGCGCAATTCAGCCAGTTTCCCACCATCGCGCGCACCGGCACACCCATCGCAAAACGCCACCCGTAAATGCGCCGCGAACACAGCGCGCGCACACCCATCTGAAAGCCCGACAACACGAAGGTCGCCGAGAAAAGCCACCTCACGGCCGGATGCTGCGCGCCAACCACCCAGGGGTGGCCCGTGAGTTCACTCTCTCCCCAGGTCACCGCCCCATAAACGAACAACAGATTCAGCATCGGCGTAAGCAGGTTCCCGACCACACCCTTGCGGTCGCGCCAGAGCCAGTAGAGTTGGCGTGCGGGAGCCCGCCACCCGCGGCGCTCCCAGGATTGCAGCACGATCCCCATCACCCAGCGCGCGCGTTGCCGCACCGCCGTGCGGAAGGTGTGCGGGAAGTATTCGCGCGTGGCCAGCAGGCCATCGCCCTCGCGCCGCAGCGGCACGAACACCTGCGGGCAGCCCATGGCGTGGATGCGCCAGCCGTTTTCGTAGTCTTCCGTCAGGCACTCGGGATCGAACATGCGGTTGGAGTGCGCGCCCGCCAGTTTCTCCAGCACCGCCCGCGAGAAGGCCGTGCCCACGCCATTGCCCGGCAGAAAGCCGCCCCACATCTGCCGCACCGGGATGTCTTTGGTCTGGAACTCGGCAAATTCATCGCAGTACAAGCCATGCACCCACTGCCGCAAGGGTGTGGCCAGCGGCAGCACGGGCACCTGCACCATGTCGTAGCTTCCCGCGAAATAATTGATCCAGCGCAACGATTCCGGGTGGATCACGTCCTCCGCATCGTGCGTCATCACCATGTCGAAGCGCACGCCGTGCCGCTCCTCGTGCGCCAGCATGCGCTGATAGATCCAGTTGAGGCAGTCGGCCTTGGAGGTGGGACCGTCGTGGGGGCACAGCGCCAGGTGTACCCGCGGAAACTTGCGGGCGGCGGCCCGCACGGCGGCTGTGGTTTCCCCATCGTTGGGATACGCGCCCACGAAGAACTCCGCCGCGTGATACAGCGTGGCTGGGATATTGCGCTCCAGCATGCTGCCGACCACGGCATGCTCATGCCATAACGGCACGAATATGGCGACGCGCTGGCGCGGCGCCGCGTCCACTTCTTCTTGCGTGGGCCACGGGAACCAGGGGCGGCCAAACCAGTGGAACGCCACCCATCGATAGACGAACGCGGCATCCAGGAACAGGTCGTCCAGCCCGCTTACCAGGACGTATACCGCAAGCGGCACCAGCCACGCGGCAATCCAGGCATCCAGGGTGTACATCCGATAAGGAAGTAGTGCCGGGATATGGGAAAAATCGCAGGAAACTGCGGCCCCGCTTTGCGCGGCGGTGCCGGGTGCTGGGTTCTGGGTGCTGCGGCCCCAGGGCGAGACTTTAGATCGCCGCTCACGGCGTTATGCAAATCCCCGCGCCATCAAACGAGTTTAGCCCGCCCACGCTTACCGTCAGGTTGGATTGTATCGTGCCGAAGGAGCAGGCCTCGATGCCGACGGGCACCTGCGGCACGACGAAGTTGATCTGGTACAGTCCAACGTACCCCGCTACGAGGCCCGAAAACAGCGGCCCTGAGGGCAGCCCGTCCGTTGCAGGCCGGATCAATGGAGACGATGGAATGGGCCAAGCCCCGTTAATTATAATTGGAAACGGTTGAAGAGGCTGGGTCGCCAGCGCGTTCGGCCGGAAATTGAAGTCGAGCAAGAAGGTCTCGCTCGTCGGCGTTGCGGTGGCCGCCGCACGTCCGGTCGGAACGGCCGGAGTGGTGGGCCCCAGCCCCACCGCATAGGCGACGATTTCCTCCCCGCCATACGCCGGACTCCCTGACGCCACCAGCGATCCATCGGCGTGCGTCACCAAAGGCCAACAAGGCGGATATCCGCTCCCGCCGGGAACCACCGTGTCGCATGCAGTCAGAATGTGAACGCGATCGGTCAGCGGACTCAGTTCGAACAGCGCTCCTGCCACGCCATTCGCGGTCACGAACAACTGCGGAGAGGGGCGGCCCGGATAAGGCGGATAAGGGATCGGACATGCGAGACACGGTAGTTCTATCTCGTAAGGAATCTGGATGGTGATGGCCGTCATTGAGGCGCAGGGGGTCGCCGGCGCGATAGTGCAGTCAGGCGCCGGGCGCACTGCCAATACCGGCGCTGCGTAATCCGAAGTCTGCCGGAGCGTGGCGCTGATGTTGCCTTGGACATTCCCCTGCACGAACACCGTAATTAATTGTCCGGGAGCCACAGTGACCGGCTCGGGATACAGGTATCCCATGCCTACGATCGTGTTCGCAGATGCGTTCTGCCCGAATCCACCGGGCGGGAACGCCGCGCACAACAGAAGAAACGTTAAGCACTTCATAACCCAGGACCTCGCGCCGGAACTTGCAGGCGCGTCCATAGTATACGTCCGATCGGAAGTAGTAGGGCGCTGGCTTCAGCCCGCGCGAGGCTTTAGCCTCGCCTATTCCGATGGCGCCACGCAGATCCCCGCGCCATCAAACGAGGTCTGCCCGCCCACGCTCACCGTCAGGTTCGATTGCACCGTGCCCGAGCAGGCCTCGATGCCCGCGGGCGGTTGCGGCACGACGAAGTTGATCTGGTACAGGCCGACGTACCCCGGTACGAGGCCGGAATACAGCGGAAAATAGAGGCTTGTGGGCAGCAAGACAGGTATAGCTGTGGGTTGCATGGGTTGGGTCGCCAGCGCGTTCGGCCGGAAATTGAAATCGAGGAAGAAAGTCTGGTACGTGGGCGTGGCGGTGGCTGCTGGCTGGCCGGTGGGAACAGCCGGAGTGGTCAACCCAAGCCCGACTGCATAGGCGACGACCTCCTCGCTGCCCCGTGCCGGACTCCCCGAAGTCACCAGCGATCCATCGGCGTGTGTTACCAAGGGCGAACAAGGCAATCCGTTATATGGCGCAGATCCATTCCCGCCAGGAACCACCGTGTCGCAAGCAGTCAGAATGTGAACGCGATCAGCCACCGGAGTCAGCGCAATTGGCGCTGTCGCAATGCCGTTTACCGTTACGACTAGCTGTGCTGGAAGCACAACGTTGCACGCCGGATCAGTGAAGAAACACCCCGGCTCTATTTCGTAAGGAATCTGAACGGTGATGGCCGTCAGGGAAGAGCAGAGGGTCGAGGACTGGCAGTCAGACCTCGGGCGCACCTCCAATACCGGCGCTGGGTTGCCTTGTACAGCGGCACTGATAGCGCCCTGGATATCCCCCGCCACGAACAGCGTAATCAATTGTCCGGGAGCCACAGCGACCGGCGGATACAGATATCCCATCCCGACGATCGTATTCACGGATGCGCTCTGGCCGAATGCGCCGGAGGAGAACGCCGCACACAAGATAGCAAATGTTATTAAGCGCTTCATAACCCTGTCATAGATGAAGGCGGCTGGAAATGCAAGCACAAGACGAGTTGCATCGGGTTCTCGATCGAGGCCGGGCGCCCGAACAGCGGGTCCACCAGGAACCGCGCCGGATCGGCGAACGCCGGCTGGGATCTGCACCGCAATGGCGGTCACCATGCAGTAACGCTTGCGAAATCGCCGCGACTGTTGCCGAGCCGGGCCCGGAGGGCACCCCGTTAGGGAGCGGTTTCCATCGGGAATCCCCAAGACGGTTAGGCTTAGGCACCCGGCGTGACCGAGCATTTTCCAATCTGGCAAATCCGCTATAATAGGAAAGTCCCACTCTGAGAGGTATTGTGTCCCTGCGCACCTTTTTCCGTCTTTTCACGCATATTCAAATGATGCCCATCCTCGAAAGCGGCGAGGAGACCCTGGTCGGCGGGCAGGCCGTTATTGAGGGCGTCATGATGCGCGCCCCGCACAGCTACTGTGTAGCCGTGCGCAAGGCGAACGGCGAGATCGTGACCGAGCAAAAGCCCCTGGCCCGCATGTCCGAGCAGCACCGCATCTTCAAATACCCGATCGTGCGCGGCGTCGGCACCCTGTGTCAGGCGATGGCCCTGGGTCTGAGGGCGCTGAAATTCTCGGCCAACGCCATGCTGGAGACCGCATCTGGGAAGGCCGAAGCCAAGGAACTCCCCAACTGGGCCATCAGTTTGAACATGCTGCTTTCCTTCGCGTTTTTCATCTTCCTCTATAAGTTCGTACCGCTATATGCCGTCACCGCGCTCGGGAAATGGTACCCGGTTCTGAAAGGCCGCATCGCCTTCAATGCCGCCGATGGCTTCATCCGCATCGCCATCTTCCTGGCGTTTCTGTATATGGTTTCGCGCATGAAAGACATCTACCGCGTCTTCGAGTATCACGGCGCCGAGCACAAGGTGGTGTTCAACTTCGAATCCGGAAAACCGGTGAACGTGCAAAATGCGCAGGCGTTCACTACCTTCCATCCGCGCTGCGGCACCAGTTTCCTGATGGTGGTGATGTTCGTTTCCATGCTCGTTTACATGCTGATTCCGTTTTCCGGCTTCGGCATGAAACTGCTGAGCCGCGTGCTTTTGCTGCCATTCATCGCGGGCATCAGTTACGAGTTGATCCGCTTCGCCGCCAAGCGCCGCGGGTCGTTCCTGGCCACCCTCACCGCGCCCGGCCTGTGGTTGCAGCGCATCACCACCAAGCCGCCGTCCGACGAGCAGGCCGCCGTGGCCATCCACGCGCTCGAGGGCGCCATGGCGCTTGAAGAGTCCCAGGGCGGCGAACTGGTCATCGCTTAACCTCCATGCAATTCGTTCCCAGACTCCAGCAGATCGAGGTGCGCTTCGAAGACCTCACGCGCCAACTGGCGGATCCCGCGCTGATCGCCGACGCCGCCGAGTATCGCAAAGCCGCCAAAGCGCGGAGCGACATCGCTGTAGTTGTGGACAAGTATCGCGAATGGAAAAAGGCCGCCAGCGAACTCGACCAGGCGCGCGGCATGTTGCAGGAGCAGGATCCGGATCTGCGCCAGATGGCGACCGACGAAGCCGCGCGGCTGGAGCCGGAACTGGCGCGCATCGAGCAGGAGATCAAGGTCCTGCTGCTGCCCAAGGATCCCAACGACGATAGGAACGTAGTGTTGGAAATCCGCGCCGGCACCGGCGGCGACGAAGCCACGTTGTTCGCCGCGGAGGTTTTCCGCATGTACTCGCGCTACGCCGAAACGCAGCGCTGGCGCATCGAAGTCACGTCCGCCAGCGAATCGTCGGCCGGTGGCTTGAAGGAAGTCATCGCGCTGGTGAGTGGCGACCGCGTCTACAGCAAGCTCAAATACGAGAGCGGCGTGCACCGCGTGCAGCGCGTGCCGGTCACCGAGCAGCAAGGCCGCGTGCATACTTCGGCCATTACCGCGGCAGTGTTGCCCGAAGCCGACGAAGTCGAAGTGAAGCTCGATCCCAAGGACATCCGGGTCGATACGTTCTGCTCGTCCGGTCCGGGCGGCCAGTCGGTGAACACAACGTATTCGGCGGTGCGCATCACGCACCTGCCTACCGGATTGATCGTCTCCTGCCAGGACGAAAAATCGCAGATCAAGAACCGCGCCAAGGCCGAGCGCGTGCTGCGGTCGCGGCTGTACGAACTCGAGCTGGAAAAGCAGCAGGCGGCGCTGGGCGCGGAACGCCGCAGCATGGTGGGCACCGGCGACCGCAGCGAGAAGATCCGCACCTACAACTTCCCGCAGAACCGCGTCACCGATCACCGCATCGGCCTCACGCTGCACCAGTTGGACATCGTGATGGAGGGCCGGCTGGACCCCATCATCGACGCGCTGACCACTTACTACCAGGCCGAGAAGCTCAAGGAGCAGGGCGACCCGGGCGCGGCCGCGGCTTAGTAACCCGCATGACCGTCCGGACCGCGTTGCTGCAGGGGGTCAAACTCCTGGACGATGCCGCGGTCGGCGTGGCGCGGCTCACCGCTGAAGTGCTGCTGGCGCACGCTCTCGGCCGCGGCCGCGAATACCTGTTCGGCCATCCCGAGCACGAACTCTCCGATCTCGAATGGCTGCACTATGGACGCTACCTGCATGAGCGCATGCAGGGCAAGCCCACCCAGTACATCACCGGCCACCAGGAGTTCTACGGCCGCGACTTCCGCGTGACGCCGGACGTGCTGATCCCGCGGCCTGAAACCGAACACGTGGTGGAGACCGCCCTGCGGCTGGCCCACGGTGCAGCCCGCGTCTTGGACGTAGGTTGTGGTTCCGGCTGTCTGGCCGTCACGCTGCGCCTGGAAACGGGCGCTGACGTGTGGGCCACCGATATCTCGCCGGCAGCCATCCGTGCGGCTGCGGGGAATGCGCAGCGCCTGGACGCGCCCGTCTCGTTTGTCGAGTGCGACCTGATGTCCGCTTTCGCCGATGGGTCGATGGACCTGATCGTTTCGAATCCGCCCTATGTCCCGCTGGGCGACAAGACGGGTCTGCAGCGCGAAGTGCGCGACTGGGAGCCGCACGAAGCGCTGTTCGCCGGACCCACCGGCCTGGAAATCTATGAGCGATTGGTGCGCGACGCCGAACGGGTCCTCGGTCCCGGCGGCTGGCTCATCATGGAACTGGGATTCAACACGAGTGACCGCGTCGCCGCGATGTTCTCCAGCCGCTGGCGGAACCTGGAAACTGTGCCCGACCTGGCCGGCATTCCGCGCGTCATGGTGGGACAGGCCTCCTGGCCTGTCTCGGCCGACTAATCGAGGCCCCCGATTTCCAGCGTGATCTGCGCTGTCTCGCCGGGACCAATCTCGACTGGCTTGGCCTTCGAGCGCTGGCGCCACAGCTTCAGGATCGGCTCAGCGGTTCCATCCGTCTCCAGATCGCATGCCACCACCAGGTACTTGCCAGGCGGCAGCGGCTTCACTACTCCGCTCCAGCCGTTCTCCACCTCCGCGTGGCGCAGCACTTCGTAGAGCGCGGCTGCCGATCCGGCTTCCTGGGGCATTACGTAGAGATTCACGTGCGAAACCGGATTGCCGTCGCGATCAGTGACGCGGGCCGTCAGCGATCCGCCGTCGCATGCCAAGGCGATGTGCAGGCGCCCTTCGCCCGTTGCCTGCGTCAATCGCAGCGGCTGGTGCAGGACACTGACGCTGGCTAAGGTGGCATCTTTCACGTAGCAACCTTCCGGGAGTTCGCGCACGTCGAGTGTGTAATCCTCGACTGGCATACTCTCCAGGGTGAACGGGCCCGGCACTTGGACGTGGTAGCCATAGGTTCCGCCGACCATGATGTAGGAAGGCGGTTCTGGCTGATCGGCGTGCCCAACGTCCCAGGACTTCGTCAATCCGATCTCAATACGCGCTTCCGCGGCCTTCCCTTTGGGCGCCGGTTCCCAGACCGTTTCGCCGGAGAGCGTCACCGCGAAACTCGGCGAGAGCTGCACATCCTGCGCGTCCCGGTCCGTGATGACGACCTGTGTGAAGGCGGACCAGCGTTGGCTGCGGGACCCTTCCTTGTTAGCCGCGGCGAGACGGTACTCACCCGGATGGAAACCGCAAGCGCGGAACTTACCCTCGGACACGTTTGCCGTCACGGGCGTAAGCGACGATCCGAAGACGAGCGGCAGTTGCTCGGTTATGGTCACCTCCGGCGCCCCCGCTCCGCCGGACGCCCGCACCGCGCCATCGATACAATACGAGGGCGCGGACGTCATCTGAATGTCCATGCCGCGGCGGTCCTCGGCTGATCCGAGCGTCACGGCTTGCCCTCCCTCAATGTCAGGGGAACCAGGATAGAAGGTGGGCATCGGGAGCCGCGGGCGTTTTTCGGGGTCGGCTGGCATCGGCTCCGCCGAATCGATCAGCTTGACCGGTTTTTTCACCAGGATCAGATAGCCGCGTTCGGCGGGAACCGGCGCCAAGCGGTATTCACCATTGTGATCAGTCTGTGCGGTCAGGTTGGGGCGGTACGC
>CABEEC010000609.1_pt1 | contig 20836 bp, 19 predicted proteins | sample 3423191 | NCBI WGS metagenome assembly CABEEC01 (sample SAMEA5534333, study PRJEB31848) | metagenome | biome: tundra; feature: field; material: soil | place: USA | collected 2013-05 | depth 0.15 m | reverse complement strand
ATTCCATCCGACCAATCGAGCTGGAGCGTTTACTCCAAGCTGACGCAGGACAATGAGCGGTTCCTGTGGGGCATTCTGGAAGACACCGCCAAGCCGAACCCGGCGCGCTCGGCGGTGGAGCGCGAGATCGGCGACTTCTTCGCGGCGTGTATGGATGAACCCGCCGTGGAGAAGGCCGGCGCCGGTCCATTGCGCGAGGAACTCGCGGCCATTGGCGCGCTGAAGTCTGTGGCGGATTTCCCGGAATTGCTGGCCCGCGAGCACCTCGCCCAGAACTTCGGCATGCTGTTCGGCTTCAGCGCGAGTCAGGATTACGCCGATTCGTCGCGCGAGATTGCCTTTGCCGGCGCGGGCGGCTTGGGTCTGCCGGACCGCGATTATTACACCAAGACCGACGCTAAATCCGAGGAAATCCGCAAGAAATATGTCGCGCATGTGCAGCAGATGCTGGAACTGGCGGGCGACTCGCGGGCGCAATCCGCGAAGGAAGCGCAAGCCATCATGCGCATCGAAACGGCGCTGGCGAAGGCCTCGCTGACGCGCGTGGAACAACGCGACCCATATAAGCTCTTTCACAAGATGGATCGCACGCAGTTGCAGGCGCTGACGCCGGCATTGAACTGGACGCGTTACTTGAAGGCCAGCGGTCTTGGCGATCTGAACGAATACAACGTGACCGAGCCAGCCTTCTTCAAGGAACTGCAAGCCTTGCTGACCACCACCGCGCTGGACCAATGGAAGGCGTACATGCGCTGGCACCTGGTGCATGCCCGCGCAGCGTATCTTTCCACGGCTTTCGTGCAGGCCAATTTCGAATTCTTCGGCAAGTATCTGCGCGGCACGCCGGAACAGCGGCCGCGCTGGAAACGCTGCGTCCAGTACGTGGATGGCGACCTGGGCGAGGCGCTGGGGCAGGTGTTTGTGGAGCGCACGTTCGGCCCGGACATGAAGGCACGCACTCTTACCATGACCAAAGAGATCGAAAAGGCCATGGAGGACGATATCAAGCAGTTACCGTGGATGAGCGAGGCCACCAGGCAGCAAGCTCTTTTAAAGCTGCACTCGGTGACGAACAAGATTGGCTATCCGGACAAGTGGCGCGACTATAGCTCCATCCGCATCGAGCGCGGCGATTTTGCGGGCAACGTGTACCAGGCCGCGGTTTTTGAAGGGCGCCGCCAGTTGGCCAAGATCGGCAAGCCGGTGGATCGCGGCGAGTGGGGCATGACGCCGCCCACGGTGAACGCCTACTACGATCCGCAGATGAACGACATCAACTTTCCGGCGGGCGTGCTGCAGCCGCCGGTCTTCGATCCCAAGATGGACGACGCGCCGAATTACGGAGACACCGGCGGCACCATCGGTCACGAGTTGACGCATGGCTTCGACGACGAGGGACGCCAGTTCGATGCGCACGGCAACTTGCACGACTGGTGGACCGAGGCGGATGCCAAGGAATTCCAAAAGCGCGCCGATTGCGTGGCCGATCAATATGCGCAATACACCGTGGTGGGCGACATCAAGATCAACAGCCGGCTGACGCTGGGCGAAGACGTCGCGGATCTGGGCGGGGAGTTGCTTGCTTATATGGCCTGGAAGGACGCTACCCGCGACCAGAAGCTGACGGCCATCGACGGCTTCACGCCGGAGCAACGGTTCTTCATCGGATTCGCGCAGTGGGCTTGCGGCGACGAGCGAGCCGAGAGCAAGCGGGTGCACGCCATCACCGATCCGCACTCGCCGCCGGAGTATCGCATCAACGGCGTGGCGGCGAACATGCCGGAATTCGCCACGGCCTTTGCTTGCAAGGTGGGGCAGCCGATGGTGCGGGAGAAGCCTTGCCGGGTGTGGTGAGGGGGCAGCAGGGCAAAGAGCGGGTCCTGGAGGACCCGCGCAGACCTGGAGGTCTGCCCCACTTCAGGGGCTTTCCGGCGCTGCAAGGGTGCGGGGCCGGGTATCGATCGGTTGAGGGCTCTCCAGCACGAAGCCAAATGGGCTGGTCTCGAGCTCTTCGAACTTGCGGGCAGTCACGAGTACGCGCGATTCCAGAGAACCGGCCGCCTCGTTATACGCCTCCACGGCGCGTTCCAGGCTCTTGCCCAGCCGATCCCAGTGGCCGCTCATGTAGGCTAACCGCTTGTAGAGTTCCTTGCCCAAGCGGCTGATCTCCGCGGCATTTTGCGCGATGTTCTCCTGACTCCAGCCGTAGGCCACCGCGCGCAGCAGCGCGATCAAGGTGGTAGGGGTCGCCAAAATGACGCGTTGTCCGGCGCCCGCTTCGATCAGCGATGGATCGGCTTCGAGAGCGGCGCTGAAGAAGCTTTCGCCGGGCAGGAAGAGAACTACGAACTCCGGCGCGGGGTCGAATTGCTCCCAGTACTGCTTGCGGGCGAGCGTGGCGATGTGGGCACGCACCTGGCGCGCGTGATCCTGCAGCAGCGTGCGGCGGGTCTCGTCGCCGCTGGACTCGCTGGCGGCCAGATAGGCTTCCAGCGGCGTCTTGGCGTCCACCACGATGTTCTTGCCGCCCGGCAGCCGGACCAGCAGGTCTGGCCGCAGCCGGCCCTCTTCGGTGGTGGTCACGGGCTGGGAGTAAAAGTCGCAGTGCTCCAACATGCCCGCCATCTCGACCACGCGTTTGAGCTGGATTTCGCCCCATCGGCCGCGCACGCTGGGCGAGCGCAAGGCGGTCGCCAGCCGGCTGGTTTCGGAACGGAGCTGGGCTTGGGTTTCGAGGAGCGCACGGACCTGCTCGGAGAGTCCCGCGTAAGCCCCGGAGCGCGCGGTTTCCAACTCCCGTATCTTGCTGTCGACCTTTTCGAGCGATTCGCGGACCGGCCGCACCAGGTCGGCAATGGCCTGCTGGCGCAATTCCAGATCGCCGCGGGCGGTTTCCTGGGTACGTTCCAGGGTCGCCTTGGCCAGGTCCAGGAACGCCTGGTTGTTGCTCTGCAGTGCCTCGGCCGAGAGCGCCTTGAAGGTGTCGGCGAGCTTCTGCCGGGCATCATCCAGGGCGGCCTGCAGTTCCTTGTATTGCTGTTCCTTGTTCTGCAGGCGCTCGTTCAGGACAGCCCGCTCCGGCTCCCACTCGGCCTTGGCGCGCTCGTAGGCCTGGCGGGCCGTCGGCCGGAGCAATATCCAGGCCAGCAGCATGCCGATCGCCAGGCCGAATAAAAAACATGTCACCAGCAGAATGTTTTGCATGCTTCTGGAATTATCGCATGGCTGGCTCGCGGCGGCGCCTGGTGGCAGGCGCGGGCGAATCGATCGTTTCGTGCCAGTTGCCGGCCGATCAGTGCCAGATAAAGGGCCAGGAAGATGCCATCCCGGTTAAGAGTTGACGATGGCTGCAGGAGCGCGGCCAGGGAGTCGCGCGCGGACGGGAATTAGCCTGGACGGGACGCTAGCTCGTCCTCGTGCTTCAACCTTCAATGATTGCGGTCAGGCTGGCTGGAATAATCGAAACGCTACAGAGGCGCGGATGGGCGGTTCAATCCTCGTGCTCGTCGTGCGCGGCCGCGGCCCCGGCGCCGGCCGTGGCCAACGCCGCCATCTGATCGCGCGTATAGCTACGAGCCTTAGGTTTGCCTTTGTCCTTATCTTTATCTTTATCGCGGGCGTCCGCGGGTTCCACTACAAAGGCTTGTACGCCCACAAGTTCCTCTTCCAGGTTGAAGGCGGGAACCGCGCGCAGAGCGGGCACCTGCGCGACGCCGTGCTCGTTGACGACGCATTCCATCCCGTTCGATAGAGAAAAACGGATGCGAAGATGCTTTTTGACCGTGACCTTCCGGAGGTCGGACAGTTTCATCTGTCGGCTTCCTGGAAGGCTTCCGCATGTCCCATCTCGGCGCCGGCGGCGATGCGTTCCTGGCAGGACACGCAGAACTTGGCCCAAGGCACGGCGTCCAGCCGTTTGGCGGAGATGGGCTCTTCGCACTCGTAACAGACGCCGTAGGATCCCTGTTCGATGCGCCGCAGGGCGTCCTGAACTTCGCGCAGGAGCTTGATATCCAGCGTGTTCCGGTTCAGGAAAATCCATTCTTCGTGGCTTTGCTGGCTTAGATCGCCCTCGTCGTGCGGATGCTCCTCGCGGGCCAGCACCTGAGCGGCTTTCTGGGCGGACATGCTGCTTCGCACCTCTTCCGCCTTTTTCTCTAGTATCTTTCTATAAGTCTCGTATTTGCTTTTCACGCTACTTCTCATTCCGCTGGCCATATGGCCGAAGAGATATGACGCCCGCAGCCACCGAAAAGTTGCAGGACGGCCGCAAATCGGGGTGGCGTTCAGCCCGTTTCCGCACAGCGAGAAATCTGATATGATGCTGATAACGGGATCGACGGGCGGCCGCCGATCCCGCCACGGCGTTTACCGCTGGCTCTTACGGGTCCAAACGATCAACGCTGAGATCCGGCCAACGAACGTCAGCCGGATTATCAGCAAGAGAATCATGTTAGATCCTCCTTTCCGCTTCCAGCGAAGGCCCGGGCTGGACCCCGGGCTTTCCTGTTTGAAGCTCCAGTGCTTCGCGCAAGAACCCGCTTCTTCACTTTCCGAGGGAAAGCTAATTGATGAGTGGCGCGGCGCTGCCAATTCTCGCCAAAAAACGGAACCACAGACGGACACAGATGCACACAGAAAAAGGCAAGACCAAACCACCCAGCGGTGGCCATCCGATTGGTTTTATCCGTGTTTATCTGTGTTCATCTGTGGTTCCAGGCGGTTTCCCAGCTTAGAATCCGCCGGTGTCGCGAATTCCTTTCCCCTCCACGCACTCATACATGCGCCCGGCGCGCAGATTCTTGAAGTCCTCCACCTGCCCACTGGGCCAATGCAGCACGGCGCGCTCGACGCTATCCCGCTTGCCTAGCCCGAACGTCACCGGCATCTCCGATTGCGACAAATAGCTGGAGCCGCTCTTGACCATACGCGATCCGGTTTCGCCGCCGCTGGTCACCCGCACTGTCGCGCCGATGCCGTCGCGGTTCGACTTGGTTCCCACCAACCGGAAGCGTATGGCGCGATGACCGTTGTTCTGATCGTTACGGTACAGATGGACCGGTCCTTGGTTGGTGGTGATCAGAACATCCAGATCGCCATCCCGGTCGAAGTCGCCGAAGGCCGCGCCGCGCCCCACCTTGGGGTCCGCGAAGCCGCCTCCCAACGCGCCGGCCACATCCTGGAATCCGGCGCTGCCCTTGTTTAGGAACAAGTGCGGCGGCTGCGCATACCCGGTTTCGGGCCGGGCTTCCCGGATGCCCGGGTCGATGTGGCCGTTGACGACCAGCAGGTCGAGCAGGCCGTCTAAGTCGGCGTCGAAGAAGAAGCAGCCGAAGCCCAGGCTGCGCCGCGACAGCCGGCCCACGTCCGAACGCGCCGCTTGATCCACGTACAGGCCGCCGCGGGTGCCGCGGTAGAAGCCGATCATCTCGTTATCGAAATTCGTAATCGCCAGGCCGGCGATACCCGAATTGTCGTAGTCGGCGACATCCACCCCCATGCCCGCGCGGGCCTTGCCGTCTTCGCTGAAAGCTACGCCGGCTTTCACGGCGATGTCTTGAAACGTCCCGTCGCGCTGGTTGCGATAGAGCTTGTTAGGCTGCGTGTCGTTGGCCACCATCAGGTCGATCCAGCCGTCCTGGTCGTAGTCCAACATGGCCACCCCCAGCGATTTCGAACTGCTGTCGAAGACCCCGCTGGTGGCCGTGACATCCTCGAAAGTGCCGTTGCCGCGATTGCGGAACAGCCAGCAGGTGGCGCCGCGATACGCTTCCGGGGTGCAGTACGATTTGTGTTTGGCGTCCATGCTGCAAAACACATCCTGCGCGGGCGACCACTTCACGTAGTTGCAAACGAACAGGTCGAGCAGCCCGTCGCGGTCATAATCGAACCACAGCGCCGAACTGCTGAAGCCCAGCCGCCCGCCCAGCCCGCTGCGCTCGGTAATATCCAGGAACCGCCCTTTGCCGGTGTTCTGAAACAGACGGCTCTGGCCCACGCAGGTGACGTAGATGTCCGGGAAACCGTCGTTGTTGAAGTCCCCCACCGCTACGCCCATGCCGTACATCTCCACATCCAGGCCGGCGGCGCGGGTGACATCCGTGAAGGTGCCGTTGCGGTCGTTGCGGTAGAGGCGCATGGTGCTGCGCTGCTTCACATGACCCGGCCAGTCCATGCCGTTGATCAGCAGGATGTCCTGCCACCCGTCGTTGTCGTAGTCCAGAAAGGCGCAACCCGGACCCAGCGTCTCGGGAAGATACTTCTCTCCAAACGCGCCGCTGTTGTGCCGGAATTGAATACCGGCCGCGGAAGTGGCATCGGTGAAGCGGAAGCCGACGCCGGCTCCCTCGCGGCTCGGTGAAGCAGTGGCGCGGCTTGCTGCAGCGTTGGCCAGCGCGCCCCACAAAAACCCCCGGCGGTTCACGGCAGGTGCACCAACCCCTTTTTGACGGCCCATACCACCAATTCCGTCGTGCGATGGATCCCCAGCGCGGACATGAGATTGGCGCGGTGCACGGAAACCGTGTTCACGCTCAAGTTGAGGATCGCCGCGATTTCCTTGTTGGAATTCCCCTTGGCGATCAACTCCAGAATCTGTTTCTCGCGCGGCGTGAGGCGTTCGTAATCCGGATCGGGCTCCCGGTGCGGGGCCAGCACACCGGGGCCGATCACAGTCTTTCCGGATGCCAGATCTTTGATCGCGCCGGCCAAGTCCACGTCCAGAGCCGATTTCAGCACGTAGCCGCGCGCGCCGGCGTCCAAAGCGTTGCGCACGTAATTATCATCTGAGTACATACTCAAAATCAGGACCGCCGTGTCCGGCGCATTTTTCAGGATTTCGCGCGTGGCTTGCACGCCATCCAGTCCGGGCATGGCCAGGTCCATCACGATCACGCGCGGATGCAGTTCCTGCGCCAGTTTGATGGCTTCCTGGCCGTTGGTGGCTTCGCCCACCACGCGTATTTCGGGATCGTCTTCCAGCATGCGCCGGAAGCCCTTCCGCACCAGGCCATGATCGTCCACCAGCAATACCGTTATTTCATTGCTCATAGGTATCCGTTAACGGAACATCCAGCCGCACCAGCGTGCCACCCTCGCCGGGACGAACCACTTCGAAAGTGCCTTCCAGCAGTTCGGCGCGCTCGCGCATGGCGGTCATGCCGATGCCCCTGCGCGTGGCGCCGTTACGCGACTCGGGCATGCCGGCGCCGCGGTCTTCCACTTCCAGGTTCAGCCGTCCGGGCGGAAACTCCAACCGCACCACGGCCTGCGTCGATCCCGAATGGCGCGCCAAGTTGTTCAGCGCTTCCTGCAGCACGCGGTACACATGAATGGCCACCCGGTCCGTAATCGCCGGGCCGGTTCCCTTTTTCTCGTATCGTACCTTAATTCCAGTCTGCTTCTCGAATACCGGCAGATACCAGTCGATGGCCTTCTCCAGGCCGCCATCGTCGAGAATGCTGGGGTGCATCAACTGCGACAGGTTCCTGGTCTTTTCGAGCGTGGCCTGGGCCACCTCGCGGACCTCGCGCAGATCGGCGCAGAACGGCGAATCGGCGGGCAGGCGCTTTTCCGCGCGGCGCAGCATGGCGCCGATGGCCGTCAGCACCTGGCCGAATTCGTCGTGCAGCTCGCGCGAGAGCGAGTGCAGCGTCTCCTCCTGCACGGTGATGAGCTTGCGCGCCAGGTCGCTGCGGTGCTCGGACACGGCGGCCAAATGCTGAAACAGCCGGCGGTTGGAATAGATCAAGTACAGCGTGGTGCCGAAGATCGCCAGCAGCACGGCGGCCAGGAACAGATATACATTGCGGGCCACGCCGAAATAGATGCTCTGGATGCGGGCGGCAGCCTCCTGCTCGGCCTCGTTGTTCTGCACAAGCAGTTGGGCTACGGTGCTGCCGAGCTTGCCCTGCTGGGCTTCGAGAGAAGTGCGGATCATGTCACGCGCGACGCGTTCCTGGCCTTGTGCGGCCATCTCGAACATGTGGCCGGCGGAACTCCAGAACTGGGCCAGCAACGCGGCCAAATAGCGTTGCTGGTTCGGGTCCCGCGCGACCGGGGCGAGTTGCGCTTCCAGATGCAACGCGTCGTCCAGATCGTCGCGGTGGCCGTCGAACTGCTTTTTCCACGCTGCCAGAGGGTAGGGCTCGTCGCCATACAGCATGTCGCGCATGGCGATACCCAGTTCGTTGAGGTCTTTCTGAATGCGCAGCAGTTGCAGCGAGTCCTTGCGGTTGCGGTCCACCGTGCTCGTCTGCAGGTCCTCCAGACCGCGGATCTGGCGCAGCGCGTAAAACGAAAACACGCCCACCGCCGCCAGTGTGACGGCGAGTCCCGCCAGCAGCCGGCCCGTGGGTGAATCGATGGACTTGGTCATGGCGCCAAGTCAAGCATAGCAAGGCCAGTGAGGTGGTGCGCCCTGATAAGATCTGCTCTTCGGGAGGCAACATGGCACCAAGCAGGGCACGACGACGGCTTCTCGGGCTGGCGCTCTTGTGTCCGCTGGCACTGGCTCAAACGAAGAATGCAGCCGAGCAACTCGGATACCCCGCGGACGCCAAGCTGCTGATTATCCATGCAGACGACCTGGCGGTAAGCCACTCCCAGGACCGCGCCAGCTTCGCCGCTCTCGACCGGCATGCGGTCAGTTCCGCCAGCATCATGGTGCCCTGTCCCTGGCTGACGGAAGTGGCCGAGTATGCCAAGGCGCATCCGGACGCGGATCTGGGCCTGCACCTGACGCTGACCAGCGAATGGCCGAGCTATCGCTGGGGGCCGGCGGCTTCCCGAAACGAGGTGCCGGGGCTGCTCGGTCCGGATGGGAATCTTTGGCCGGATGTTCCATTTGTAACGAAGCACGCCACCGCCGCCGAGGTCGAGAAGGAAATCCGCGCCCAGATCGAGCGGGCTGTGAAGGTTGGCATCCGCCCGACGCATCTGGATAGCCACATGGCCACATTGTTCAATCCGGCCTACTTTCCCGTCTACGTGAAAGTCGCGCGCGAGTACGGCTTGCCTTTCCTGGCCATGCGCACGCCCGGCGCGCCAGCGTCCATGCTGGCGTTGTTGAAGGATGCCGATATCCTGCCGGGCGCGATTGTAATGGCTGCGGGCGTCAAGCCGGAAAACTGGGCATCGTATTACCTGGGCGTCGTCCGCTCGCTCAAACCGGGGCTGACGGAGCTGATCGTCCACCTGGCCTACGACGATGCCGAGATGCAGGCCATCACCGAAGGGCACCCGGCTTACGGCAGCGCCTGGCGGCAGCGCGATTTCGACGTGATCACCAGCCCCGAGTTCCAGAAGGCGCTCAAGGACAATCACGTGACACTGGTCGGCTGGAAGGTAATCAAGGAACGGGCGCCGGCCGGGAAGTAGCGGGCCTTACTCACACCGCAATGCCGTCATTGGGTTCACTCGCGATGCGCGGCGTGCCGGCAGGTAGCCCGCCAGCAAGGCGACGGCCGCCAGAGCCAGGCAGGCGAGCGCCAGCGTGAGCGGGTCCGCCGGCCGCAGTCCAAAGAGCTGGCTGCGGACGTATCTCCCGCCTACGATTCGCCGCTGGCACGCCGATCGCCATGCCTGCCACAATCATCAGTATGGCGTCTCGCAGGACCAGACGCACAACGCCCCAGCCCCAAGCGTCGCGCGCGATCTCCCGCCAGAGTGTGGCGCCGCCGAATTGCAGGTGCGCGGCGCGGCGCGCGGCGCTTTGCGCATCGGGGCCCGGCGAGCCGCTTTCGGCCGCGGCCCGCGCCTTCATGTCCAGGTGGAAGCGTATCTCCTCTTCCAGATCGCGGTCGATGCGCTGGCCGTTCCACAGGAACGAAAGCCGCCGCCAGAATTCGCCAAGCCGCAAAAAGTCAAGCGCGAGTTGCGGTATGCTACATGGGAGCGCCCCGATGCGCCAAAACCAGGCCGCGCCGGGGACGTCGCAAATTCCGTTTCGGGAGAGGAAAGAAAATGACACGCATGTTAACTTTGTTTCTGACGATCCTTTTGTTCGGGTCGATGGCAGCTTGGGCGGCCGACAACGCGGCGGTGGTAGGGCAATGGGACGTGGTTGGCACCGACGATGCCGGGCAAAGCGCCAACTGGACGCTAGTCGTCAAGGACGATGGCGGCAAGCTCGGCGGGACACTGAGCGGCGATCCAGGCGAATTTAGCCTGGTCGACGCCAAGCTGGATGGCAACGCGTTTACATTCAAGGTAATCGTGAACGAAGCGACTTACACGACCGAAATTACGATCAACGGCAACAAATTCGAAGGTAAGTACAAGGGGCCGGAAGCCGCCGGTACCCTCAAGGGCACCAAGCACACGTAAGACATGGGCGGGGGTGGGACCTTACCGATAGCCGACAGATAGCCGGCGGATCTGCCCCCGCTCGCCTACTTCCGCTTGATTTCCACCCGCGCCGTCCCGCCGTTTGTATCGGTGAATTCGTAAATCTCAGGCGTCGCGGAAACCTGCTTAATCGCGGCCTGCTTCCAAGGCAGTTTTCGGTCGGCGGCGCCTTCCCGATACCACCCGCTCAGGATGTACTCCTGGGCATCCTTCGATCCCCACGATGAGCAGGTATTGATCCAATATCTTCCAGGGCCGGGCGTGCCCTGGCTATCCTGCGCCCATTCGTGTTTCCACCGGTCGTGCCCGTGCATCACGCAGAAGAAATAGAGGTCCAGGCGCTTGCAGTATTGGCTCTCGAAGACGTCCAGATGGAATGACCGCTGCCAGCCTCCGGGGGAAAAGGTGGTTTCCAGGTTCAATTCCTCCTGGGGGTTGGTGGAGCCGTCGCAAGGCAAGCGGCTGGCGATACGCACGCCTTGGACGCGGTCCACAAGGTCCTCGGCGCGGTGGGACCGGGCGTACACGCCGGCTCCGAGCCCCAGAACGGCCAGCGAGGAGAGGGCAATGGAAGGTCGGATCATTGAAGCGTCTATTTTAGCTTAGCTCTTGCTTTCGGTGCAGTCGTCTTATGGCGCACGTTCTCGACAGTTCTCAACGTGCAGTGTCCGCACGTGCGCCACGTGCGCCCATGGGCCACATGGGCCTTGCGCCCGCGGATGATTCGGAATAGAATGTTCGAAACTCGCAAGCAATTTGGAACTCGCGGATCAAGGGAGGAAGTCTCCGATGCACGTTCAAAAGACGATCGCATTTGTTATGGTTTTCATGGCGGCATGCCTCGCCGCCATCGCTCCGCTTTACGGCCAGAACAGAGGTTCGATCACCGGAACGCTCCGGGACGCCACGGGAGCAGTGCTTCCCAACGCCGAGGTAGCGGTCACCGACGTCGGCACCGGCGTCACTTTGAAGACGGCCACCAACGCCAGCGGCGACTATCTGGTGGCGGGCCTGCCTGCGGCCACCTACAACCTGAAGATCACAGCCACCGGCTTCAAGGCCTTCGAGACCACTGGCATCGTTTTGCCCGTTGGCGAGAAGGCGCGCGTCGACGCCACGCTGGAAGTTGGCCAGATCACCAGCGAAATTAGCGTCCAGGGCGCGGGCGTGGCGCAGGTAGAGACCCAGTCCTCGGAACTGTCGGGTGTGGTCACCGGAAAGGAGATCAGCCAGCTTGTGCTCAACGGCCGCAATTTCACGCAACTGATCACGCTGGTCCCCGGCGTCAGCAACCAGACCGGGCAGGATGAAGGCGTGGTCGGCGTCGCCGGCAATGTGTCCTATAGCGTCAATGGCGGCCGCGTCGAGTACAACAATTGGGAGATCGATGGCGGCGACAACATGGACAACGGAAGCAACGACACACTGAACGTCTACCCGAATGTGGATGCCATTGCCGAGGTGAAGGTGATGACGTCCAACTACGGCGCCCAGTATGGAAGAAACGGATCGGCGACCATCGAGACGGTGACGAAATCGGGCACCAAGGACTTCCATGGAGACCTGTTCGAATTCCTCCGGAACGACGACTTCAATGCGCGGAACTACTTCTCATACACAGCGCCGCTGGTGCCCGAGTACAAGAAAAACGACTTCGGCGGCACCATTGGCGGTCCGGTGTATATTCCGGGTCTCTACAACACGAAAAAAGAGAAGACGTTCTTTTTCTTTTCCGAGGAATGGCGCCGGGAAATTGTCCCCGCCGGAATATTCACTGGGCAGGTTCCCTCCGCGCAGGAGCGCCAGGGCAACTTTTCGGACGTTTGTCCCGAGCCCAACGGCAGCATGGCCGATTGTCCAATGAACCCTGCGACGGGGATGCCTTATCCGAACAACACCGTTCCGGTCGATCCCAACGCCAAGGATCTGCTGGCGCTGCTGCCGGCGGCCAACCTGCCCAACAACTACTACAGCGCCTCGCCCGCTCTGCCCACCCACTGGCGGCAAGAACTGTTCCGCATCGATCAGAACTTCAGCGACAAGCTGCGCATGTTCTTCCGCTATATTCACGATTCGTGGACTCAGACCGAGCCGACACCCGAGTGGGGCAACGGCGCTTCGTTCCCCACTGTGCAGACCAACTTCGTGGGACCCGGCGTGAGCCTGGTGGCCAATCTCACGGCGAATGTATCGCCGACTCTGCTGAACGAATTCACGTTCAGCTACACAACGGATCACATTTTCCTGAATGCCATCGGCCCGACCGCGCGCCCGTCCGACTTCACCATGACCGGCCTGTACAACAACGGATTCGGCGGACTCATGCCGGCCGTTGGTGTAGCGGGCGGCATCAACTACGATACCGGCGGCTTCTCGCTTGATACCGGCTACTTCCCCTGGAACAACGCGAATCCCACCTATACCTACAAGGACCAGTTGACCAAAATCATTGGGGGACACAACCTGTATTTCGGCGTCTACGTGGTAGCGGCCGAAAAGAACGAGATGAACAGTCCGTACATTCAGGGAGTCGTGGGCTTCGACAATACCGATACGTCCATCAGCACCGGCAATGCATTCGCGGACATGCTGACCGGTCAGATTGCGAGTTACTATCAAGCCAATCTCAAGACCAAGTACTACAATCGGTACAAGGTCGTGGAGCCGTATTTCCAGGACGATTGGCATGTCACCAAGAGGCTCACCTTGAACCTGGGGATGCGCCTGAGCATGTTTGGAACTTACCGCGAGAAGTACCATCAAGCGTATAACTTCGAACCGTCCGCATACCAGCTTTCCGCGGCGCCTCAGCTCGATGTCACCGGATCGGTTACCGGGCAGTCCGGCGCGATTATTCCGAATACCGGTAATCCCTATAACGGACTAGTGCAGTGCGGCGTGAACGGCGTCCCGGCGGGCTGCATGAAAGGCCACTTATTCAATCCCGCGCCGCGCATCGGGTTCGCTTTCGATCCGTTCGGAAATGGCAAAACGTCTATTCGCGGCGGTTATGGCATATTCTACGAGCACACCAACGGCAACGAAGGAAACACTGAATCGCTGGAAGGCAGCGCGCCTTTGGTGCTGAGCTCGACGCAGTACAACATCTCCGGCTACACGAACATCGGTGGCGGCGGCGTGTTGTTCCCGCTGGGTGCCACGGCGATTCCCACGCAGGCGATCTGGCCTTACATGCAGCAATGGAACGTCAATATCCAACGCGAGATCATGAAGGATACGGTGATGACCGTGGCGTACGTGGGCAGCAAAGGCTCGCACCTTTCGCTGCAGCGCGACATCAATCAACTGTACCCCATTACTGCGGCGCAGAATCCTTATCCCGCGGGGCAGGCCATGCAAGGCCCGACAACCGGAAATCCGGGCGATTGCAGTAACGGCACGGTGAATGGAGTGGCGCCGACGGGCGCCGCCGCTAACCAGTTCGCGGTCGCCTGCGGAGGCATTCCGGACTTCTACCGCCCCTATCAAGGGTACGGTTCCATCACGTCCCTGGAGCCGCAGGCGAATTCGATTTACAACGCTCTCCAGGCTTCGGCCCACCGGCATGTGGGCCGGCTGAGCCTCGACCTGTCATACACCTGGAGTCACTCCCTCGACGACTCGTCGGATCGTTACGACGGGAACTTCGTGAACGCGTACGACCTCGCCCTGACACGCGCCAGTTCGAATTTCGACCAGCGCCAGATCTTAAATGTCGGCTATGTCTACGACCTGCCGTTCTTCACGAATCCAGGGTTGTCCCACACTCTGTTCGGCGGGTGGGAGATTTCCGGGATCACCACTTTCCAGACCGGCACGCCGTTCAGCGTAGTCGATGGCCTGTATAACGCCGGCGTCGGAAATGGCACCGGAATCGGATCCTACCTCGACCAGATCGGCAATCCCAATGCCGTGCCCAACGTGACTCCCAGCCCTGCCGGCGTGTATGGGCCGCTGTTGTTCAATCCGGCGGCTTACGCCGCTCCGCAAGGCCTTAGCTTCGGCACCGTGGGACGGAATTCGTTGAGCAACCCGAACCGCACAAACTTCGACATGGGCCTGTTCAAGCGCTTCGCATTCAACGAAGCGCGCGCCCTCGAGTTCCGCGCGGAGGGCTACAATGTCTTCAACCACACGCAATGGAACGGCGTCAACGGCGGGACCAGTTGCTTCGGCGCGAATTTCTCGGCGGGCGATCCGAGTTGCTACGACAACAACAACTTCCTGCGGGCGGCCGGCGCGCATAACCCGCGCATCCTGCAACTCGGCATGAAGTTTATTTTCTGATCTGTTTTCCGAACGAGCGGCCTCTCGTCCCAGGCTGTTATTCTGGCCGTATGGACGAGGAGCAGCTCCGGCGATTGTTCGAGCAGGTGCGCGAGGGCGCGGTGGATGTGGACAGCGCGCTGCACCGTCTGCGCCACATGCCATTCGAAGACCTGGGCTTCGCCAAGGTGGACCACCATCGTGCGTTGCGCCACGGCATGCCGGAGGTGATCTTCGGAAAAGGCAAGTCGCCGGAGCAGATCATCGCGATAGCGGGGAGCCTGCTCGAAAACGCGCAGAACGTGCTTATCACGCGGGCGGACGCGGAGACCGCCGCGCGTGTGGGGGAGCGCTTCGACTGCGCCGAATACTTTCCGCTTTCGGGCGCCATCCGTTTCTGGCGCGACAAGACCGTTCGCGGCAAGGGCAAGATCGCCGTGGTGAGCGCGGGCACCAGCGACATTCCGGTGGCTGAAGAAGCGCAGGTCACCGCCGAAGTCATGGGCAACCAGGTGGACACCATCCACGACGTGGGCGTGGCCGGCATACACCGCCTGATGAGCCACGAGGCGCGCCTGACCGAAGCGCGCGTGGTGGTGGTGTGCGCCGGCATGGAAGGCGCGTTGCCCAGCGTCGTCGGCGGAATGGTTTCGTGCCCGGTGATCGCGGTTCCCACCAGCATCGGCTACGGCGCCAGCTTTCACGGCCTGGCCGCGTTGCTGGGGATGCTCACAAGCTGCGCCAGCAATGTGGCGGTGGTCAATATCGACAACGGGTTTGGCGCGGGGTATGTAGCCAGTCTGATCAACCGCGTGTAGGACAGGCCTCCTGGCCTGTCTCGCCGGCTTTCAGCCCGCGCCGGGCGGCTTGCGATTGTGCCAGTCCGTGCGGCTCTGGAATTCTTTGCCAACCGCGAGCAACGTATTCTCCGAGAACGGCGACCCCGCCAATTGCAGGGCCACCGGCAGATTGCCCGCAAATCCGCAGGGCAGCGAAAGCGCCGGCATGCCGGCCAGATTGCCCGCCGGAATCAGGGCCGTGAGACCGGCATCCTTCGGCCTGGCGCGATCCGGACGATGGTCCAGCGGCTCGTCGATTTTCGGCGCGAGACCCAGGCGGCCCGGTGTGAGCAGCACATCCACATCGCCGAAAAGCTTGGAAACCGCCTCTTGCGCCAGCCTGCGGACCCGCATGGCTTTTAGATAGACGTTGGCGGGGATCTCCAGCCCGGCTTTCAATCCGGCGATCTGCTTGGGATCCGCCAACTCGTCGACCTTGCCGCTGGCGATCAAAGGCTCGAACACCGATGCCGCATCCACGGAAAGAATCGCGCCGACGATCGACCCATAGGGAAAGTCGGGCAGCTTGGTTTCCACCATGGTGGCGCCCAGGCCGCGCATGGCTTCCAACGCCTGCTGAAAGGCCGGGCGCGCAGTTTCATCCGGCCACTCGCTGAAATCCGCCGGCGCGAAGCCGATGCGCAGTTCGCTCATCTTGCGCGCGTATTGCGGAGTGTAATAGAAGCTCTTGCCGGCCGATCCCGGATCGCGGCGGTCGCCTCCGGCAATGGTCTCCAGCACCAAGCCGCAGTCTTCGGCGGAACGGCATAACGGCCCCAGCTTATCCAGGGTCCAGGAGAGGGGCATGGCGCCGTAGCGGCTCACCAGGCCGTAGGTCGGCCGCAGTGCGGTCACGCCGCAAAACGCCGCCGGGGTGAGGATGGAGCCCGACGTCTCCGAACCGATGGCGAACGGCACCAGGCCGGCGGCCACGGCAATTGCGGAGCCGCTCGACGAGCCGCCGGACCAGCGAGTGCGATCCCAAGGGTTCAGGCCCGGACCGGTCAGCGATGCCGAGGCGTAACGGTAGCCAGGTCCGCCGGCCAGTTCCACCATGGCCAGTTTGCCCACCAGCGGCGCGCCGGCGCTCTCCAGCTTCTGAATCACGGTGGCGTCGTAATCGAAGACCTGCGCGGCGTAGGGGCGCGCGCCCCACGCGGTAATCTGTCCGGCCACGCTCAGCAAATCCTTGGCGCCGTACGGGACGCCTTGCAGCGGGCCGCGCAACCGGCCGCGCTTGATCTCGGCGTCCACGGCTTTCGCCTGGCGAATGGCCCGCCCAGTGAGGGGCAGCGCCAGCGCATTGTAACGCGGACCGAGGGCTTCCAGGCGCCTGCCAAAGGCGCGCGCCAGATCCAGCGCGGTTACTTCCTTCGCGCGCACCATGCGATTCAACTCGGAGATGCCGGCGAAGAAGATCTCGCTGCCCAGTTCCGCCATGACGCCTCAAGCGGTGAAGTGGAAGGCCGGCTCGGCCTCGATGGAGACCTGCACCTTTGCCCAGGCCGCGGCCAGAGTCTCGGCGGTGCGCTGGTTCTGTTCCCGCGCGGCCTGCAGCTCTCCGGCCGCGGTGGACGGCGGGGGCGGTGGCGCCTGCGCAGCCGCAGCGGTGGCCAACATGGCGCCAGCCAGTTGGCGGCGGGTCATCCGGCCGGGCGCCGGGCGCTTGGTGTGGGGTGCTGGATTCTGGTTTTTCATGTCATGCAACTCAAGGCTTCCAGGGCGGCCTTCTCCATCACGGAGCGCGGCGCCTGCTCGCCGGTCCAGGTTTCGAACTGCCGCACCGCCTGCTCGATGAACATCTGCATGCCGCGGATGACGGTCTTGCCCTGCTCGCGGGCGCGCCGCGTCAGCTCCGTTTCGAGCGGATTGTAAACCATGTCGAACACCACGTCGGCGGGAATGCGGCCGTTGAAAAAGCACTCGTTGACGTGCGGGTACATGCCCAGCGGCGTGGCATGGACCAGGGCGTCGAAATAGCGCTCCGTAAGCTGCTCGGCGAGCAGCGCCTCGGCGCCGCAGATCTTGGCCAGCGACCGCACGCGGTCGGCATTGCGGCCCACCAGCGCGATACGCGCGCCGGCATCGGAGAGCGCGCAAGCCGCGCTGCGCGCCGCGCCGCCATTTCCCACGATCAGCACGGAAGCGTTATGCAGGCGCATCTGATGCGCCAGCGGCACGGTAACGCCCGGGGCGTCGGTGTTGGCGCCGCGCCATTTGCCGGCCTTGCGCCACACGGTGTTCACCGCGCCGATGCGGCGCGCCAGCGGGTCCACGATATCCAGGTAGCGCAGGATCTTCTGCTTGTGCGGAATGGTCACGCTGAAGCCCGCCACCGGCAGGCGCTCGGCCAGCCCGAAGAAATCGCGCATCTGCGCGGGCGCTACCAGGAAGGGCAGATAGACGGCCTCCATGCGCCGGTATTGGAAGGCGCGGTTGTGCACGGCCGGCGAAATCGAATGGCGCACCGGGTCGGCGACGACCCCGTAAATCTTGCTCGAGCGCGACAGCTTGTCCACGCGATAGACGTGCCGCAACTGCCGCGCGCAAACCTGTCCGGCCGCGGTGCCCTGTGTGGCTGTAGGAGCGGCGTAGGTGTACATGCCGCCAAAAGCGGCCGAGAGCACGCGGCTGGGAAAGCCGAGCTCGCCCATGGCCAGCACGATCAGTGGCGTTCGCGGGTGAGCCTTGGCAAGCGCCAGTACGCGCCCGTAGTCGGAGGGCTTGCGCGCCGTGGTGACGATCTTGTACCCATCGGCCGGGATGCGCGTCATGCGGTTGAGCAGCGTATCGAGCTGCGGCGTGGCCTCGTAATTGTGATAGGAGACGACCAAGCGCGCGCGCCCGCGGAAGAGGCTGAGCTTGGCGGCGGCCGCCTCGGCGCTCTCGATCTCCACGTCCACCGCCTGCGCGCCGGCCGTGACGGCCACGTCCAGGACGCGCATTTCTTCTTCGATGCTGCCGTTGAACTTGCCGCGGTTTTGGTGGCGGCGGCAGGTGGCCAGCACGATGCAGTCCGGATATTGTTCGAGAAACCCGCGAATGGCTTGAGCGCCACGCTCGGGGTCTTCCAGGTAATCCAGGCGGAACTCCAGGAACGATTCGCCCGCCTCGGCTTCCCGCCGTGCGTGCTCCATCAACCGATCCAGATCCGGAAAACCCAGCGCTATGCAGATGCGTGGGAGGGGCCTCGTCTGCGCCATTTTCGAGTTTTTAGGATACCACGGGAGAGGGGCGGCGACGGGGGGGCGAGCGGACCAGTTTACGCGGCAACGTCGGGAGCGACGCCGGCACACGGAGACGCGGAGACGCGGTTGTGGCGGCGCCGCCGGATAAATTCTCACATACCAGGTAGGGTCTGATAAGATCTGGCATGCCAGCCGCATTGAAGTCGGCGGCTGCTACACTGAGGATATGGCCCTCGTTCAGGAACGTCAACAGGCCCATACCTACCTCGATCTCCTGCGGCCCGAGCAACTAACTAAGCGCCGTGCGAGGGTTGTTGGAGACCATGCTTGATCCGGTGTCCCGAGCCATCGCTAACGCACCTGCGGAGGATGAAGAGGTCAGCGCGGAGGAAGAACGCGCGGTTGCCGGGGCTCGCGAGTGGTTGAAGCACAACAAGCCCATCCCGCATCAGGAGGTTTTGGCCGATTTGGGCTTCACCCTGGATGACTTCGGGAGGATGGGCCGCACGCCGCTTCCGCCGGAACAGAACAGTGCGGACGAGTAAACAATGGCCAAGACGATTGCCTGGACCGGTCAGGCCAAGGCCGACGTTCGCGCCATGGAGCGGCAAACCGCGATGCGAATCCTACACGGGTTGGCGCGCTTCACACAGACCGAAGAAGGCGACGTCAAACGCCTGCAGGATATCGAACCGCCGGAGGTTTCGCTTGCGCGTCGGCGCTTACCGCATTCGCTTCCGCGATCGTGGCGATAGCATCGAGATCGTCGCCGTCAAGCACCGCTCGGAGGCCTACCGCTGAAGAGTCAACGGGTTCCCATATGAGACCCAGGTTGCTGCAGAGCGTCTAATTCAAATACTTCTTCACATCCGGAAACAGTAGCGTCTTAATCTCGGGTTTGTCCAGATCGCCCTTAGTGACTACGGTGGCGCTCAGGTCGATCACCTTCGGCGGATTAGTTCCATGCAACTTATCCACCAGCGACTTCACTGCTTCATAGCCCATGCGGAAAGGGTCCTGCGCGACCAGCGCGTCGATAGAGCCGTCCTTCAGATCCTGCACCAGGTCGTCGCTGGCATCGAACGCCACGAGCTTGACCTTCCCGGCGAGTCCGCGCGATTTCAGCGCCAGCGCGGCGCCTACGGAACTGGGCTCGGAGGAGGCAAACATGCCGTCCAAATCCGGCTGGGCCGTCAGAAAGTTTTCCGCCACGGCCATGCCCTTCGCACGGTCGGACATGGAGAACTGGCGCGCCACGATATGGATGCCGGGAAACTCTTTCTGCAAGACGTCTTCGAAGCCGGCTTCCCGATCCAGCGTGGACTTACTGCCAGGAGCATTCATCAGCATGGCGACCTTGCCCTTGCCGTTCAGCAGCGCCGCTAGTTTGCGCGCGGCCATTTGTCCGCCCTGGAAGTTGTTGGTCGCGATGTAAGTCATGTAATTCGTGGAATCCACGCCTGAATCGAAGACGGTCACGGGTATGTGGGCCGCGGCCGCGCGATCCAGGGAAGCGTTCAGCGTGGTGCGGTCCTGCGCTGCGACCACCAGCCCATCCACCTGCCGCGCGATCATGGAATCGACGATCTGCACCTGGCGCGCATAGTCGGTTTCCGAGGAGGGCCCGTTCCAAACCACGTCCACGTTCAGATCCTTGCCCGCGGCCACGGCCCCCGCATGCACCGATACCCAGAACAGGTGCGCGGTGGCTTTGGGGACGACGGCGATGGTTTTGCGCTGGCTGGCGTGGCAGTTCGCGAGGAGGAGAAGGAGCAGGAGACACGCGGCTGAGCGGGCGAGGGGGCGAGCGGGCGAGGGGGCGAGTTCAGTGGATCGACCACTTGCCCGGTTCTGCGAGCATGCGAACGAGTTGCCCGAGGATTTTGTCGTAAGTATCGTCCAATTGGTCGAAGTCATCTTGCTCCAGGTAGCGGCAGCGGTGCGCGAATTCGAGCCAGACGCGGGTCTCCTCGGCTTCGCCCTCTGCATCGCTTAGTTTACTAATAAAGTGGGCCTTGTAACGGCGCTTGCGCCAAGCCTCTGCGATATTGGCGCACACTGAGCGAGAGGACCGGCGCATTTGATCAACCATCGAGTATCTCTCCGCGGCCGGAAAGCGCTTCGACAGTTCGAAAATACGCATCGCAGCCTCGAACGCAGCCTGATAGACACGTATCTCGAAAACTCCCGATGACG
>CABEEC010000604.1_pt1 | contig 21045 bp, 27 predicted proteins | sample 3423191 | NCBI WGS metagenome assembly CABEEC01 (sample SAMEA5534333, study PRJEB31848) | metagenome | biome: tundra; feature: field; material: soil | place: USA | collected 2013-05 | depth 0.15 m | reverse complement strand
TGGCCCGCCAGTTGGGCCATCCGCTGCCGAAGCAAGCCACCTTCGGGATGTGGGAGTGGGGCACGCGCTGGAAGGAATGCAGCTTCGGAGGTTAGTGGGGCAGGACTCCACTCCTGCGGCCGACGTCCACGTCGGCTTGACGGTGCCAGGATAAGTCTGCCGTATTCCGCTCACGGCTCGCGTCGGGCAAGGCCATGTCACGCGCGGATGTTTGGGACATGGTCCGCCGCCGAGCCTCTGACGCCAGCAGTGAGACGGCGATAGGTCGCCACACCCTCCGCGGCACGGGATTCAGGACTATCTCACGAATGGCTGCCGTATCGAGGCTCAGCGTATGGCCGGGCTCAAACGCCAAAACCACCGGCCTCTATGATCCGCGCAGCGATAATATAACTGTGGGGGAAGCAGAAAGGATTGGGATATCACTCCAGATGCAGACAATCAGGAGGTAAAGCTAGCTAGAAGCCGCCTTCTTAGCCCTGCTCCTGGATTGGCCGCCAATCCGGCCCAGCCTGGACGCCATCCACTTCTTGGAACCCAGAAAGCCCTCTAAGATCGCCGGCACGTAGAGGTCTGCATCCACGGCTGGAAAGTGGATGCCGAAGCCGCCGGACGGGCTAATTTCTATTGCGTTAAGCTGTGAGGGCTTGGCGTCTTCCAGCCCTTCTACATCTCCGGGCGAGAAGCTCACGATCACCTTGGAACTGAGTTCGACCACGATCCGCCCCGCCTTGCGATCATAATGCGCGGCAACTGCTCGTGGGACACTTCTTTCCATCTCTCTAGCGCGCTGGTTTGCCAATTCGAAATCGTCACGCGATGCCATGAATTTGCTCCCACGCCCGGCACAACTCTACCAGGTAATCCATCAATACGGCCACGATCTGCCTGATCTCCCGCCGCGAGAATCCATAATTCTCCCGGACTTGTACCGGTCCTGCCGGACAGTTCAGATTGAATACCGCTTCGCAACCTCTACCCATCACGTGAACATGGCCGGTCGTTGATCGTTTGGATAAATCATAACCCGCAGTCCTTCAAACCCCGAAAACTGTCGGCACTATTCCAATCCTCACCGCGCCAGCCGGTTGTACTTCTTCAAAACCCCTGCAGCCTATCGTGCGGCAGCGCAAACCGCGCCGGGGCTTGGCGAACGGCTGGCTCCAGTCGCGTGGCGTTTTCTTGGCTGGCTTGGCGCTCGCTTGGCGTCTTTGCGCGAAATATGCTGGTCCGTCTGCCGATTAGCCCATTCCCAGTCACTGAAGTTCGCTCACCCCGAACTGGCTGAAAGCAATCGACAAGCACGCCCGGCCCCTCCACTCTCCGCCAAACCTCGTGCTAATCTCATGTCGGGCAAAGAAACGTCCACGCCCGCCGCAAAGGCTCCCCGCACTCGCCGCAAGGTGTTCTGTCGGGAACCTCCTCGTTCTTTGATAATTTCAACCGCCGCCGTAAGCGATCCACGCACTCCGATCCGACAAAATGTAATGGGATGCAACATGAAATCGAAACAACGGCGCCGTGTAACACCGGCGGGATGCCGTGGCCCGGGCGGGCCAACACGGGTTGATCCGCAGCAAAATGCAACAGAGTGCAACACTACACCAAGAAGAGACCCCGTGTAGCACCCGCCCAGGTATCTTCGCCCTGAATCAGCCCAGGCCGGAAGCCCACAACCGCAGCTTGCGAAACGAACCCAATTCCAGCCTGGGGCGATTCACAAGCGAAACATTAACTAAACCCGGCAACCATAACAAAATAAGCGTATCTGAATTACCTATTGTGAGAATTGGCTCTGTTTGTCAGGTTTTCCTTACCGCCCCCAGCCCGCGACCCACGCACAAAAACGCACAATCACGCACAATCCAATCGCCACCAAGCAGCATTACAGTAGTCACGGCGCCAGCCGGTCGTACTTCTTCAAAACCTCCTGCAGCCGATCGTGCGGCAGCGCGATCACCGTGTGCCCCTCGAAGCCGGTCATCGTCTCGGCCCCCACCATGGCGTTGACGATGGCCTCCTCGGTGGCCTCCACGGTGGCCTCGAACAGCTTGTTCATTTCGTCGTTGGGCACCATGGTCAGATTCACCAGTCCCGACGTGCGGCCGGCGTCCGCATTCGCCGTCGAAAACGCGATGAAGATATCGCCCGATCCATTGCCGGAACTCGATCCGGTGCGCGCCACACCCAGCGATGCGCGCCGCGCCAGGCGCTTCATCTGGTGCGGCAGCAGCGGAGCGTCGGTGGCCACCACGATGATGATCGATCCCACATCGTCGCCGGCCCGCCGGAAATTGAGCGCGTAAGGCTCGTTCCCCGTGATCTCCTGCCCCACCGGCACGCCCGCGATGCGAAGCTGCGCGCGCCGTCCGCAGTTGCACTGCACCAGAACCCCGACCGTGTAAGCGCCCGCCTTGCGGGAACTGGTGCCGATGCCGCCTTTGAATCCGTAGCAGACCATGCCCGTGCCGCCGCCCACGTTGCCCTCGGCGACCGGGCCGCCCTTGGCCGCCTCCAGCGCGGCGAACGCGTCGGCCTCCTGCACATGGAATCCGTTGATGTCGTTCAAGAATCCATCCCAGGTTTCCGCCACCACCGGCAGCGACCATTCATCGCTCAGGTCGATGCCCGCTTTGCGCGCGCGCGCCACCCGCCATTTGATATAGGAATCGCGGACCGTCCCCACGCTGTGTGTGTTGGTGATCATGACGGGTCCATCCAGCAGGCCGGACTCCTCCACCCAAGTGGTGCCTGTCATTTCGCCGTTGCCGTTCAGCGAGAACCACCCGCCGAAAACGGGCGCACCGGATTGCTTCCCGCGCGGCCAGACGGCGGTGACTCCGGTGCGCACCGCCTGCTTCCCGTCGCCCGAGATGAGCGTAGTATGGCCCACTTCGAGCCCCGCGACATCCGTGATCGCATTCAAAGGCCCGGGGGCGCCTTCAAACGGAACGCCCAGTTGGCGGGCGCGCGCCGTGAGCAACGCCACGGCGGCGATCAGTGTCAGAATCGTGCGAATCCATGCCGGCATGTCTCCGCAGTATAATGCACCAGTGGCCACTCATCCAACCACCCGGCTTCCACCGTATGAATAATTGTGTACCCTGGCAGCATGGTTTAATCGTATCCGGAACATAATGCTGCTGCTGCCCCTGTTGCTGGCAATCGAATTCGGAGAAAGCGACGCGGATCTGGTCAGGCGTTTGCAACGACGCGATCCGCGGGCCATGGCGGAGCTGTACGACCGCTACGGACGGCTGGTTTACGCGCTCATTTTGCGCGTGGTCCGGGATGGCGGGATCGCCGAGGATCTGGTCCAGGAAACGTTCCTGCGCGTTTGGAATCGAGTGCAGGGATTCGACGCCGATAGAGGTGGCCTCGGCCCGTGGCTGCTGGCCGTGGCGCGCAATCGGGCGATCGACTATCTGCGCTCGGCCGCGGGCCGCATGCGCAATACTGTGGAACTACCGGAGACGGAACACCCCGCGTTGTTCGCCGACATGGAAAAGGAGCTGCTCAATTCGGATAGAGTACGGCGGGTGCGGGTCGCGTTGGAGAAGCTTTCCCAGAACCATCGCGCAGTCATCGAGCTGGCCTACTTCGAAGGTCTTTCGCAAGCGGAGATGGCGGAAAGAATGGGTGAGCCGTTGGGCACCGTCAAGACCTGGGTGCGAACGGCATTGAAGAGCCTGCGCGACGAGCTCGGTAAGGCGGTGACCGCATGAATTGCGACGAACTGCGCGACTATTACGAGCTATACACGCTGGGCATCGCGGAGGATCCCGAGCTGAGCGAGATCCGGGCGCATCTGGAGCGGGATTGCCCTACCTGCGTGCCGGGCGTGCGGGGAGCGCGGGAGTTGACAACCCTGATAGGTGCCACTGCGCCGGCGGTCGAAGCGCCTGCCCGGCTGCGAAAGCGGGTTCTGGCCATCGCCGGCGGCCGGACGGCCTCGCGCTGGAACTGGTCGCCGGTGTGGGCCGCCGTGGCGGCCGGCGCCTTGATTGCGGCGATTGTCTTCAATGTCCGCGCGCATCGCGCGTCCGCGGAATTGGCGCAGGCTGCCGCGGAACTGCAGCGGGTGCAATCGGAATCGGCAGCCCAGACGCGCGAGTTGGCGCGGCTGAACGAAGCGTTTGCCATCCTGAACCAGCCGGATGCAAAGCAGGTCGTGTTCGGCGGCGCCGCGCCGCAGCCTCCGCGCGGCCGCGTATTCCTGGACCCGGCGCGCGGCGTGCTGCTGCTGGCCTCCAACCTGCCGCCCGCGCCCACTGGCAAGACTTACGAGATGTGGGTCATTCCCAAAGCCAAAGGCAGCAAGCCTGTGCCGGCGGGCTTGTTCCAGTCCGCCGCGGACGGGACCGCGTTGCACGTTCGGCCGGGTCCGGTGGATGTAGCCGCTACCGGCATCGTGGCGGTCACGCTAGAGCCTGCGGCCGGCGTGCCGCAACCGACTTCGCAGCCTATTATCGTGGCCGCGCTGTAGCATGCTGCGATCGGGACCCATCCGCTCCTCGTCCGTCAAGTAAAATAGAAGCACATGATCAGAACCGCGAATCTGGACAAATTCTACGAAGCGGGCTACGGCCGGACCTACGTCCTGCGGCGCATTGAAGTGGAGATCAAGGAAGGCGAGTTTGTGACCATCATGGGTCCATCGGGCGCCGGCAAATCCACGCTGCTCAGCATCTTCGGCATGCTGGACGGCGCCTGGACCGGCGAATTCTATTTCCTGGACCATGCCGTTCACAAGATGAAGCCCAAGGACCGCGTCGAGTTGAACAAGAAGTACATCGGCTTCGTGTTCCAGAGCTACCACCTGATCGATAACCTGACGGTCTACGAGAACCTGGACATTCCGCTGTCGTACCGGAACGTCAAATCCTCCGAGCGGGCCAGCCTGGTGTGCGACGCGCTGGACCGGTTCCACATCGTCGGCAAGCGCGACCTGTATCCCAGCCAGCTTTCCGGCGGCCAGCAGCAGCTTGTGGCGGTGGCGCGCGCGGTGATCGCCAGCCCGAAGCTGATTCTGGCCGACGAGCCCACCGGCAACCTGCATTCCAGCCAGGGCAAGGAGATCATGGAGCTGTTCAAGCGCTTGAACGACGAAGGCACCACCATCGTGCAGGTGACGCACTCGGAGGCCAATGCCGCTTACGGCCACCGCATCGTGAATTTGGCTGATGGCTGGGTGGTGAAGACGGCCGGGTAGCGCGACTACGCAAGCACTACCAGGCTCAAGTCAGCCGAACGTACTGGTGACGATGGGCGCTGCGGCGGCATTTCGTCCCACTTCCGACCGTCGAGAAGGCGTCCGGTCCGCGATTTGAGAACGCCACCCCATTGTTTGAAGAAGAACGGGACGCGGGCAGCGGTACAACGGTCCCGGATCTCTCGAACCCATTCGGGGTCAACCGGCCTGGCGCCGGGCCCCGATTCGCCGCCTACAATCACCCAGTCGATGCCACGCAGATTCACTCGGCGCAATGGGCCCAAGAGCGGTTCAATGCTAAGAAACTTGATTTTTGCGCCGGTTCTTTTTAGTTGCTCGACGCGGAACAGATAGTCCTCATTTTCAACACTGACTCCCATCCAGATCTGGGGCTGCCACTTCAGCACCGGGTTAAGTTCGAGGAGGCGCTCCGAACGTTTCGTGAGCACTTGATACTGATGCCAGTCGGCGCGACACATCACATCGAATACGCGATCGATATAGGCGGCGGGCACATCCGCATGAAATAGGTCGCTCATACTGTTGACAAACACACGACGCGGCCGCAGCCATCGTAACGGGTGTTCGAGCATGTGCGGGTGCAATGTGAGATCGAATCCGTTTCTGTAATTCTCTTGGCCCATGGCCTGCAGCCTGTGCGCAAGGCGCTCCGCATAACAGAACTTGCATCCTGGACTAACCTTCGAGCACCCTGTGATCGGGTTCCAGGTCGCGTCAGTCCACTCAATATGGGAGGTGTTGGCCATTCGTTTCAAATACCCTGTTGTTCTCGGTGCTTCTTAAATATGTCCTCGACGATCTTTTTGCCCGTCTGGTTCGGTGACGCGAAAAAGAGATAATAGATCGTGAACCCGAGGCTATTTACAAAGCGAAGCGGTTGCGGCGCATAGGCGAATCCGGCGATTTGGATCAGGCGGCGGCGATATGCCTCCGCAATCTTCTCGTTCGCGTCGTCGACCTTTACGTCCTCGGCATCGCCGAAAAGATGCCGTTGCGGATTCGGTCCATATGCCACATTCCGCCAGGAACCGTCACCCCAAAAGCGGTCCATCCGCGCAATCTGCACCGGTTCCGCCTTTGCGGGGTCACGGAGAAGGATATTCATGTTCATATCCATCGCCATAAGATTAACGAACACTTCTATGGAGTTCATCTGCCCCGCCGCCGCTATTACTTCCCAGCGGAGATCTATGTTGTACGGATCGAGCAAGCACAAGGCCCTGCGTCGATCTTCATATCGGGCGCGCGGGAAAACATCGCGCATCAAGATTTCATTGCAATCCCCAGGGTGTACGTGGGTATCTGTGCGATTCGCGGTGTGGTGCTTGAGTTGATCTACGCGAGTTGCATCCACATCGATGAAGTGATACTCACGGAAGGGCGGTTCCGTCGCAAGAGCGATCAGCGGGCTGCCGGGCACGACCTCCCCGGTTGTACGAGAAATATGCGAGCCTCCGGCGGCATACGCATCAATGTACAGATGATAGAACCCGTGCTTGGTCACGATCCTTGAATACGGTGCAGCATACTGCCGCAGGATGTCGAGTTTAACCTCGGTCCACGGGCCGATGATGTCATACCCAATAGGCAACTCGTTGTCCCCAAAACAAAAGTCTATCAGAATGTTCCATTGGGGATGTGGGAACGTCGGCATGCTGGAGGGCGCCTGGACCGGCGAGTTCTACTTCCTGGGCCATGCCGTTCACAAGATGAAGCCCAAGGTTCCACATCGTCGGCAAGCGCGACCTGTATCCCAACCAGCTTTCCGGCGGCCAGCAGCAGCTTGGGCGGTGGCGCGCGCGGTGATCGCCAACCCGAAGCTGATTCTGGCCGACGAGCCCACCGGCAACCTGCATTCCAGCCAGGGCAGGGAAATCATGGAGCTGTTCAAGCGGTTGAACGACGAAGGCACCACCATCGTGCAGGTGACCCACTCGGAGGCCAATGCCGCTTACGGGCACCGGATCATCAATTTGGCTGATGGCTGGGTGGTGAAGGCGACCGCCTAGCGCCCCGTAGAGGCGCTCTCAGCGGAGGACGACTTCAAAGCCTTCTTGCGTGAAGTGGTGGTCGTTGGTCAGGACCTCCGAAATCCCGTGGCGATGCATGGTTGTCATGGATATGCAGTCCACAAGACTGTAGCCCTTGTCGTGGCGCCGCTCATACAAATCTAAGCCCGCCAGGAAGGATTCACGCGACTGCGGGTGAACTGTGACGCGCTGGTCGTCGAGGATCTTGCGGACCGCGCGAGCGGCCGCCTGCCGCAGATGCGTACCGCGCTGAGCCAAGCCATCCAGAAGTTCGGTCAGCACCTCATCGGTCGTAACCAGGTGGGCTTCCCCAAGCGCCCCCCGAGCGCGGACTACCTGCGCGCGATACTGATCGTGTGGATGAAGTGTTGCACCCCAATAGAGCGTATCCGCGAAGACCAGCCTCACTTCTTTTTCGGTGAGCCGTGGAGGTAGTGGTCGAGGTTAGCGAAGTAGTCGGCGGGGACTTTCGCCCAATCCCGGGCCGGCACTTCCTTCCCGATGACTGACAGCTCAGCCTCCAGCGATCCCGCGGCGAATTCCGGGGCAACGCGCGGCTGCGAGCCGTTCTTCCGTTTCCCCGCCTCTGCGGTACGCCGTCGTTGTTTGGCCGCGGTAGGCAATTGTCCTCCTCTCGCCAGTATACCCTGCGGCCGCTGTCCGCTTCCCGACGCCTGATTGCCGGAACGGGCGTTTCACGCGACGATTCATCCGGGCCCGGGAACTACGAAACTGCTTCCAAGCGCGGGGACCGCGCAGCGGGCCCCTGGTGAACCGGGTCAGCATTGCCAAAATCTTCCACTACACCGCGTCCGATGTGGGATTATTGGGATTATTTGGGATTACAATGGATCTCAAATGGAAGTGATGCATATCGCGGACGACTTTGAAATCGTATTTGCGCCTCAGTTGACACCAGAACAGGTGGGGGCGTCCTTGGCGATACTGGCCGACTACTATCGTGCGTGTGGCGGAGCGGGGCTCCAGCCTGACTTTGAACTCTCAGACGTTCTCGTGGGGGAACCCGTCGATGCCCTCGCATGAAGGAGTGATTACCCGCCTGATCGCGCGTTTGAAGGCCCTGTTACCAAACGACTGGAAAGGCCGTCCGGGCGAGCGGTTCCAGAAAGCGACGCAGGCAATCTCCGATTTCGCGGAAGAGCATCACATAACGCCCAATGAGTTGTTGGACGAGGGCGTTGAACTCGGTCGTCGAAAAATTGAAGGTGCCGCAAGCCACGAGTACGCTCAAGCGCTGAAAAACTTCGCTGAAGCTGAAAAGATCAAGACTGAGGCGGAGCTGCAGCGCCGATCAATGGAGACCGAGGTGAGTAGGAGAGCCGCGGAAGCGCGGAGAGCCCACGCTGAGGCGCACCTCGCGGAGTTGACGGCCTTGCAAGCCGAGCTGGAATTGCTTCAGAAGCTGAAGAGCATAGGGGTTGTGCTCCACAGAGACGTTAATGGCAACCTAACGGCGCTGCCCGCACCCCAGGGCTTTGACCTGATGGAGCTTGTTGATCACAATCGGCTGGCTGAAGCCGTCTTGCCAGTCTTGCCAGACGGCATCACACTGCAACCAGACGGCATTCACGTTCACAAGAGCCTCGATGGTCCCGTCGCATTTCCAGAGCAGCGAATAACCGTCGAAGCAGATGTGCTAGTTGCGGGAGAAGTGCGCGGTGCAACGGTGGTCATACTTCCCGGAGCGACGGTTCATGGAAATGTCTCGGGTGAAGCAGAGATTCACATCAGGAACGGCGCTAAGTTGGTCGGTGATATTCGAACGGCAAAAATATTAATCGAAGACGGGGCCTACTTTAAGGGCAGCATAGACATAGTCAAACCAGTCGTCTAGCCGATGCGCCAGGATTTCGACGAAATGCCCGCCATGTTGTCCGCGATCAGAGTGGCGGGAATGTGGTCCTGTTGCAATTCCCAGACTGTCAGGCGCGCGCCCTGCGGGAAGGGGCGCGGCTCATCGGCGAAGACATCCACCTTCTTGCCGGATTCCACGGCCGCGCGGATCACACCGAGCGCGGTGCCATGGCCCGCGGTCGACAGCGCGCCTTCGCTGCAATGCGTGAGCACCGTCTTGTTGTCGGGCACTGGTTCCCGCCCGGTGGCTTGGTTGACGGCGATATCCTCGCCGCCCGGTTTCAACCACTGCCGGGACAAGGCCGCCCGTGGCAAGCAGTCTGGGTTGGATTTGGCGCGAATCGGCGATAAGCTCGTCAACGCTGGACGGGCACTTCGCGTCACCAGACCAGCGCGTCACTCCCCGAAGACAACCTGTCCGCGAAATCGACCTTGAGCAAGAAAGCACCTACGAAGCCTGCCCCACCACACCCACCAGGGGACTGCTGGCGCTGGCGTACAGCTTCTTCGGCATGCGTCCGGCGAGGTAGGCCAAGCGCCCGGCCTCGACCGCCAGTTTCATAGCCTTGGCCATGCTGGCGGAGTCCTCGGCGGCGGCTATGGCGGTATTCATCAGCACGCCATCCGCGCCCAGTTCCATGGCGATGGCGGCGTCCGATGCGGTACCTACACCGGCATCCACGATGAGCGGCACGGCGGCGATAGTTTCCCGCATGATCCGCAGGTTGGCGCTGTTCTGCACTCCCATGCCCGAGCCGATCGGCGCGGCCAGCGGCATGACGGCGGCGGCGCCCGCATCGATTAGCTTGCGCGCGTTCACCACGTCGTCATTCGTATAAGGCAGCACTACGAAGCCTTCTTTGACCAGCACCCGGGTGGCCTCCAGCAGGCCCTCGTTATCCGGGAAGAGCGTCTTTTCGTCGCCGATAACCTCCAGCTTGATCCAGTTGGAAAGACCGACCTCGCGCGCCAGGCGAGCGGTGCGGATGGCGTCGTCCGCGGTATAGCAACCAGCGGTGTTGGGAAGGATGAAGATCTTGGACCGGTCGATGTAGTCGAGCAGCGATTCCTTGGAGCGGTCGATCAGGTTCACGCGCCGCACGGCCACGGTCACCATTTCGGCGCCGGTAGCCTCGTGGCAGCGGGCCATCTCTTGGAAGCTGCGATATTTCCCGGTGCCCACGATGAGGCGGGAATGGAAGGAGCGGCCGGCGATTGTCAGGGTGTCGGACATGCTTCCATTGTAGGACGGCGGCGTCGGGCTATGGATTGCGCCGGCGCGGGCCGCCTCGACCTGTGGATCAGGCCGACCGGCGCTCTTTTTGTAGAGCCCCGTGCAAGACCATCTTGATATACGTTTGGTACGGAAGTCCCTTTCGATTCGCGAGATCTTGAGCAGCCTCCAGGTCTGCCATGGGCAACCGCATGGTGACCGTCTTCAGGGCGACCTTCCGTCTCGCGGTACCGGATTTCAAGGCTTGCTCCATGATCTCTGCGGCGGTTTCCGGATGACTGTCCCACCAGGCAGCCTCTTCAGCTTCGGTCTTGAATTTAGGAATGGTAATCTGCTCTTTGGGCACGCTCATATCCCTTTGGAAATACGATTTTTGCTCCCGTTTCGTCATTTCGTACGCCGTGACGACGCGTATTTTGCCTCGCCGTTCCGTGTAGATTTGGTGCGCCCAAAGCAAAACACGCGCGCTTCACCGTCATGTTGCTGAACATCGGCGTCCAGTGGCTCGATCCGGATCGCCTCTTCGGCCTCTTGCGGAGTGCCGTGCCTGGCGATGTGCTCGACATTGGCAGCGTTCCAGTCGAACTCCACGCTTTACATGTAAATACTAAGCCAAGTCAAGCTGATCACCCCTCCCCATGAAACGGGTTGAAATCCGTATTCGTATCGAACACGTCCACTCCTTCCCGCCGCTTCAGTGAATTCACGATCCAATAAGTCACCGGCGTGGCGGCCACCTCATACAGCACCTTCGCCAGATAGCCGGAGAGGATCAGGTTGGCGATCAGCCCGGCGCTCAAGCTGCCGCCAAACGTGAGCACCGTCACCACGAATGTATCCACCGCCTGGCCGGCCACAGTCGAGCCGACCGTGCGGGTCCACAGGTAGCGCCCCTTGGTCAGAAGCTTCATTTTCGCCATCACGAAGGAGTTGGCGAACTCGCCGCACCAAAAGGCGGCCAGGCTGGAAGCGATGATCCGCGGCACGAAGTTGAAGACCCGCGCGAAGGCCGCCTGGCCATCCCATCCGGGCGCGGGCGGCAGCCACACCGTGATCATTCCCATGGCCGCCAGCAATGACGCCGCGAAAAATCCGATCCAGATGGCGCGCCGCGAAGCGCCATATCCATAAACTTCGGTGAAGACATCGCCGAAGATATACGTGATCGGAAAAAACAACATCGCGCCGCTGAAGCGGAAAGGACCAACGGCGGTGATCTTCTGTCCCACCAGGTTGGAGATTAGCAGGATCACGACGAACGTGTGGACCAGTAGGTCGTAGTAACGGAAGCGTTCATAGCGCATGCCGGTTCATCCCCTGCTCATCCCCGGCTCACACAGACGACCGCCCCTCCCACTGGACGGAGTGATCGGCGGTGACGGCGCGGGTCTCGGCCGGCGAATCCGTGCGGAAATACGACCACGGGCCGGGAATCCACGGATAGCGCTCAATGACGGACTCATCCACCGTGACGCCCAACCCTGGCGCGCGCGGCACGATCAGGTCGCCATGATCGATTTCCAGCGGCTCTTTCAGGATTTCGGCCGCCAGCGGAAACGGGTACATACCTTCGCGCGCCGGCCCCGAATAACAAGGATACTCCAGCCACTCGACCACGCTTTCCGGCCAGCAGATGCCTAGGTGCGCGGCGGCGATCACTTCCAGCGCCGTCCCCCAACTATGGAAAGCGAACCCCAGCCCGGCGCGCTCGATCTCGCCCAGCAGGCGCCGGCCCATGGCGAAGCCGCCCTGGCAGCAGACGTCCATCTGCACGTAATCGACGGCCTGCCGCAGGATCAAGTCGTGGTAACGCTCCTCGTCGGGTTCGTGCTCGCCGCTGGCCAAAGGCAGGTAGTCCTTCTCCTTCAGGCGCAAATAAGCTTCGTGATCGTCCGGCGGCAAAGGCTCTTCCAGCCACGCGACATCGTAGTCCGCCATCTCGCGGGCCAATTGCTCGACGGTTTCGAAGCTGTAGCTGCGGTCGCCCATGCGCCACCAGGTGTGCGCATCCACCATCAGGTCGAAGTCCTCGCCGACCGCGCGGCGCATTTGCCGTACGGTCTCCAGGTCCGCTTCGGGGCCGCCCGCCGGACGCATCTTGTAGGCCCGAAAACCAAGGTCCGCGATAGCCGCCGCCTCAGCCGCGTAGCGCTCGGGCGGCATATACATCCCGGCGCTGCCGTAGAGCCGGATGGCTCCGCGCAAGCGGCCGCCGAGCACCTCGGAAAGCGGCACACCCCTGGCCTTCGCGCACAGGTCGAAAAGACCCACTTCCACGGCGCAGTATGTCTTGGCCGCGGCGGCATCCACTTCCGGCCGTTCCATAAACTGGATGCGCAGCGCGTCCGGGTCCGCCAGCGTCCGGCCTTCGAGAAACGGCCGCACCAAGCTTTCGATGATGTCTTGGGCGCGCTGGCTGCCCGGCCCGGGCGCGTATCCCACCAGGCCGCCATCGGATTCGATGCGGATCAGCATGGCGTCGCGTTTGAGGATAGTGCGTTCGCCGCCATAGAACGGCAGCCGCACCGGTTCGGGGAACGGGTAGGACAGCAGGAAGGATCGCACACTGGAGATGATCATCGAATCCAGCACAACAGGATAGCAGGTGGGGCAGACCTCCGGCCTGCCCACTGGGTTTACATGAACTGCAGCCAGGCGATGGCAACCGCCATCAGCAGGAACGACGAGACGAACGGGATGCGCCACTTGCGGCCAGATTCCTTGGGCTTGAAAAGGATTACCGGTGATTTCTCGTCCAGCTTCGGCTCCGCGATTTCTTCTACTGCCACGGCGGCCGCTACAAGCGCCGCGGCGGGTTCCTGCTGGGTCGGCGGTGCCGGCGCCGTCTCCACGGCCGCCTCCGGCGCCTTCGCCTCGGGCTTCGGCATGACGATGACGGGCGCTTCCGGCTCGGGTTCAGCTTCCGGTTCAGGTGCGGGCGGAGTGTGCGCTGCCACAACCGGCTCCGGTTCGAGATGCGCCGCCACCGGTTCCGGTTCGACAGGCGCCGGCGGGACAGGCGCGGCCGCGGGCGGCGGCGTCTCGCGCTGCGGCGCCTCGCGCACTACTCGCGGCGCGGGCTTCTCGAACAGTTGTCCGATGCCGGCGATCAGGTCCAGCACGCTCTGCTCGGCGCTGGTCGATTTTTGCCGCAACCCGCTGATCGTTTCAAGCGGTTGGACTACCGCCGGCGGCGCGTGCGCTTCGCGCTGTTGCAAGCGGCTCTCGAGGGCCTGCCAAACGCGCTCGACGGCCCGATCGACGGTCTCCTCCGCGCTCGGTTGCAGCTTCTGTTCCAGCGCTTGGAGGCGGGCTTCCAGAAGAGACGCATACTGCAGGGCCTTCTCCAGGTCGGGAGAGCGGTCCGGTGTGCGGGCTTCCAGATCCTGGATTTCCGCGGCGAGTTTGGCCTCCAGGGACTGCCGCAGCCCGGCGACCGCCGAATCGATTTGGGCGGGAACGTTCTCCGCCGCCCGTTCCGCGCGCAACCGGGCTTCGAGTTGCTCGATCTGGGTGCGATGCTGCGCCTGCAACGATTCCAGTTCCGTGGCCACACCGGCGGTGACCTGGGCAGCATGCTGTTCGAGGCCGGCCAGGTGATCCGCCACTTGGCGGCCGCGCGTTTCCAGCCGGGCGTCCATGGCGGCCATGTCCGCCTGCAACTTCGCCACGCTCTGCTCCAGAGCCGGCGTTTTGGATTCGGCGGCCAGCCGCTGGCGGAACTGCTCCTGCGCCTCGCTGAAGCGAGCCTCTGCCTGCTGGATTTGCGCGCCGTGACGTTCCTCGATACCCTGCAGCTCGACGGCCATGCGGGCATCCAAGGACTCCCGCACGGCGTCCACGATGGCCTTGATCTTGGGCGGTAGCTCTTCCTGCAATACGGTCAGCTTCTGGTCCAGCGCGCCGACTTGTTCGGCGTGGCGCCGCAGATTCTCGTCGACCGCCTGCTGGAAGCCGCCCGCGCTGGCCATCTCCGCGCGCAGCGCAGCCAGTGCGTGCTCCAGACTGGCCACCCGGCCAGCCGCCTGCTGGTCGCCGGCGGAGATCCGCGCGTCCATGGAAGCTTCCACCGCCTCCACGATCTGCCGGATCTTGGGCGGCAGTTCCTCGCGCAGCGTGGTCAATTTGGTTTCGAGTTGCTGCAGCGCTTGCTGCAGCGGCGCGCTCTGGCTCTGTTGGTGTTCCGCCAGGTCGCGCATCTCCGTGAAAAGCCTGCCCGACAGCGCCTCAACCTCGCCCCGCAGATTCCCCTGGAGCTCTCGAAGTTGCTCGGGAGCGACGCCGCGCGATGACACACGGTTTTCCAGTTCCGTCAATTCCAGCGTGACGCGCGCCTCCATGGATTGCCGCACGGCCTCGACGATCTCGCGGAACTTGGCCGGCAGGGCCTCCTGCAGCGCGGAGAGCTTCCGATCTACTCCGGAAATCTGCTCGGCGCTGGATTGCTGAGCCGCCGCCACATAATCGCGAACCTGGGCTTCTATCTGTTGAATGGCTTTCTCGACGGCGTTGGTCTGGGCGGCCGTGTGCGTATCCACAGCCTTCAAATCCAGGGCCACTTGGGCGTCGATCTCAGCCAGGCGCCGGTCCACTTGCCCGACGTGCTCGGTCAGACGGGCTTCCAACGCCACAATCACCTTCTCAAGTACGCGCCCGTCCAGTCCCTCGCCGAACTTCACGAGGGCGTCTTTGTCAATCTGTGTGTGGTCTTCCACTCTTCTCAGCCTTTCCGCCAGGGGACCAAGGTCTGTCATTTCATCCTCCCGCGTTTTAGAGGGTCCTTGTGCGAGTTTCATCGCCACGCCGAACAAGAGACCATCGCCAAATGCCAGCGCGAGACTCTTGAGGAACGAGGACTGACTGGACTTCTCCATAAAACATAATTACCACGGAATGTTTCAATATATAAAGAAGAATGTTCAGCTGCATCCCGCAAATCGCCGGTCCCACCGCTCTATGTACAGTTACGCGTATCCGATTGTCCTATTCGATTATAGTGTCAAAACGGCTGCCGTGCGCCACCGGTGACGCCAAGTTGTTATCCTTAGCCCAATGGGCTGGCTTGGTTCGTTGTTCGACTGGCAATTGTTTGGGACGATGGCCGTCAAGATTACCGCGGCGTACCTGCTGGCGCTGCCTATCGGATGGGAACGCGAGCAGGCTGAGCACAGCGTGGGGCTGCGCACTTTCCCTCTGGTGGCCATGGCGAGCTGCGGTTACGTGCTGCTGGCCGATACGTTCATCGGCGTGCACTTTACGGGCGTCGACGAGGCGGCGCGCTCCCGCATCATCCAGGGCCTCACCACCGGCATCGGCTTCATCGGCGGCGGGGCCATTATGCGCGGGCGCGGGAACGTCCACGGAACCGCCACGGCCGCCAGCATCTGGAATACGGGCGTGATCGGTGCGGCAGTCGCCGAATCGCGCTTCGAGATCGCCGTCATTCTGAGCCTGTTGAACTTGATCACGCTGCGTCTGCTGGTTCCGCTGAAGGAGCGCGCGGATCAGGCCAAGCGAAAGGAGCCGAAATGAGTCTGAAGGCCGGCGTGACGTGCCGCTATCCGCGTAAGGCTGAACCGTACGCCGAGGCCCTGCGGCAGGCCGGTATCGAGCCGGTTTTGATTTCTCCCGAGGATCCCCGCTCGCTGGCCGGATTGCAGGGTTTGCTGCTGAGCGGCGGGACGGATCTCAATCCTGCCCGTTACGGCGCGACGCCCGACCCCGCCAACGAAACGCCGGACGACCCGCGCGATGAACTGGAGACCGGCCTGCTGGCCGAGGCCCTCGCCGCCGGCCTGCCGGTGCTGGCCATCTGCCGCGGGATGCAACTGTTTAACGTGGCGCACGGGGGCACGCTGATCCAGCATTTGGAGAACTCCGCGGTGCATGTGGTGCGCGGCAACGATCCCGCGCTGCCCGCGCACGATATTCTGGTCGAGCCGGACACGCGCCTGGCGGCGATTCTGGGAGAAGGCGCGCATGCGGTCAATTCGCGCCACCACCAGGCTGTCGAGCGGGTCGGCGCCGGTTTGCGCGTGACAGCCAGATCCACTCCGGACGGCGTCATCGAAGCGCTGGAACGCAGCGACTGCCGGTTCGCCCTGGCGGTGCAGTGGCATCCGGAGGATCAGGTGCGGCGGGATGCAACCCAAAAGAGGCTGTTTGAGGCGTTCGCCGGGGCGCTGCCGATTGCGCCTCTCGCTCGATCTGGCGTCTAACGGAGGCGTCCTGACTGTTCCGAGGTTTCTGTTCGAGCCATTGTCCGGCAACCGGGAAGACGGGCTCCTTTACCGCAATCGCAATGTTGTAAAGGTCAACGGTCGACAGTATGCCTATGCGCTGTTCAATAGCACCCCCTACGATCTCTTCTGCATCCCCAGGTATACAGCCGTTGGTCGTTTCACGATGTTACACGATGCTACACCCTCAATAACCGACCTCCCCATCCGCCAAGCCAGATTCAACCCCGCCACCCACCAACCACCAGCCACGGCGCGAAGCGCCCCTCACACAGGCACCCCGCACGACCACAACAAATACCCGACGGCCTGCTTCACATAGTTCCATCGCTCCCGCAAAGTGTCTCGCACACGCTCCGGCCGTGGCGACCCATACACAGTCAGTCCCCTGCCTTCGAGCATCTTCTTCACGCGGTAAATATGGTACCCGTCGCTCACCACGATGGCCGACTGCAATTCCATGCGCCGCATGATCTCGCCGGCCAGAGCCGTGGAGGCCACCGTACTGCTGCCCTCCTTCTCCACCACAATCGCCTCCGGAGGCACCCCCCGGCTGGTCAGATAGTCGCGCCCCACATCTCCCTCCGTGAACACCGGATCGCCTCCCGCGCCGCCCGTGGTCATGATGCGCGGCGCCAGCCGCTTGCGGTACAGGTCCAGCGCATGATCCAGCCGCGCCTTCAGCACCGGCGACGGCCGCCCGCGATACTCCGCCGCGCCCAAAACAAGGATCACGTCCGCCGGCTGCGCCTCGTCGCGCGCCGCCTGCCGCTCGATTCTGATCGAAATCCAAGACGTCGCGAGCATCGCCGCTGAGAACGCCGCCACCACCACATTCCATACGGTGCGTTTCATCTGCGCTATTCTTATCCCAGACACATTGTAAGATGCCTAAGCCCGAGACGATTTCGAGCGCGGCCAACCCGCTCGTTAAGGACGTGCGCCGCGCCATCGCCCGCGGCGGCCTCACGCAGGAAGGCTACCTGGTGGCGGAGACTTTCCACCTGCTGGAAGAAGCCCTGCGCAGCGGCTGCGCCGTCAAGGTGGTGCTGTGCTCGGAATCCGTGCAGTCCGCGGTCGAAAGCCACGTCAAGCGCCTCACCGGCATGCGCGTGGCCGTGGTCCCCGACCAGCTTTTCCCGTATATATCCGGCACCGAAGCCAGCCAGGGCGTGATCGCGCTGGTCCAGCCGCCTGTCTGGAACCTGCCGCAGTTGTTTCGCGGGCGCAGCCTGGTGGTGGTGCTGGATGGCTTGCAGGACCCCGGAAACGCCGGCACCATCGCCCGCGCCGCCGAGGCGTTCGGCGCCACCGGCATCATGTTTCTGAAGGGCACCGTCAGCCCCTTCAATCCCAAAGCGCTGCGCGCCGCCGCCGGATCGCTGTTCCGCGTACCCTTTGCCTACGGCCTGGATTCGGCGCTGGCCCGCGCGGCGCTCCAGCAGAACAAGCTGGATGTCTACGCGGGCGTGCCCTCCAACTCGCGCCAGCCATCGAAGCCTTTGGGCGAGGTGGATTTCTCCCGCCGTTGCGCGATCGTCGTCGGCAACGAAGCGCGCGGCGTGAGTCCGCAACTGCGCTCCACCGCCATCGATATCTGCATCCCGACCTCGGGCGTCGAGTCTCTCAACGCCGCGGTTGCGGCCGGCATTTTGCTGTACGAAGCCCGGCGCCAGAGGTCGCTCCACGCTTGAGTCTGTTCGACGCAGCCCCGCTCGGCGATCCCGATAAAGTGGACAAGAAGCGCCCGCTCGCCGATCGCATGCGGCCGGTCACGTTGGACGAATTCGCCGGGCAGGACCACGTGCTGGGGCCCGGCAAGCCCCTGCGCCGGCAGATCGAACACGACGAGTTGAGCTCGGTGATCCTCTGGGGACCGCCGGGCGTGGGCAAGACCAGCCTCGCCCGGCTGATCGCGCGGCTCAGCCGTTCCGAGTTCATCCCGTTCAGCGCGGTGCTGAGCGGCATCAAGGAGATCAAAGCGGTGATGGTCGATGCCGAGCGCCTGCGCCGCTCGGGCCGCCGCACGATCGTCTTCATCGACGAAATCCACCGCTTCAACAAGGCGCAGCAGGACGCATTTCTCCCGTATGTCGAGCGCGGCGATATCGTCCTGATCGGCGCCACTACGGAGAACCCGTCGTTCGAAGTGATTGCGGCGCTGCTGTCGCGCTCGCGTGTGTATGCGCTACGCGCGCTCACGGCCGAGGAGATCGTGGAGTTGTTGCAGCGCGCTCTGGCCGATCGCGAACGCGGTCTGGGCGAACTGGAAATCGCCGCGACGCCCGCCCTGCTGGAGCAGATCGCCATCTACGCCGGCGGCGACGCGCGCTCCGCCTACAACACGCTGGAAGCCGCCATAGCCGCTTCGCCGCCGCACGAACTTGCCGAAGCGGCCGTGCAGGACGCCATCGAGCGCAAGGTGCTGCTCTACGACAAATCGGGCGAAGAGCACTACAACCTGATCTCGGCGCTGCACAAATCCGTGCGGTCGAGCGATGCCGATGCCGCGCTCTACTGGCTGGCGCGCATGCTGGAGGCCGGCGAGGACCGCCTGTACATCGCGCGCCGCTTGATGCGCATGGCCATCGAAGACATCGGGCTGGCCGACCCGCGCGCGCTGGAGCAGGCCGTGGCGGTGATGCAGGCCGTGCACTTTCTGGGCATCGGTGAAGGCGACCTGGCGCTGGCACAGGCCGCGATTTATTTGTCGGTGGCGCCCAAGTCCGACGCATCGTATCGCGCGCTGGGCGCCGTGCAGACGGACGTGCAGGAGACCATGGCGGAACCCGTCCCGCTGCACCTGCGCAATGCCCCCACCAAGGCGATGAAGGAATGGGGCTACGGCGCAGGCTACGAGCATGCTCACAAGTTCGAGGATGCGATTACGGGGATGGAATGCCTGCCGCCTTCGCTCGCCGGCAAGCGCTACTACCAGCCTACCGATCGCGGCATGGAGAAGCGCATTGGCGAAAGGCTGGAAGAGGTGCGCAAGGCGCGTGAGGCCGCGCGTGGGCGGGGGGAGGCGGGGTCGTAGGCGTCGGCGCGCGACCGGGCGCAACCTGTAACCACATAGGTTACACTGGTAGACGTGGCGATCAAGGGATTTCGACACAAGGGACTCGAACAGTTTTTCGCCACCGGGACCAAGTCGGGAATTCAAGCGAAACACGCTGAGCGGCTCCGGCTCATCCTCGGCCGCCTGAATGCGTCAACCGGCGCGCGCGATATGAATCTGCCCGGCTTGGATCTCCACGAACTGCGCGGCTCCCGAAAGGGCACGTGGGCCGTGAAAGTGAGCGGCAACTGGCGCGTGACGTTCACTTGTGCCGGGAAGGATGTAGATCGCGTAGACTACGAGGACTACCATTGAGGTGACCATGAAGATGCATAATCCGCCGCACCCAGGTGAGGTGCTCAGGGAGCTGTGCCTGGAACCCCTGAACTTGACTGTCACGGATGCCGCGCAGTCGCTCGGGGTGAGCCGGAAGGCGCTGTCCAGCATCCTGAACGGGCGCGCCGGCATCAGCCCGGAGATGGCGATCCGTCTCTCGATCGCCTTTGACACCAGCGCCGAAAGCTGGCTGAACCAGCAGGTTCAGTACGACCTCTGGCACGCGGAAAAAAGCCGGAAGCGGCTCCACGTGACGAAACTGTCTGCGGCCTGATGTCGGCTAGTCGGCTGCCGGCGCGCGACCAGTGCGCCTTCGCGAGACAACTAGAGCCGGTCTTCCGGGGCGGGTTCTGCTGCCGGAACCTTGTCCAGCGCGGCCAGGAAACGTTCGCGACTGCCGTGTTCGGCCATTTGCTCCAAACGGGTCCAGCCGGAAAGTTGTTCGGCCAAGGCCGCCGCCACGATCCGCTCCGCGGAAACCTGCTGCCGCGCAGCCAGATCGACAATCTGGCGGTAGATTGCGTCGGGAACTGTCACATTGAGAGTCATGGTGCCTCTCCTATTATCGCAAGGAATTCCCGCGGCGAGATTACTCGAACGCCGAAGCGCTCGGCACCCACGAAATCCCTGGTGTTGAACGTAACCAGAAAATCGGCCCGGCTTTCCACGCCCAATTCCAGGACGAAGTCGTCCTTTGGGTCGGGTAGAAGGGGCCGCCAAAGAAAGAAGATGAGACGCAAATTCGCATTGGCGCAAAGGAAGCGTAACACGTCATCGATGTCGCTACCGCTCAGAGATCCACCCGTGCAGACACGCTTGAGTGTCTGTTCATACTCGAGAACCAGGGGCACCGAAAGGTTGATCCGCCATCGATGGTCGCCCAGCAGCCGCAACAGACGGTGGGACGCCCCGACATTGGACAGCAGCGCGGCGACAAGCACATTGGTGTCGATCACTACCTGATACATGGCCCGTCACCTCCCATAAATCGCCCGCACCGCGCTCCGCACATATTGCTCGTCCGTCAACCCTTCCACCGC
>CABEEC010000593.1_pt1 | contig 21285 bp, 19 predicted proteins | sample 3423191 | NCBI WGS metagenome assembly CABEEC01 (sample SAMEA5534333, study PRJEB31848) | metagenome | biome: tundra; feature: field; material: soil | place: USA | collected 2013-05 | depth 0.15 m | reverse complement strand
AGGCCCTCGCGCACCATGGCGTCGCGAAGCTGGTCGGCAACTCCAATACCTGCCGTACCGGCGCCGAAGATGACCACTCGCTGGTTGCGCAGCGGCGTCCCGCAGACGCGCACGGCGGAGATCGCCGCCGCCAGCGTGATCGCACCGGTGCCCTGCATATCGTCGTTGAAAATGCAGATCCGGTCGCGGTACTTCTCGAGGATCCGCCGTCCATTGCCCGGCGCAAAGTCCTCCCACTGCAACAACGCGTTGGGAAACAGCTTTGTCGCGACTCTGACGTAAGCGTCGATGAAGGCGTCGTAACGCTCTCCGCGTATTCGGGCGTGCCGGTTCCCGATGTACATGGGATCGCTGAGCAGACTCTCCCGGTTGGTGCCGACATCGAGCATCACCGGGATTGCGCGCGTTGGGTCAATGCCGCCCGCCGCCGTGTAAATCGCCAGCTTGCCGATCGACACCTCAATGCCGCCTACCCCCCAATCGCCGATTCCCAGAACCTGCTCGGCGTCGGTAGCCAGGATCAGGTCGATATCGCCGGGGCCGGCGCCGAGGTTGGTAAACGCCTCCTCGATCGCTTCGGCATGATCGATCGAGAGATACACGCCCCGCGGGCGCCGGCACTCATGGTGGTACTGCTCCATCGCCATGCCGACTGTAAGATCGTTGACGATGGGGATCATTTCACGAAGGTGCTCCGAAAACAGCCGGTAGAAAAGGACCTCGTTGCGGTCGTGCAGGGCGGTCAGGTAGACGTTTTTGCTGAGCGCATCCGCCAGTCTTTCGTACTGAATGTAGGCGCGCTCGACCTGCGTCCCCAGGGTACTGATGTCCGGCGGAAGCAGACCCGTGAGGCCTAGCGCTTTTCGTTCTTCCACCGTGAAGGCGGTCCCCTTGTTCAACAGCGGCGAATTGAGCACGGCCATGCCGCGAGCCTGGGTCTCGCGGCAATTGTGCCCGTTCTGCCGGTGCTTTGTCATCGGCGCCAATAGCGGGATAACTCTCTGTCGCATGCTGTTACCTCGTTTGTTATGTCCTGCCTGGCGCGGCGCGCTTTGGGGGCGGCACGCCGCGCGATTGATCAAGCCCCTTACTGGCGTTTCGCCACGCCACGGATGGCGAAGGCCGCACCCAGGGCCATCAGTCCGAACAGAGAGATCAGCGGCAGCGTGCTGGCCGTGGCCGGGAGCGCCGGCGCCATCGCCACTTCAGTCTCCGCGGGCGGTGGGGTAACTACCTCGGCGAGTTGCACCTCTTCTCCGGTCGGCTTGACGGCCATGATGGGCGCCCGCTTCAGTTCCACTACCACAGGCGCATCCGCCGATTTGATCGGCTCGGCGACCTCTAGAGGGATTTCGATCGCTGTGAAGAGGACGGCCGTGTTGGTGTCTTTGGCCAGTTCCATCGCCCTCGCCTTCGGATAGACGAATTCCTCGCCCCAATTTCTGCCGGGATAGAACCACGCCCGCAGCGCTTCCGGTTGGCCGGCCGGTCTTTCTCTGAATGTCATCACGGTCTTGTCGGTGGCTTTGAGGCGATAGTTCGGGATAGCCAGGATCGTGGCGTAGATGGCCGTTTCGTCCTTATTAAAGATCTGGACAATGTGGCGGTCGGACTGCGAATCCAGGATCTTGAATACATAGGTTCCGGCGGGCAATACACCCCACCCGGCGAGGTGCACGCCTGGAATCTCCACGGGACCGCTAAAGGTGATCACGGTTTTCCGGTTCCAATCGCCTGCCTTGGCACTTGGCACCAGCACCGCGCCGACCAGCGCTGCACAACACATCGTCGTTGCCGCTTTGAATAGGTTCATTTCCTTTTTTCCTTTGCTCCAGATTTTGCAGTCTGCTGTTCGCTTCGGTTCGGCGTGAGGCAGATCTCGGCGGGTTCGGCCCGCGCCCCTGACCTAGGCATGTTTCGCACCGAATCGTTTTTGAGCCGTATATACCGGCGTTCGGCAGCCTCACGGACGTTGAGCCATCGGACGAGGAACTGACCGTGAGGGGTCATGTGACCGAGTGTGGTCATTGCGGCCACCGGCGTAACGTTGAATTTCTGCGCCATCCGGACCGGCGCAAATCAGGGGGACAACTCTGAGGATTTGGGGCGGCTTCGAAACGCGACTGGCGCGCAAATAGCGAAACACCGCTACCAGCCGTCCAAGGCGCATTGACCACATGTGGTCAGATGACTCCGCGCGGTCAGTTCCCCGGCCCGATGACCTCAGTCTCCGCGGGTCTGGAGCGCAGGCACATATGGTTTACGCGGATTCGGTACGGGTGGACCCCGGAATGCTTCAGGTAGAGTGCGGCGGAAAGAAACCTGGCAGGCGAGGCAAGCTCCGCTGCGCGGCGTTTGGGTGTTGTGGCGAAGGAGAAACGATGTTCCGAATGGTTACGAAAATCATCAAGTGGGTTTCCATTCCGGTCCTGCTGGTTGCCTCACTGTTTGCGTGTTGCGCCGCGAGTTACGAACCCCTGGTGGATTTCGCGATTTGTCTGGGCGCTATCATCTTTGTACAGCGGGCGATTCGGTTAAAGGAATACTTTTGGGCCGCCGGATTTCTTGCGATTGTGGTAGTTTTCACACCACTCTCGCTCGTGGTTAAGATCTTTCTCTTGATGGGCTTCACTTGCATTGCGACCTTCGCAAACTTGTTAGCGGCATTCCGGACGCAACCAGCTCCGGCCGGCTAACGCAAGTCAAGATGCTTACAGGTGACGCAGAAGTGGAGATTCTAATATGAAAACACTACTAACGCTACCTCGATCGAGCCGCGAAATCCGGGCAGTACTGATATTCGCGCTGTCAATGGCAATTCCCGTTGCCGGAATTGCTCAGATTTCAGTTACAGGGATTGCTCCGACCGCAGTTACAGAGATCGCTTCGGCCCCAGTTACGGAGATTGTTCCGACCCCAGTTACAGAGATTGCTCCGACCCCAGTTACAGGGACTGCGCAGACCTCAGTTACAGGGAATGCTCCGCTGGATTGGCAAGCGAAACTGCACTTTCATGCCGAGGCCACCTACGGGCCGTGGGCCGTGGCGAGCTTCGCCGCATACGCCGGACTTCTCCAGGAAATCAACTCTCCGAAAGAGTGGGGCCAGGGCGGCGATGCCTACGGCAAGCGTTTCGCCTCCACGGTCGGCTGGTCGGCGATACACGGCGCTCTCGCTTTCGGTCTGGATTCCACGCTGCACCAAGACCCGCGTTACTATCGATCGCGGAGCACGGGGTTCTGGCGCCGGTCGGGACATGCGATCCGGGGAACGATCCTCACGCGGACCGACGCAGGCGGCGAGACACTGTCCACTTGGCGTATAGGCAGTTCCTACGGCGCGGCCTTTCTTTCCGACCTGTGGTATCCGGCCCGTCTCAATACCTTCCGCCACGGATTTGCCGATGGCTCCCTCGGACTCGGGTTGGGAATGGCCGCCAATCTCGGAGCGGAGTTCTGGCCGGATATCAAAAGCAAACTATTCCACCGGAAGTGAGATGGGGACCATGATTGGGCATAAAGATTCGCGCTGGCTTTGGAAACTGCCACCCTTTGCCGCGTTTGGACTGCTAACTTTATTCTCAGCTCAAACCGTCTCCGCGTATTCCGTTCTCACCCACGAAGCCATTATCGATTCCACTTGGGATAGTGCGATTAAGCCCCTGCTCCTGAAGCGGTTTCCCGCTTCCACCCAGGATGAGTTGACGCAGGCGCACGCCTACGCCTACGGAGGAAGCATCATTCAGGATTTAGGCTATTATCCATTCGGCAGCAAGTTCTACAGCGATTTAACGCATTATGTCCGGAGCGGCGACTTTATTCTGAACCTGATTCGCGAGTCGCAAGACCTCGACGAGTATGCATTCGCGCTGGGCAGCCTGGCGCATTACGCGTCCGACAACAATGGCCATCGCATGGCCGTGAACGTCTCGGTGCCGCTGATCTACCCGAAGCTTCGCTTGAAATTCGGAAATTCGATAACGTATGCGGACGACCCCTTCTCGCACACCAAGACAGAGTTTGGATTCGATGTATTTCAGGCCGCGAAAAGCCGCTACGCTTCGGATGCTTACAAAGGCTTTATCGGCTTTCAAGTCGCAAAACCCGTGCTCCAGCGGGCCTTTCTGGACACCTATGGAATCAGAATCGAGCAGGTATTCTTCAACATCGATCTTTCGATCGGATCGTACCGGCGGGCGGTCGGGACATTCCTTCCGGCCCTGACCAAAGTCGCGTGGCAAATCAAGAGCCAGGAGATCAGGAAGGATGCTCCCGGAATCACCCGCAAGAAATTCCTCTACAATCTGTCTCGCTCCAGCTATGAAAAGAACTGGGGCGCCACTTATCAACGGCCGAGTATCAAGTCGAGAATGCTGGCGGCCTTCTTCCGCATCGTGCCGAGAGTAGGCCCATTCAAGGCGCTGGCGTTTAAGAGGCTGACACCGGAGACCGAAAAGTTGTACATGGCCAGCTTCAACGCGTCGATCGACCGGTATCGCGAGTCGCTGGCCGCCGTGGGTAGCGGCCGGCTTAGCCTGCCCAATGACAATATCGATGTGGGAGAAGTCACCAAAGCAGGCAAATACAAGCTGACTGACGCGGCGTACGCGAAACTGGTGCACAAGTTGGACGGTCACTACACAGATATGCCGCAAGACCTGCGGCGCGATATTCTCGCTTTCTACCAGGACCTCAGCCTTCCTATCGCGACCAAGACCAACGAAAGCGAGTGGGCACGGCTGCAGGAGGAACTCAATCACCTGGAAGCCATAAACCACGACCTTGCAGCGGCGAGCTCCAAAGTGTCTGCCGCGTCTAGCGCGCCTATTGCCAAATGAGCGATGAATCGAGCCTCGCCTCGCAAGTCCGCTGGTGGGCGGTCGCGTGGGTGCTGGCGGCGGTCCCGGCCGCGACCGCTCAAGGCGGCAAGCAAATCGCTGGGCTGATCCCGACGCTCACGGTCGTCTCCGTGGCGCCGTCCAGCGGTGAAATCCTTGCCAGGCTCGAGAGCGAGAATAATAGACGTCATGTCCTGCTGAAGGAGTATTCGGGTTCGCGGCAATACACGCTGCAAAACGAGCGGTTCGGCAAACAGGCGGCGGTGGCTGTGCTCATGAGTTACCGCCAGGTGGAAGGCGAGCGCTATACCGTGTTGACGCGATCCGGGTCGGACAGGCTCGGCGGCATAATCGATAAGGTGCTCGCGTCCGAGGCAGGCGCAAGCTTACCGCCGGAGAATGCCCGCCACGAGATTACTTCCGCGAACTATCGGGTTCGTCTGCTCGGAACCGAACTTGCAGCGGGGCGAAGCTGCTATGTCCTGGAGCTGGCGCCCAGGATCAAGAACCGGCTCCTGATCGTCGGGAAAGCCTGGGTGGATGCCGGCAGCTACGCCGTGGTGCGGATTGAAGGCCAATTCGCGGCCAGCCTTTCCATATTGATCGGCGCGCCCCGCATTAGCGAAGAATTCGTCGAAGTGCGCGGTTTCTGGCTACCCGGGCACGTGCGATCGGTTACGTCCAGTTTCCTGCTTGGCCCGACCGAACTGGACATTCTTTTCTCGAACTACCAGCTCGATCAGGATTCAGCTTCGCTACGGTGAATGGCGTCCCGCGGCGCCTCGTGCGCCGTCAAAGGCCGGTCATCGCGGGATCCGGAAACTGGTTACATTCCCCCACAATCCGGTCGCTTGCAACAGCCAGACGCAGACGACAACAACTACCAAGACATTCAGAATCGTTTTGATACTTGAGGCCATGGGAATGTACCGGTTGATCAGGTACAACGCCACCCCGACTATAATCAACACAACGACAAGATTCAGCAAAGGCATTTTCTTGCTCCTTCAATCCAGGATGGTGCAATCCGTTGCCCAATGCTCGGGCGGCGAGTAAGCTCGCCGTGGAAGGCCATGGGAGCGCGGGCTTGGCTCGTGGAGGAGCCGGGCTTGGCGCTTATGTGCGGTTCCCAGCAAACGACCGGCGCTCGTCAAATGATCGAATGTGGTCAAATTGGTTCGCCGCCCGGCTTCCACGGGCTTCCGGCATCGCAATCGATGGAAACCGCTCCCTGGCGGTCGCGGCTCAGTAAGCCTTGCGAAATCAACGCGACTGTTGCCGAGCCGCGACCGCCAGGGAGCGGTTTCCCCAAAACAGTTAAGCACCCAGCACCAAGCTGTAGCGGCAGCACTCTGCACGGGTGGTAAGATGGTATCTGGCTGCCGTTCCCGGCTTCCAACTGTTTGCGGGATATTTTCGGCGTGAACCGATATCGTCTCTCAGGCGGCCTTGGGCTGCCCGGATCGGCGGCGGGAAGGTATAAACGCGATGAGCTCCGTTGGGTTAGAATCACCAGCCGCCCGCTGGCTGGTGGAGAACGGCCCAAGAGAACTTGAGATCCTGTTCCGGGCGATTATCTATCACCCTACCGCGCCCATCCTCATCACCGACGACGACGGCAATTCCAGGGACGCCAGCGTCGGCGTGGGCAAGCTCTTAGGGCTGCCGCGGGAAAAGATCATCGGCCGCCCGGTTGACGACTTTGCAGAGCCCGGCTTCAAGCCCCAGATTTCGCAGCTCTGGAGAGCCTTGCAGGAGCAGGGGGAACAGCAAGGTACGCTCCGGCTGTTGGGGCCGGATCGAAGCCCGCTGGACGTTGAGTACACCGCCAAAGGAAACGTGTTGCCCGTGCGCCACATCCTTGTCCTGCGCGACAGGACCGCACCCGCGGAAACAGAGCAAGCCACCGACCGCATTCCGTCATGGGTGCAGGATTACGCGCTTTTCTTGTTGGATGTGGGCGGACGGATTGTCACCTGGTATTCGGGCGCGCAACGCATTTACGGCTACAAAACCGATGAGGCCACTGGCCAACATGTGTCCTTCCTCTATCCCAGCGAAGAGGTCGTCCGCGTAAATTTTGAAGAAAAACTGAAGAGGGCCGCCGCCGAAGGCCATTTGGGAAACGAAGGCTGGCACCTGAGAAAAGATGGGTCGCGATTCTGGGCCAATGTCATTACGATGGCCTTGAGAGATGAAAACGGAGAACTGCAAGGTTTTGCGAGAGTGGTGCGCGACTTCAGCGAGCGTCACGAAAAGGACGAGAAGTTGCGGCGCAGTCGCGCGCGCAGGCGGCCAGTCCCGTCGGAATCGACCGTTGCCGGCATTGTTTCCGGTGAGTTTGACCAGGTTCCCGAGGCGAATGACGCGTTTCTCGAAATGGTCGGATACAGCCGCGAGGATTTGCTGGCAGGCCGGCTACACTGGCGCGATCTCACACCGCCGGAATACGCCCCACTGGACGATCTGGCGCATGAAGAAGGTCTGCGGTTCGGAGCCTGCACGCCTTTTGAGAAGGAGTTGATCCGGAAGGATGGGACCCGCGTCCCGGTCCTGGTTGCCACGGCGGTGTTGAAGCTCTCTCCCTTCCGATGGATCACGTTTGTACAGGACCTCCGGGAACGCGACCGGATTGAGAGTGTTGAGGACCAAGATGTCGAACCCAAACGAGACTTCGAGGAGATCGTAGGCGGCAGCGCGGCTCTGCGGCGGGTTCAGCGGCAGGTTGAAGTGGTTGCTCCTACCGATGCGAACGTGTTGATCCTGGGGGAAACCGGTACCGGGAAGGAGTTGGTAGCGCGCGCCATCCACCGGATGAGTCCTCGCAAGAACCTTCCTTTCGTCACGCTGAACTGTGCCGCCATTCCGACCGGGCTCCTCGAAAGCGAGTTATTTGGCTACGAGAGAGGGGCCTTTACCGGCGCCTTGTCGCAAAAGATCGGGCGTTTTGAGATGGCTCACCGGGGGACTCTGTTTCTGGATGAAGTGGGCGATATCCCGTTGGATCTGCAACCGAAACTGCTCCGGGCTTTGCAGGAGAAGGCGTTCGAGAGGTTGGGCGGCACCAAAACGATCCCCATCGATGTCCGCCTGGTGGCGGCAACCAACCGGAATCTCACCCAGATGATGGGGGATAAACTTTTCCGAAGCGACCTCTATTACCGGCTGAAGGTCTTCCCGATCACTACGCCTCCGTTGCGCGATCACCCGGAGGACATACCGATACTCGCCCGGCATTTCACCAAGAAATACGCCGCGAAAATGGGCAGGCAAATTGACAAGATCCCATCGGAGACGATGCGCGCTCTGGTGAGCTGGCACTGGCCGGGCAACGTACGGGAGCTCGAGAACTTCATTGAACGGTCGGTCATCCTTTCCACGGGACTCAACCTTCGTGCTCCTTTAGCGGAGATACGGCCGGATGCCATGCGAATCGCCAGCAGTACCACGCTCGAGCAAGTGGAGCGGGAGCATATCGTCCGGGTGCTTCGGGAGAGCGGCGGGGTGGTCACCACGGCCGCCACCCGTCTCGGACTGCACCGCACGACCTTAAACGCCATGATGCGAAAGCTCGGCATCTCCCGCAAGGATCTCTGACCGCGACTCGCCGGTTTTACACTCTGGCGGGCGCATGCGGTGCGCGTGTGACTCCAGGGTGCACCCCATTCATTTACAGACACATGAATGTTAAATGCAACCCGGAGTGCGCGCCAACTGGCCTACTTCACAGTGACAATCACGGAGTCCGGATGCGTGTGCCGCCACGCGAAGTATGCCCGCTGGTCGGGGCCTTTCACGGTCCGCCATTCGCGATACTCCTTGTGCTGGTCGTTCAGATAGAAGCGGTAAGCACTATTTTCCTGGGCGTTCCACACGTGATAGTCGCGGCCGTCGCGGTCGTAGTATCGCTTATGTTCATAGTACCGTTTGTTGTAAGGGTGGTCGTCACCGTCAGCCCTCACCATTATCGGGGCGATCAATGCGGTGCCCAGCAAGAGCCCACCTAGCAGAATTCGTAAACGACGCATGTTGTTAGTCCTCATCGTCCGTGCGTGCATGCCACTGGCCGTTCCGTTAAGTTAGCGACTGCGGTTGCCGGGCAGGTGCTCGGCGACGGTAAGGAGCACGGTTTTGGCCTCGACAAATCGTCACCCACCTCCATTTTCAGCGACTCCAGTCTTCGAACGGGGGTTTTGACCGGCAAGCAAATTACGCATTCCCGTGCAGGTTCTGCATCTCGGCGCGGGCATAACTGTTGGAACATCACCCGTGCCGCAATCGCGTTGTCCACCCCCAGCCGCTGCCAGCCGCTGAAGCGCCCCCGCGCCCGCGCGCCTAATCGCGGACACCAGCTTGGAGCCGACAAATACAAGCGGCATAGGCGTCTTCGGGCGTTCCAAGGGTTCTGACCGCGCCTCGTCGATTGACCATAGGTGGTCATTCGTCAGACAATTCGGCCACTCTTGGCCGCGGTTCGCAACCCATCCCCGGCGAATCGGCTCAACAAAAGATGCGGTTGGTGCTACTCGTGCATTGGGGGAAGGTGTCGCCCAAGGCCTTTGCCGGGTTCACCGGGTCGACCGAAGAGGCTAAGAATTGCGAATGATACTAGCGGCTACTCTGGCGATTGCGCCCCTGCTGGCCAAAGACAACCAAAATGTAAAGCGGCTAAATGAAGCCGCCGTGGTGTTTTCCGAGATTATGGCGACACCGGATAAGGGCATCCCGGAAGACCTGCTGGCGGACGCCCACTGCATCGTAATCGTCCCAAGCCTGAAGACCGCGGCTTTCCTGGTTGGCGGCAAGTACGGAAAAGGCTATGTGTCGTGCCGGCATAAAGGCGGTTGGTCGGCGCCGGCCGCGGTCCGCATCGAGGGCGGCAGCTTTGGCTTCCAGATTGGCGGCTCTACAACGGACCTAATCATGCTGGTGATGAACGAGGGAGGAGAGAACAAACTGCTTTCCAGTAAGTTCACTCTGGGCGGCGAGGCATCGGTTGCCGCCGGGCCCGTGGGACGTACGGCGACAGCTCAAACCGACCTTCAAATGCACGCCGAGATTCTCTCATGGTCGCGATCCCAGGGGCTGTTTGCGGGCCTTGCTTTGGAAGGCGCCACCCTGCGGGAGGATCTGGACGATAATGCCGCTCTCTACGGCAAAAAGCTGGAGAACCGGGAGATTTTAACTAAGCCTATGCATACGCCCAGGGCGGCCGCGAAACTGATTGCCGAACTGAACCGGCACCCGGCACGGAAGCACGCGAGTGCATCAACTGGCGCCAGCCAATCGTCTGGCGAGAAAGGAACATAAGATGACCCAAATTAAGCTCATCGGCGCATCGCTCATAGCATGCGGACTTCTATCGGCCCAGGAGCCACGGAATCAGAACGAGAACGCGACACGGCTGTCAGCCGGACAAACGCCCATTTACCGCCTCTCCGTAACGCCGCGGACCATAAAGGCCATTAACTACCAGCACCGTAGCGGTGCGACGAAGATCGATTTCCGAGGAACCGAGATCCTGCCAAATGCTCGTGGCGAGGCCACAGTCCAGGGCAAGCAGGGCTACATCCGGATCGAGGTGGAATTCGACGGCCTGCAGCCAGCCACAAACAACGGAGCCGAATACCTCACTTATGTGTTGTGGGCTATCACCCCCGAAGGCCGCACGGCCAACCTGGGTGAGGTTCTTCTGAATGGAGCGAAGAGTAAGCTGAATGTAACCACAGAACTGCAGGTCTTCGGGTTGGTGGTCACCGCCGAACCCTACTACGCGGTCACCCAGCCCAGCGACCTGATTGTGATGGAAAACGTGGTGCGCGCGGACACGAAGGGGAAGATCGAGGAGATCGACGCCAAGTACGAACTGTTGCAGCGCGGCCAGTATCAGCGTCTGGCGAACCCGCTGGCTCTGAAGTTCGATCGGAAACAGCCGCTGGAACTCTACGAAGCGCGCAACGCAGTGCAGATCGCGCGCGCCGTGGGCGCCAACAGTTTTGCGGCCGAGACCTTCCAGAAGGCCGAGGGAAGCTTGTCTCAGGCTGAAGCTTATCAGGGACGCAACGCAGGCAAGAAGGCTGTGATCATGAGTGCCCGGGAAGCGGTGCAGACGGCGGAAGACTCGCGGGCAATCGCCGTCAAACGTCAGGAGGCAGAAGCCCTGACCGCGGAGCGGCAGCAGTCGGTGGAGCGCGAAGCACGCGCGGAGAGCGGACGCGCAGCCGCGCAGTCCGAAACGGATCGCGTCACGCGGGAAGCCGAAGCGGCACGGATCAAGGCACTGGCGGAGACTGATCGCTTAACGCGGGAAAAGGAAGCGCAGGCAGTGTCCTCTCTGGCGGAAGCCGATCGCGTGAAACGCGATAATGACGCGCGCATGACTGCTGCCGCGGCCGACGCGGATCGCTTGAAACACGATAACGATGCGCGCATGACTGCTGCCGCGGCCGACGCGGATCGGGTAAAACGCGAAAATGACACTCGCATGAATGCCGCCGCCGCCGACGCGGATCGCTTAACGCGGGAAAAGGATGCGCAGGCAGTGTCCTCTCAGGCGGAAGCCGATCGTGTAAAACGCGAAAATGACACTCGCATGAATGCCGCCGCAGCCGACGCCGATCGCTTAAAACTGGAGAACGTGGCGAGCGCGTCCGCCGCCGCGTCCGAAGTAGATCGTCTGAGGCGGGAAAATGAGGCGCAAAAGGCGGCTAGCCAGGCCGATCTCGACAGCGCGGCCAAGCAGACGGCGCAGTTGCAAGCGGAGAAGGCCGAACTGCGAATCCAGCTACTTAGCCAGTTCAACGCCATTCTTCAGACCCGGGATACAGCGCGTGGTTTGATCGTGAACATGTCGGATGTACTCTTCGACACCGCCAAGTCTTCGTTACGGCCTCTGGCGCGCGAGAAGCTGGCCAAGGTTGCCGGCATCGTCTCCGGGCATCCGGGTCTAAGGCTGGATGTAGAAGGTCACACCGACAGCGTCGGCGGGGACGACTATAATCAGCGGCTTTCCGAACAGCGCGGCGAGGCTGTGCGCGCATACCTGACCAACCAGGGAATGGCGGCGGGTTCGGTTACGGCGAAGGGCTTCGGCAAGAGTCACCCGGTGGCTTCCAATGACACCGCGGAGGGCCGGCAGCAGAACCGGCGTGTGGAACTAGTGATCTCCGGCGAGGTAATTGGCACGGAGATCGGCACGTCGGCCGCAGCCAGGTAAGCAGTGGGTGGGGCAGGCGATTTCGCCTGCCTCTCAGGGCGGCGGGCAGCGAGCCGTGGTACTGGCAAGTGCCCTTCCCTTCGTCGCGTCACCCGCTTGACGCGATGCGCAAACCAAGAGTAAGAAGGCCAGACCCGTGAACAAGCCGAACGAAGGAGGTACACGAACATGATGAGCACTGGATCTGCAGCTCCAGTATTTCGCGAAGGTGACGAAGTCGTGCTAGCCAATGGCACATACCAGGGTACCCTTGGTGTTTTTCTCCGGCCGAGAGAGGACGTTAAGTGGGCGGATATCACGGAGCGCGACGGCAGCATCCGCAGCCACCCGGTGGAATGGCTCGCCCATACCGCGGGCGCCACCCCAGGTTCCGTGCACTGACACCGGGGATCGATGAGGCACACTATGACAGGCGCAATCACAGCGGGGAGCATCTTGATTGAAGAAGGCACGCATCTGCCAAACTCCCTGTTGCTCCAGAGCGAGTCTTGTTCGAATGGATGGGCATCGGTCAAAAACACTCGTTCCACGTTGGAGAAGGAAATTCAGGAAGCAGGATGGACCTTTTTCTTCATGGCTGGGGAGATCCGGAGCACCGTCTTCGGATTTGATAAGCAAAAGACACTCCGCGCCGCGCTGAAGCGACTCATCGCGAACGTGAAATCTCACAACTGCAACAGTATCGAGATTACGCAGGTGACGGGCGATTCGTTCCTCAAAGTGCCCTATGTGAGTGTCTCGGCTCACCCGCGGCATCTTCAGAAAGGCCTGGTCTTCTCCGGCCAAGCGTAGTTTTGGAGCGACCCGGCACACTTTTCACACACTCAATCTAACTGGAGGCTAACAGCATTATGAACATTCGACCCCTATACGACCGCATCGTGGTGAAGCGGATCGAGGAACAAGAAACCACGCACAGAGGCATCATTATCCCCGACTCGGCTAAGGAAAAACCCCAGGAGGGTGAAGTGATGGCCATCGGAAAGGGCAAGCGGCTCGACGACGGCAAAATGGTCACCCTCGACGTCAAAGCCGGCGACCGCATCCTATTCGGCAAGTATTCCGGCAACGAGATCAAACTGGATGGCATTGAGTACATCATCATGCGCGAGGACGATGTCCTCGGAGTTCTGGATGTTTCCCCCCAAGCGCTCTTGAAAGCCAGCTAATTCAAACCGACTAACAAGGAAACCATTTATGGCAAAACAGATTATTTATAGCGATCATTCCCGCCAAGCGATCCTGCGCGGCGTCAACCAACTCGCCGACGCGGTGAAGGTGACCCTCGGACCCCGGGGGCGGAACGTCGTTCTCGAAAAGAAATTCGGCGGGCCGACCATCACCAAAGACGGTGTGACGGTGGCGAAAGAGATCGAGTTGAAGGATCCCCTTGAAAACATGGGCGCCCAGATGGTGCGCGAGGTCGCGTCGAAGACCTCCGACGTCGCCGGTGACGGTACTACCACGGCCACGATTCTGGCCCAGGCGATTTACCGCGAGGGCGTCAAAGCGGTCGCGGCGGGGGCCAATCCGATGGCCATTAAGCGCGGCATAGATAAGGCGGTCGAAGTGGCCGTTGAAGAAATCAAGAAGCTCTCCAAGCCCGTCTCCGGCGACATGATCGCGCAGGTTGGCAGCATTTCCGCCAACAGCGACTCCACCATCGGCAACATCATTGCCGAGTCCATGCAGAAGGTCGGGAAGGACGGCGTGATCACGGTCGAGGAATCCAAGACTATGACCACCGAGTTGCAGACTGTGGACGGGATGCAATTCGATCGCGGCTACCTCTCACCCTACTTTGTGACCGACGCCGAACGCATGGAGTGCGTCTTTGAGGATCCCTACATTCTCATCCACGATAAGAAGATTGGCAACATGAAGGACCTGCTGCCAATTCTCGAGCAAATTGCGCGCGTGGGTAAGCCGCTGCTGGCGATCGCCGAGGACGTGGAAGGCGAAGCATTGGCCACGCTCGTAGTCAACAAGCTGCGCGGCACGCTTAGTGCTTGCGCGGTGAAGGCCCCAGGCTTCGGCGACCGCCGCAAGGCGATGCTGGAAGATATCTCGATCCTCACTGGCGGCAAGGCCATCATGGAAGAGACTGGCATCAAGCTGGAGGGCATCAAGTTGGAGGATCTGGGCCGCGCCAAGCGCGTCACGGTGGACAAGGACACTACAACCATCATCGACGGCGCCGGATCGCAGAAGAACATCGAGGGCCGGATCAAGCAACTCCGAGCCCAGGTCGAAGAGACTACCTCGGACTACGACCGCGAGAAACTGCAGGAGCGGCTGGCGAAGTTGGCGGGCGGCGTGGCGATCATAAAAGTCGGCGCCGCGACCGAGACCGAGATGAAAGAGAAAAAGGCCCGTGTCGAGGACGCTCTGCATGCCACTCGCGCAGCGGTCGAGGAAGGAATCGTGCCGGGCGGAGGCGTTGCACTGCTTCGAGCCTCGGTTGCACTCGAGAAGCTAAAGCTCGAAGGAGACGAACAGTTCGGCGTCACCATCGTTCGCCGCGCTTGCGAAGAGCCGGTCCGGCAGATCGTGTTTAACTGTGGGACCGAGGGCGCTGTTGTCACCGAGCAGATCAAGAACCACCAGGATCCTAACTTCGGCTTCAACGCCTCCACCGAGCAGTACGAAGACCTGGTGAAGGCCGGCGTAATCGACCCCACCAAGGTGACTCGCACGGCTCTGCAGAATGCAGCTTCCATCGCTTCTCTCATGCTCACGACCGAGGCCATGATTTGCGGGATTGTGGAGGAGGTGGACAGTTAGGTATTTGCACGGGTGGCAGGGTAAAGGAAGGGCGGCAGTGTTCGCAGTTAAATGCAGCATTGACGACGGGCCTCCCGGTGCAGATCCTGCGCTCGCAACAACGGATTCTGCACGCACCTTCACGGCTTGGCGTCTCGATCAAGGGCGCAAGACACTGTGAACCGGCGGCACGAAATGTTTCTCCTCATAAGAAAACGTTGGTGCTGCGCGTGCACTCGCATGGGGACCAGTCGTTGCTGAATTCACAAAGCCGACGCAGACACAAAAGGAGGATAGGAAATGTCTGAACTAAACGCAGTGGTAGCCGTTTATGGCACCCATATCGAAGCAGAAGGAGCAGTCAAGGAGCTTCAGCGCGCGGGAATCGACATGCGCACCTTGTCCATCGTTGGCAAGGATTCCCACACCGATGAACACGTGGTGGGTTACTACAATGTCGGCGACCGGATGAAGTACTGGGGCAAGACCGGCGCTTTTTGGGGAGGCTTCTGGGGATTGCTGTTCGGGTCGGCCTTCTTTGCCATTCCGGGTCTCGGCCCAGTGCTGGTGGCGGGCCCTGTGGTTGCATGGATCGTGGGAGCTTTGGAAGGCGCCGTGGCAGTTGGAGGTTTGAGCGCCATAGGTGCGGGGCTCTACGGGATGGGTATTCCGAAGGATAGCGTCGTTAAGTACGAAATGGCGCTGAAGACGGACAAGTTCTTGTTGATGGTGCATGGCACGGCCGCGGATGTCGAAAAAGCGAAGGACATTATCGAAAACACACGGCCTCTCAATGTGACACTGCACTCACCCGAAGTAGTAGCAGCGGCAGCGCGATAGCGCCCCCGATGTGTGGATCGTCGACGCTGGCAAACGCAGTCAACTACTGCCCATGAGGACAAAGACAATGCTAAGAAATACTATGCATTTGAACGGTTTCGCGATCCGAGCTACGGACGGCGAGCTCGGAACTGTAGAGCGGTTATACTTCGACGATAAGACGTGGGCCATCCGCTACCTCGTGGTAGAAACCGGCGGCTGGCTTGGCGGCCGGCAAGTGCTGATCTCGCCAATCTCCGTAGTCCATACGGACTGGCAAGCGAAGCAATTGGACGTGGCGCTGACGAAAAGGCAGGTTGAGCACAGCCCCAACATCGACACGCATCAGCCAGTCTCCCGGCAGCACGAAGCCGAATACTACGGGTATTACGGCTATCCCTATTATTGGGATGGCCCCTATCTGTGGGGCTCGGCGTTTTACCCGGCGGGTTTGGCTATTTCAACCACTGCTTCCAGGGAAGCTTTGGCGGAGAAGATCGGGAGAGAGTTGACGGATTCGCATCTGCGCAGTACCGAAGCCGTCACTGGATACAACATTGAGGCGGCTGATGGTGAAATCGGCCATGTGGACGGGTTTGTCGTCGACGATGAAGCCTGGGCTATCCGCTACATCGAGGTGGCAACGCGGAATTGGTGGCCGGGCAAGAAGGTGCTGGTTTCACCCGCATGGATCGAACGGGTGAGCTGGGCGGATTCTAAAGTCTACGTCGGCCTCTCCCGGGAAGCCATCCAGAACGCTCCGGAGTACGTTGAGTCCATGCCGATCACTCGAGAGTATGAGAACCGGCTGTACTTTCACTACGGCCGGCCGCCATATTGGCTGCACCAAGCCGAACACGAGCCTTCCCTTGCGCAGAGCGGCGTTTAAGATAGGGCGCTGCTGCCGGTTCGACTCGACTTCCACTCTTTGAACTGGAGACCAGCATGAAAGCCACGGAACAACTGCGTCACATGGGCCAGAGCCTTTGGCTCGACAATATTACGCGGGGACTGCTCACAAACGGGACGCTCGAACACTACATCCGCGAGCTGTCAATCACAGGACTTACCTCAAATCCGAGCATCTTCGATCATGCCATCCGCGACACCGGGTTCTATGATGAGGCGATTCGTGGAAAGATGCAGGCCGCGCAGGCCGGTGAGAAGCTATTCTTCGAGCTTGCGCTAGAGGATCTGACAAAGGCAGCCGACCTGTTCCGGCCCATTCACGACGCCACGAATGGCGTGGACGGCTGGGTGTCTTTGGAGGTATCTCCGCTCCTGGCGGACGACCCCGCGAAGACGCTGGAGGCTGCCAAGCAGTTGTGCGCTGCGGCGGACCGGCCGAATCTGTTCATCAAGATTCCCGGAACTCCGAAAGGACTCTCCGCGATTGAAGACGCCATCTTCGCCGGTATTCCCGTCAATGTAACCTTGCTCTTCTCCCGCGACCAATATTTAAAAGCTGCCGGCGCCTTCATGCGAGGGATTGAGCGGCGGATCAAAGCCGGTCTCAATCCGGCTGTCCATTCCGTCGCGTCCATCTTCATCAGCCGCTGGGATAAGGCGATTGCGGGTAAGGAACCCGATGGGTTGAAAGATTGTCTTGGCATCGCCGTTGCCAGGCAGGCGTATAAGGCCTATCGCGATTTACTGATTTCGCCGCAGTGGCTGCAACTGGCGGCCAAAGGCGCTTCCGCCCAGCGCCTGCTTTGGGCAAGCACCGGCACGAAGGATCCGAAGGCTTCGGATACTTTCTACGTCGGTGGTCTAGCGGCTCCGGACACCGTCAACACGATGCCGGAGGCTACCCTGCTGGCGTTTGCCGATCATGGGCAAGTTCCGAATGCTTTACCCGTCGATGGCGGAGACTGCGAGGCGGTGCTCAAGCGCTTCTCTCGCGGTGGCATTGACGCCGGCAAGCTGGCTGGGCAGCTCCAGCTAGAGGGCGCTGAGGACTTCGTCAAATCCTGGAACGATTTGCTGCTGTGCATCGACGCGAAAGCGCATGCCGTGCGCGCCGGAGCAGGAGCTTAAACAATGACTGAAATTAGCATCGGGAAACCTATCGACACATTAGCGTCTGTTGAAGCTAACGGCGTGATCGTGAAGCAGGCGGGAACGAACCAGACGAATAATCCATTGAGCCCGGAACTACTGGGGAAAATGGACGCCTACTGGCGCGCCGCCAACTATTTGTCGGTTGGCCAGATTTATCTTTACGACAACCCGCTGCTGAAGGAGCCGCTGACACTGTCTCACGTGAAGCCCCTGGTGGTCGGGCATTGGGGCACGACGCCGGGCCAGAACTTCATCTACGTGCACCTGAACCGGGTTATCAAGAAGTATGACCTGGACATGTTCTATATCGCCGGTCCCGGTCACGGCGGCCCGGCGCTGGTGGGCAATACCTACCTCGAAGGCACCTACAGTGAGATTTATCCAAACGTCAGCCAGGACGAAGCCGGGCTGAAGAAGCTGTTCATGCAGTTCTCGTTCCCCGGCGGGATTTCCAGCCATGTTGCGCCGACGACGCCGGGGTCGATTCACGAAGGCGGCGAACTGGGGTATTCGCTCAGCCATGCCTTCGGGGCCGCGTTCGACAATCCCGATCTGATCGTCGCCTGCGTGGTCGGCGACGGTGAAGCGGAAACCGGCCCCTTGGCGACCGCATGGCAGTCCAACAAGTTTCTCGACCCAATTACCGACGGAGCCGTGCTGCCGATCCTGCACCTCAACGGTTACAAGATCAGCAACCCGACCGTCCTGGCCCGTATCGAGCATGAGGAATTGGAGCAATTTTTAAGAGGCTGCGGCTGGACGCCCTTCTTTGTGGAAGGCGACGACCCGGAGATGATGCATCAACTCATGGCCGCCACCTTGGAAACGGCCATCGAGCGAATCCTGGAAATCCAAAGCAATGCACGGAACAAGAACGACACTACCCGGCAGCGCTGGCCCATGATCGTCCTGAGATCACCCAAGGGCTGGACGGGACCGAAGGTAGTCGACGGCCTGCAAATCGAGGGTACCTTCCGCGCGCACCAGGTGCCGCTCCTGGTGGATTCCGAGCATCCCGATCATGTCAAGCAGCTTGAAAGCTGGATGAAAAGCTACAAGGCCGAGGAGTTATTCGATGAAAATGGCCGGCTTATGCCGGAATTGGCCGATCTGGCGCCGAAGGGCGACCGGCGGATGGGCGCCAATCCGCACGCCAACGGCGGCATTCTGCTCCGCGACCTGCGCATGCCGGACTTCCACGTCCATGCGGTGAATGTGCCTTCACCTGGCGCCGTTGACGGCCAAGATACGCTCGTGCTGGGTAAGTTCCTGCGTGACGTGACCAGGCTGAATCAGGATCAGCGCAATTTCCGTATCTTCGGTCCGGATGAGACACTCTCGAACCTTTTGGGCGCGGTCTTTGAGGTCACCGACCGTCAGTGGGACGCCCGCGAAGTGAGAAACGATGAATTCCTCGCGCCCACCGGACGCGTGCTGGACTCGATGCTGAGCGAGCACCAATGCGAAGGTTGGTTGGAAGGATATCTTCTGACCGGCCGGCACGGGCTGTTCAACAGCTATGAGGCCTTCATTCGCATAGTCGACTCGATGTTCAGCCAGCACGCCAAGTGGCTGAAGGTAACGTTGGAGCTGCCCTGGCGCCGGAAGATCGCGTCGCTGAATTATCTGCTCGCCTCCCACGTCTGGCAGCAGGATCACAATGGCTTCACGCACCAGGATCCCGGCTTCCTCGACCACGTGATTAACAAGAAGGCCGATATCGTGCGCGTTTATCTGCCGCCCGACGCCAATTGTCTACTGTCAGTGTTCGATCACTGCCTGCGCAGCCGGCATTACGTGAACGTGGTGGTGGCAGGCAAACACGCCCTCCCGCAATGGCTGACCATGGACGCCGCGGTCGTGCATTGCACGGAAGGAATTGGCATCTGGCAATGGGCCAGCAACGACCAGGACGCCGAACCGGACGTGGTGATGGCCTGCTGCGGCGACACGCCCACGCTTGAGATTCTGGCCGCTGTTTCCATCCTTCGCGAGCATCTACCTAATCTGAAGATCCGGGTAGTTAATGTCGTCGATCTGATGAAGCTGCAGTCTAAGAGCGAACACCCTCACGGACTGAGCGACACAGACTACGATTCGCTTTTTACCAAAGACAAGCACATCATCTTTGCCTTCCATGGATACCCCTGGCTGGTCCACCGGCTGACCTACCGCCGGACCAACCGCAACCTGCACGTCCGGGGCTACAAGGAAGAGGGCACCATCACGACGGCCTTTGACATTAGGGTGCAGAATGAACTGGACCGGTTCCACCTGGTGCAAGACGTGGTCGATCGGCTGCCACAGTTGGGCGCCAAGGGGGCCTACCTGAAGCAGATGGTGCAGGACAAGCTCATCGAGCACAAGCAGTACATCGACAAGCACGGCCAGGACTTGCCGGAGATTCGTAACTGGAAATGGATGGAGCCGCATGGAGCCAATAAATGAGATCGAGCGCACTCACCACCGGCATGGAGGACCGCATCCAGACAGTGTTCAAGATGGCCAGCGTCCGTACTGGAAACGGGCGCATCGCGATTGGCGTGTCTGGGTCGGCCTGTTTTTTATGCTTGCGGCCATCATCATCTATGTGCTGAGCGAAGACCTGGCGTGGATGCCTGGCGGCCGGCCGCGGCAGCCGCCGTCAAGCGCCGTTGGAAAATAGCGGAGTCCCAAATGTATCCTCATGCGATTCGAACCGATCCATCAGTATCGGCTCTGGGGCGAGACTGGCTTGAAGCGGAGCGCGAGATTACACCGAAGGGATGAAGATGAAAATCGATTCAAAGGATTTCCGCGTGCGACCTGGAGAAAAGGTCAAGCTCAGAGAGTGGCCGACGATTGTGAAGCCCGTTTGCGAGTCGAAGAAGGAGTATCAAAAACTGCTGGAAGCGCACGTTGCGGAGTTGAGCTCGCTGCAACGCCTGCACTACGCGTCCAACCGCTATGCGTTGCTGCTGATATTTCAGGGGATGGACGCTGCCGGCAAGGACGGCGCCATCCGGCACGTCATGTCCGGGGTCAATCCGCAAGGCTGCCAGGTTTCCAGTTTCAAGCAGCCGAGCGCCGAGGAACTGGAACATGATTTCCTCTGGCGCACGACATTCCGGCTTCCCGAACGCGGGCAGATTGGCATATTCAATCGTTCCTATTACGAGGAAGTGCTGGTCGTTCGAGTGCATCCGGAGATTCTCCGCAGCCAGGGGCTTTCGGAGGAGTTGCGCGATGAGAAAAGCATCTGGGAGGAGCGCTATCGATCTATCGTGGACCTGGAGAGCCACCTTTTCCGGAACGGAACGCGGACCATCAAGGTATTCCTCCACCTTTCGAAGGACGAACAACGAAAGCGATTCCTCAAGCGCATCGATGAGCCGGAGAAGAACTGGAAATTCAGCCTCGCGGACATTCACGAGAGGAAATACTGGAAGGATTACATGAAGGCATATGAGGCTTGCCTGAACGCGACAAGCACCCATCACGCGCCCTGGTACGTCGTTCCCGCCGACGATAAGGAGAATGCCCGGTTGATTGTTTCCCAAATTGTCCTGGATGCGCTCAATGGACTGAAGATGGCATATCCCAAGACCAC
>CABEEC010000588.1_pt1 | contig 22002 bp, 20 predicted proteins | sample 3423191 | NCBI WGS metagenome assembly CABEEC01 (sample SAMEA5534333, study PRJEB31848) | metagenome | biome: tundra; feature: field; material: soil | place: USA | collected 2013-05 | depth 0.15 m | reverse complement strand
CTACCCTCGCCTTGAACTTCGGACTGTACTGCTTTCGTGTCGTCGTCATCGCCCTCTCCCTTTCGCGACCGCCGACTCCGAAATTAACTTATTGCGTGGTCCAAATTCTGGGGACCATTATACTCGTATGGTGCGCCTCTGCGATGTGCTCGCGTAGCGACTGCGCCAGGTCCGGGATGCGGCTCTTGAATTCATCCATGGCGCGTTCAAACTCGCGCTCGTCGGATTCGTCGTGCGAAAAGAATCGATTGAGCAGCGCAGCGATTTTCACCGAATCGCCTAGGGCGTATTCGCCCGCCTCCGCGCGGTCCTGGTAGAGCACGGCCACCTTGTGTATCTTCGAAAATGGTGTTTCGCGTTGGGTATCCGGCCCGGAGCTTCTTTTGAATCTCAGCGGCCAGTTGATCGGCGGTGTCCTTAGCCTCCCACCAACCGCGGGCTAGGCGGTACTCATCGCGGACCGTGCCGTCGGGCACGACCCGTTTGCCCCCCGAGTATGTGGACAGTTCGGGCACGAGCATCCAACCGCGCCTTTTGGCGGCCTTGTCAAGCAGATTTTGGAATGGGCCTTTCAGTCCGAGTTCATGGGAGACGAACTGGTTCTTTAGGCGCTGAATGTCGCCTAAATAAGCCTTGATGATCGGGTCGCCTGGAGCCAATTCGAGCATGTGCGAATTGTATGTATCGTAACAGGAGTGCTACCAAGGTTTTCAAGCGCGAAAGCGGCCCCGCAAGGGAACCGCAGACTGCCGATTGCGGCCCGCCATGTCACCCCATGTCATCCCATGCAAGTACACGACGAAACGGGGCGGCATTTCAACGACCAGAGAATCAGCTACGTAGCACTGGGCAGCATAGGGCCCCCAGGTACCAAGCGTTCTCCACGCCCGGAAGAACCACGGAAGAGGAACTGCTGCGAGTCCTAAGGCAGGAAGGACAGGGAAAGGAACGAGGCCGTTTAGTGGTATGGTAGTTGGTATGGCGACCCAAAAGATCACCGTCACCCTTGACGACGATCAGGTTGAGGAAATTCGCGCTCTGGTAGCGGCAGGGCAGGCGGCGAACGTTTCTGCTTTCGTGCAGCACGCTGTGGGTGTTGCTCTGCACGATGCGGCAGGATGGAAAGAGATGCTGGAGGACGGACTGCAGCAAACTGGTGGCGCCTTAACCAAAAACGAACGCGCATGGGCTGACGCGTTTCTCTCTCCGCGGGAGCGGAAGGGGGGCCCAAAGAAAGGGAAGGCTGCATGAGCGGCGTCACCTTCGACGCTGGTGGTCTGATTGCATTGGATCGGAACGATCGGCGGGTGCTTGCATTGGTCGCGCGCGCGGCGGAACGTGGGATGCGGATCACGATCCCAGCGACGGCGCTAGCGCAGGCCATTCGCAACCCTGCCCGCCAGGCGCGGTTGTCACGGCTCATTCGACAAGCCGGTACGGACCTCGTTGCGCTCAACGGACCGGATGCCACGGCTGTCGGCCTGCTATTGGCGCGAACCGCAACGGCCGACGTCGTCGATGCCCACGTCGTTGTCTGTGCGCGCAGGGCTGAACAGGTCGTCGTCACCAGCGACGCAGCCGATCTCAGGCGGATCGCTCCCGACCTACAGTTGCTAGTCGTATAGCACCCCAGTAATGGTTGCCGGTGTCTTGCCCGCATCGCCCATTGCACTTTGACGGTTTGTCGGTTTAAAACAGGGAGACTCCTGCACGTACGTGGTTTCCGGGCAGGGGCTTAGGCGCAGGCCCCCGGCCAAAAAAATCTTCCCCATCGTGAAAAATCAATTTACATCGAAAATGTTTTGGTGTATATTGATATTGCTCTGGCCAAGAATCCGCGCGAGGAATGTACGCTGCCGTTACGGTTACATTGAATCGCGATGAAATGGAACGCAGGCGCCTGGAAGCTGCCGAGGACCTGCTGAAGGGAATCACCCAAGCCCGGGTCGCCCGCAAGTTCGGGGTGAGCCGGACCACGGCTTCCCGCTGGTACCGCACTCTGGAGGGGCAAGGGATGGAGCGTTTGCGCAAGCGCAAAGCGCCCGGACGCCCCAGCCGGCTGTCATTCAGCCAACTGGCGGAGGTGCGCGAGATGTTCGCCGCCGGCCCCAGGGCTTTCGGTTTCGAGAGGGACCGCTGGACCACCGCCCGCCTGGCGCAGGCGATTGAGGGGCGCTTCGGCATCCGCTACGATCCGGATCACGTGGGCCGCCTGATGCACCGCCTGGGTCTGCGCCCAAAGCCCGCTCCGCCCGCGGAGGCGGTTTGCGAGGTCTACGGGACCCCCAGCGCTGGCATTGGAATGCACGTGTAACGGCTGGGCCGGTCCGGCCGCCGTCACGAGCGTGAGATTCTGCGTGCCCGGAGGAACGAGGAGATGCCGTATCCGCCCAGCAGGCACACCCCAATGGCCAGCATGGCCAACCGCAGGATCGCTCCGGCACTGCCGTCGAATTGGCGAACGGCCCGGAAACCGGAGAAAACAAAGGCGATGGCCATCGAGACGAACACGAACCCGAGGATTTCGTGCCACAGCGTCCGGGCCGGCTTCAGTACCGCCGGGACTACAAATCCCAGGAAGCGGCGGCCCTCTTTGTAAACTCGCGCTCCGTCTCGATAAATGTTACGCTTAGGCACAACATCTCGATGTTATCAGAAGTAATGGTACCTGTTGGTTTCGGCTTGGGATGCCGATAAAAAAATGGGTGGAGATCTTGTGAAGCCGTACAACCTCCACTACAATCTAAACGGGTACGGCGGTTGCGACCTTGAAATTGCAACGAGATGTAATGCGGTCGCATCCCACAATATAGGGGAGGTCGTTGTGGACGAGCCATTGAAAAACCTGATGCAGGAACTGGGGAACGCGATCAACGACTCGCTCTCAGAATCCGACCGGATTGCCGAAGCCATTGGCGAAATCAAGCGCGCCGGGTACGACGTCTTCCTGGTGCTGGAAGCTACCATTGGTTTCAATAAGCGCGACGATGACGGCGAGGAGAGCTCCGAAGACGAGTCGGCGGCCGAGCCGGAACGGAAACGCGGCTTCGAAAGCGCGGGAAAGATCAAGTTCACCACCCAGGATCACCGTTTCCTGAAAGCCCTCAAGATCGCTGTGGACGACGAGTCCCGCTAGTCCGGCCTGCCATCGGCCAACTCGCGATAAACCTGCCACGTTTTTTCGACTGCTTCAGCCCAGGTAAACCTCGCGGCTCGCTCGAGCCCGCGGCGGGAGAGGTCCGCGCGCCGCTCCGGATCCCGCGTCAGCGCCACCAGCGCGCCCGTCAGTTCTTCGGTGTCCTCCGGATCCACCAGCCACGCCGCATCCCCCGCCACTTCCGGCACTGCCGAGCGATCGGACGCGATCACCGGTGCCCCGGAGGCCATCGCCTCCAGCACTGGCATCCCAAAGCCCTCGTCCAGTGAGGGGAACGCGAAGATCATGGCGCGCGCATACCAATTGGCCAACTCGGCCGGCGGAACATAGCCGAGCATGCGAATCCGTTCCCGGCTGCGCGCCGCGCCAATCTTGGCGACGATCTCCGCCGCGCCATATCCGGCGGATCCCGCCAGTACGAGCTGCCAGTCGCGATCCACTCTTTCAAAGGCGTCCACCAGGCGCGAGATGTTCTTTCGGTACTGAATCGCACCCACGTGCAGAATGATCTTCTGGCGCGTGACGGCCGTTCCTCCTGGCGGCCTGACCCCGTGATGCACCACCCGCACCCTGGCCTGGTCCACGCCCAGCACATCGATCACCTGCCGTGCCGTGAATTGAGAGACCGCGATGATGCGGTCGCTGCGGCCGGCCGCATCCCGCGCCTGTTCCGCGAACCGCCGCCGGAACTCCGGCGTCGAGTATCCGCCCGTCAGCACGAACAGATCGTGGAAGGTAGTTACGGCGCGGTGCAGGCGCGCGTGGGGCAGCCGTTGGTTCAGGCCGTGAAAGACATCCGCCGATCGCGGCGCACGCGTCTCGCCCAGCAGGAAGCGCCCGGCGTTGGCCGGCAAGCGCTCGCCGAACGAGCGCAAGAACCGGTGCGGCCGGTAGCAGAATGCGAACCGGTCGGCGGGATGCGTGCGCGCGAGGCCATCCAGCATCTCCCGCGAATATACCCCTACACCGGACAGGTCCGCGCCTACGCTATACGTCGAATCCAACGCGATCTTCAATTCTCGATTTTATATTCCTTGAGCTTGCGGTAGAGGGTGGTGCGGCCGATGCCCAGCAACTGGGCCGCCTTGGCACGGTCGCCGTGCGTGGCTTCCAGCGCCTTCAGGATGGTCTCCTTTTCCACCGTGGCCAGGAACAATCCCGCCGGCCGCGGCGGCGCATGCAGCAAAGGCAGCGGCGCGGTCTCCGAACCCGCGGCCACCGCCGAAGCCAGAGGCGGCTCGGCCACCCGGTGGTTCTGCAACGCGGAAGGCAGGTCCGCGACGTGCAGCCAAGGGCCGGTATTCAGCGCCACCATGCGCTCGATCGAGTTCTGCAGCTCGCGCACGTTCCCCGGCCAATCGTAGTTCATCATGGCCTCCAGCGTTTCCGAGGTCAGCCGGTGATTCGCGCCGAACCGCCGCAGGAAGTGATCGGTCAGCTCCGGAATGTCCACCTTGCGGTCCCGCAGCGCCGGCAGCCGCAAGCTGACGATGTTCAGACGGTAGTAAAGGTCCTGCCGGAACGTTCCCCGCGCGGCGTCGCGCGCCAGATCGTGATGCGTGGCGGCGATCACCCGGATATTCACCTTGTGCTGCTTCAACGAGCCCACCGGACGGAACTCGCGCTCCTGCAGCAGGCGCAGCAGCTTCACCTGCATGTCCAGCGGCAGATCGCCGATCTCGTCGAAGAAGGCCGTGCCGCCGTCCGCCACTTCGATAAGGCCCCGCTTGGCCTCCGCCGCTCCGGTGAAAGCGCCCTTGGTGTGGCCGAATAGCTCGCTTTCGACCAGCGGTCCCACCAGCGCGCCGCAATCGATGGGCACGAATTCGCCGGCCGGATTGGCGTCGTGGATGGCGCGCGCCACCACCTCCTTGCCCGTGCCGCTCTCCCCCAGCAGCAACACAGGCGCGTGGGAATGTCCGAGTTTCTCGATGAGCCGGCGGATCTCGCAGATCTGCGGCGACTGCCCCACCAGACCGTGGGACCAGCCGATAGCACCACGCTCCATTGGCTGCTTCGATTATACAGAATCCAGGCGAACCACGAGTGCGGAGGTCACCGAGCTATCCTCGCCGCGGATGCGATCCGCCAAAGCGGACGCGCCATCCTGCGTGGATTCCATCCCCACCACCACGTGCCACCAGCCTGGAGTATCCGCGCGCTGCACCAATCGCGCCCGGCCGTATTTCGCCTCCATGGCGCGGCGCAGGCGATCGGCGTTCTCCCTATTCCGGAACGCCCCCACCTGCACGCCGAAATGCGCTTGACCCACTGTGGCGGGCGCGCTCAGAATCTCCAGCCGCACACGCGCCGTTCCCGGACCGATCATCTCGACGACCCGCGCGGCGGCGTGCGACAGGTCGATGATCCGCCCATCCACGAATGGACCGCGGTCGTTGATCCGCACGTCCACCGACTTCTCATTATCCAGATCGTGGACGCGCACCGTTGTGCCGAACGGCAGGGTACGATGCGCCGCCGTCATCTGCTCCATGTCGTAGATTTCGCCGCTGGCCGATGCGCGCCCGTGATATGGGTGGCCATACCAGCTCGCCAGACCCGTTTCGCCGGATTCGGGTGTGGGCGCGGCCGCCGCCGGCAGCGGTGCTTGCGCGACCCTCTTCCGATGGCAGCCGGCGAGCAGCAACATCACCGCTGCCGCGAGCAACAGCGCCTTGCGCATCCGGCAATACTGTGGCGCACGCTTCAGCGTGCCGCGGCGAACTTCAGTTCGCCGTCTGGCCGTGGGCTGAGGCGCCGTGGGCTGAAGCCCACGGCAGCACGCTGAAGCGTGCGCCACGACCGCGGTCCCGCTGTCACTGTTCAAAGCATGCCCTCACTTGTACACGTCGCGCTTCAAATCATCCGGCAGATCGCTCAACCGCCCCAGCATCTCGTACACCTTCGCCACCGCGTTGTCCACCATTCGCTCGCCCGCGCCCGGCTCCACCCACGTGCTGGCGCTGGCCGCGCCGTAGCCTCCGCGCGAGGCCGCCGCGATCGTCGGAAAGTAACCGTTGTACCCGTTCGTGTACCCCAGCAGCAGCGCGTGCGGTACGGGGCAGCGGTCGCGCCAGTTCATCTGGAAATCCACGAACGGCTCGCCGGGCATGGTCATCAGCGCAATGTCCCTGTTGATCAGCACGGTCGTGACCGGCAACTGTATCTCCAGCACGATGCGCGCGCCGTAAATCTCCATCCCATCCGGTCCCAGAAACTTCAACAACGCGGCGCGAAACTTCTCGACGTTCCACCGCAGCCGCACGGTGAGGGTCGATTCCGCGAAGTCGATGCTGGACGCATCCACTGCACGGCTGTGAATCTCCTTCGCGACCCTGGCCGCCTCCTGCCCCAGGCGCTCTCCCGTCCAATCGCGCCGGCCGATGGCGTCCTGTTCGAGCGGCGTGACAGCGTAGTACGGATTGATATCGCCGGGCGCGCCTTGCAGAAAAAAGCTCTGCACTTGCCCGCCGAGTTCCTGTTCCACCACGCGATTCATCACGCCCGGAAAGTCCGCCGAGTAGCGCAGGTTGTCGGCGCCGAAAACCACCGGGTGGCAGGCGTAGTTCGTGAGCACCGCAAGCGGCGTCCCGTCGGCCCGATCGATCCTCAGCACCGTTACCGTCGGGTCCACCGGCGCGGTGGGGATACGCGTCGGATTGCGTTCGAACCAGCTCACCGTGCCATCGGGATTCACACGCAGGCGGTTGTGTCCGATGTAGACGGCGCCCATCCCCACGCCGATGCGCGCCGGCTGCAACGCACCCGCTGCCTCCGCAATGGCGCGTCCGATCTTGTCCAACGCGGCCTGCTCCCAGGCCGGGGGCGCGTCGCGGTATTCGTCCCGGATCACTGGTGCGCTATGCGTGTGCGACGCGGCTACCAGCAGACACGAGATGCCGCTCGAGCGTTTGGCCGCCTCGCGCAGCCGCGCCAGCGATCCCGGTCCGAAACTGCGGCCCAGATCGAGCGTCACCAGCGCGAGCCGGCGGGGCGCGCTCTCCGGGCCTGCCTCCAACACCAGCACCCGCGCGTACAGCGGATCGAGCGTGCCGGCGGCAGGCTGACGCCGGTTCTCGTAGCCCCACATTTGCTCGCCCGCCGGAGGCGTGATCTCCGCCCGCGCCACGCCCGCTCGCAGCGCAGCGGCGCAGATCCCCCGCGACGCCACTACCAGGATCAATGCCACGCTGAGCACGCCGAGTCTCGCGATCCGCATAATGGAGTCCAGTCTATCTCAATCCAGCTCCGGCAGTTCCTCTTTCGGCACCAGCACCTGAATCGACCGGGGCGTCCACGGAATCCGGCTGATCAGGCCGCGTGCTTCCAGAGTCAAGATCATCTGGTGCACGCTCGGAGGCGTCACCTGGAAGTGCTGCTGCAGGTCCGTTTCCGCGGGCGGCCGCCTGTACATCTTGGTATACGAATAGATGAAGGCGAGGTACTGTCCCTGCTTGTAGGTATACTTTGCGGGCACGGCACTCCTCCGGTATAAGCTTATAGCATGGCGGACGATTTTGCAGATCCCGGCGAACCAATCCGTATTCCCATCACCGATGTCTTCGACCTGCACAGCGTGCCGCCGCGCGACGTCCAGGGTGTGGTCGAGGCCTACCTGGAGGAGGCGCACCAGATGGGCCTCCGCGCCATCCGCATCATTCACGGCCGCGGCATCGGAGTGCAGCGCGAAATCGTGCGCGCGGTCCTGGCCCGCACCGGTTTTGTGGCGTCGTACGGCGACGCGCCGCCGGAAGCCGGCGGATGGGGCGCGACTATTGCCACACTCGGCGCCACGCTCAATTAGTGGCGCGCTTCGATCCCAGGTTCGCCAACTTATTCAGCCCGTCGATATAAGCCTTGGCGCTGGCTTCGATCACATCGGTGGAAGCGCCTCTCCCCACCACCTTCCAGCCGCCCTCCTCAAGCTGCGCCGTAACCTCGCCCAGCGCCTCCGTCCCGCTGGTTACAGCCCGGATCTCATAACGCACCAGCTTGGCGGCGCTTTTCGTGACGCCGGAAATCGCCTTGCACACGGCGTCCACCGGACCGTCGCCAATCGCCGCGCCTTCGCGCACTTCGCCGCGGACGCGCAGCCTGACGGTCGCCGTCGGAATAGCCGACGTCCCGCTGTAGATATGCAGATAGTCAAGCTGGTAAGTCTCCGCGGCGGGATGGATCTCATCGTGTAAGATGGCGATCAGGTCCTCGTCGAATACTTCCTGCTTCTTGTCCGCCACAGTCAGAAACCTCTGGTAAGTCTGGTTCAATTCCTCCTGCGAAAGTGAGTAACCCAGCTTCTCCAAGCGGTCGCGCAAGCCATGGCGTCCGGTGCGCGCGGTGAGCACCACGCGGCTTTCGGCAAGTCCCACATCCTCCGGACGCATGATCTCATACGTCTCGCGCTCCTTCAGGAACCCATCGACGTGAATGCCCGAGCTATGCGAGAACGCATTCCCACCCACCACAGCCTTATTGGGCGGCACGGGCATTCCGAGCATGTCCCCTACCAGCCGGCTGGTCCTGTGAAACTCGCGCGCATCGATGCCGGTATCCACGCCGAAGTAGTCGCGGCGCGTGCGGAGGGCCATCACCACTTCCTCCAGCGCGGCATTGCCGGCCCTCTCGCCGATGCCGTTGATGGTGCCTTCAACCTGGCGCGCGCCGTTCATCACACCGCTCAGGGTGTTGGCGACCGCGAGGCCGAGGTCGTCGTGACAATGCACGCTGATGACCGCCCGTGCGATGTTAGGGACGTTCTCACGAACCGCGCGGATGAGCGCGCCGTATTGTTCCGGCACGGTGTAGCCGGTAGTGTCGGGAATATTGACCACGGTGGCGCCGGCCTCGATGGCCGCCTGCAGCATCTCGAAAAGATAGCTGGGATCGGCGCGGCCGGCGTCTTCCGCGTAGAATTCCACGTCACTCACATAGCTCCTGGCCAGCTTGACCGCCTCGACGGCCATGGCGAGCATGGTGACTTTCTTCTCCGCCAGGTTTTTGCCGTAGCGTGCGTCCCGGAACTTTCCAAGCACGTGGATATCCGAAACGCCGATCCCGGTATGAATGCGCGGCCGCCTGGCTTTGGCGAGCGCCTTCCCGCAAGCCTCGATATCGGACGGCACCGCGCGCGACAAGGCGCAGATCACCGGTCCTTCGATTTCCTGCGCGAGCAGTTGCACGGCTTCGAAGTCTTCCGGCGACGACGCGGGATAGCCGGCTTCGATGATGTCCACGTTCAACCGCGCCAACTGCCGGGCGATCATGAGCTTCTCCCGGCTGCCTAGCCGCGTGCCAGCGGCCTGCTCACCATCCCGCAGGGTTGTGTCGAATACAGCGACTTTCTCGAGCATAGCTGTAGTCATTCACTATAGCGCCGCGCGTGGGGGTCGTCGAGCGCGCAGATATTGTGGGGCAGACCTCCAGGTCTGCGCGGGTCCTCCAGGACCCGCGCTTCGCGCAACGGAATCGGCAATATCCGAGCACGAAGAGGCCGACGTGGACGTCGGCCGCAGGACTGGAGTCCTGCCCCACGATGGTACTAGAGCTTTTCCCTCGACCTCTCCGGCAATGCGCGCCGGTAATTCTTCACATTTCTCCCGTGAGTGGCAGCAGGCGCGGCTGCGGGCCTTCTTAGCCGGGCAGGGCGCCGGCTGGGAGTGGTCTGCGCGGCCGCCAGCGCGAATCCCGACAGTCTGATCGTCGACATCTCTGTAAGTGCCTCGAGAGTGTCAAAGGAAACGTAGACATCGCCGTTTGCCAAAGCGCTCGCCGCCGGCAAAGTGAAATTGACCTGATATAACCCGGCAAATCCGGGCGCCAGACCGGCGAACGTGACGTTGGCCTGCGCCGGGGGATCCACTCGGTCGTCCAGATACACGAGGATGTTCGCAGCATTGTATTCGTCGCTGTAGCTCAACGGGTTGCTAGAGGCGGCCGCGCCATCGGCCACCTGCGGCGTTACGGTTCCGAGACCGTTCATGAACAGGAGGACCGTCTCGCCGGGCACGGCAGGGCTGCTGTCGCTTACCTCGGTGTAATTGGCATGGAGGATTGCCCCCGACCCAATCCCGTTCTCCGTAAGCGTGTAAATCCCCGGTGACGAGTTATCGAGGTACACTGTTACATTGTTGGACTTCGACCCGTTCACCACTACCTGGAACGTAGCAAAATACACTGCAAGGCCGGTCGACGTAGTCGAAGCCTCATAAGGAATCCAAGCGCTGATCTGGTTCGGGCTCACCAGAAGGATCGGAGCCGCCTGCCCATTAACGAAGACCTGCACGCCGCCTAGCGTCGTGGGAATCGGCAGCACCTGGGCGCTTTGAGCGGATACGCCAAAGGTTCCATACAGGCTCACTAGCTCACCCGGAGCGTAAGCGTTGGTGATCGGCGTGTAGTTGGCCGCATTGGTAATATAGGTCGGATAAATCCACACCGTGGAAGTCGGCGTAACCGACGGGGCGAGAACACCGATGTTGAGTGAGAACTGTGGGCCGGACCCAATCAGCATCACAGCTTTTCCATTCGCGCCGGCGAGATAAAAGTAAGTGCCGTCGAAATACGAGCCGTCTGCCCCGATGGTTACGGGCGTGTTGAACGTGTTGTCGTAGGTTTGCACCGCGACAACATCGTCAAACCGTTCGTGCCAGATGAGATTTCCATCTCCATTGGTGTTGATCGAACCATAAAAGGCATCCAGAACATTACTGGATAGATTGGCATCCGTTCCCGCCATAAAGTAGGTCCCGTTCAGGAGCGAATTTGAACTCGTCCCGGAGGGCGCGCGAAACCCGAAGAACATGTCCGATCCGGTTGCCGAGCCTGCCACGAACCAGTTGCCATCGGCCGACACATACAGAACCTTCGAGCCGGCGACGATCTGCGTTTGATCGCTCGAGCTGCCGGGAAAAGTCAGGGTTCCGCCCGCCGTGCCGGAGAGCGCATAGGTGGAGCCCGAAACGTTCTCGGTTACGTCGCCGGAGATCAAATTCGAGCCAGTCACCGTGAATGCCGCGATATGCCCATTGCCATCGGCGTTCAGAGTGAAGTAGCCCTGCCGCGCCAGCGCGTTGGAAGCATCGAGGAAGTCCAGGGTGCCCACTGTGAAGGACCCCGAGAGGCTGCTATTCGAAGACGAGGTCAGCGGCGCTTCGACCGCGATAAAGAGATCGAAGTAGTCGTCCTCCGTCGAACTTGCGATGACCACGGGTTGGCTGAAGCTGCCGAAAAGAGTCGCCGCGTAGAGAGGATTGTCCAGTTGGGCCATGCCGTTCGATTGCACTCCGTACGTTCCCCCGCCCAGCACGGAGCAATCGCCCGCGCCGCCGGTGCCGAGAGAGTCGAACAGTTGCGTATTCGAGGTTGTGTACTTTCCCGCGCCGTCGAACGTGATTACGCCAGTAAGGGTGCAGGACTCCGTCAGGTTGCCCGAAGAGTCGTTGAAGAAATTGACGTACCGGAAAAGATATTGTCCGCTGAGACTCGCCGTCCCGCTGGTATCGAAACTCTGAGCCTCGACCCGCGCCGGTGCTGCCGCCATCAGAAGGGCGCCACTAAGTAGCAGAATCGTTTTGTACATGAGTGTCATCCTTACTGGCCTTTGCTCCAATTCAAGATCAGGTTGTAGGCATCCACGCTGCCAAGCCCGGTAGCGAAGCTCCAACCGCTGGCGGCCGCAAAGGCCGGAGTATACGTTTGGCTGGTCGTCGATAGCGCGCCGTTTCCGTCGAACAAGGTAGTCGGTGTCGCGCGGCCTCTTCCCACAAATCCAGTTCCGAAGCAGTTTATTTCGCCCGCGCAGTTGACCGCGATATCCCCCGTCGTGATGCTATGGAACACCGATGCGGCCACGGAACTGGCCGCGAGTTTGTAGTAAACCGGATTCGGGTTACCCTGGGCGCCTCCCATCTTTTGGTTTACCAGTGCCTGAATCCCAGCCAATATAGGGGCGCCAAACGAAGTTCCGCCCGCGCCGGCCCAGGTAATCGGTGCGCCGTCGCAGAGCGCGCCGAAATTCGCAACATCGGAAAAGCAGCCCACGTAGTAGTGGTACCAGACTCCGGTACCGGCGAAGAGCGATACGTCGGGAATGTCCCGGACGCCATCGTTCGGGATCCCGGGCACCCCCGTTTGCCACGCAGGTTTGGCGTATCCCTGGCAACTGCCGCCGACCACCAGATTTGCCGCCGGAGCGCCGGTCGCGCACCCGCTTGGTCCCCCGCTGCCCGCGCCCACTGTAACGTTCCCGTATTGTTGCGCCAGGTTGCTTCCACAAAAACCGCCGGGGCCATAACCAACCGAATAGCCTTCAAAAACCGCCAGAAGCGAACCCGCGCACGAGTCGTTCCACGGGATCTCCGGAATGTACGAGAGGGCCGAGCCGTAGGTTGAGCTATTGGACGAACTCCAATATGTATCGGTCGTGCCCTGATACGCATCGGCGAAATCGGTTCCCCCAACGGCAACGTTGTAGGGTGTAGAGGCATAGGCGCTGACGCCGATGCCATGAGTCGCGGCGCTAGATCCCGCATCGCAGCCCGCCGCGCCTTCGTCTCCCGCCGAAACAAACACCGACACGCCTTCTGCCACCGCCTGCTGATAGACCGAGTTGTAGGCTGCATTCGCGGTTGCTCCGTTCCCCGCTTCGCAGAAGCCGTAGCTCACGCTGACGATCTGGGGCGGACCGCTGCCGTTGAGCAAATTCTGCGCTGCGATCAGGCCTCCAAATGTCGTAGTTCCATCCGAGCAAGCAGCCACCTCGATGGTTGCGTTCGGCGCTGCGGCACTGGCCCATTCGGCGTCATATGTAGCTTCGCCGTCGTCTCCGAAGACTGTGTCAGCTCCCGGATCGGAACAATTGGAAGATCCGCTCGGTGGCGCGGGATGGATTGTGTTTAACGATCCCGAAGTGTAACTGGATAATCCCAACACGCTCCGGAAAGTGCCCCAATCCGATGTGTCGTAAAGATCGCTATCCTCCAGCACCGCAATCCTCTGTCCTTGACCGGTGTATCCCGCTGAAAAGGCCGCATTCAAATTGTAAATCGTGGCCAGATCGGCTGGCGCAATGAGCTGAAACGTAAAGCCGCCTGACGCGGCCGTATATTGGGCGCGAGGCCTCCTCATCGGGTGGGGCCGAAAATCGTGCAACGACACGATCCCCGCCACCACCGGCGCAAGCGCTTCCGGAATCTGAGGATCGCTCATATTCGCAATGTGATCCTTCCCGTTTACGGAGAGCCGGTGAATCTCCGTACGGAATGCCGTCAACACATGGCCTGCCGTTCCGGAAAAATCGATCGACATGCCGCTCGGATACACCGTGTTCACCGTGAAGCCGCTGGAGCGCAGCCACTCGGAAACTCTCTCGATATCCCGCGGCGCCGGTCCGTACATTCGGCCGAATTCAGCCGCGGTCAGCCATACGTGGAAATTGGGCGAGGTGGAATCGTGTTGTCGATCGATAAAATTCTTCAACGCCAGTTCCCGCTCCGGACTGCGCTGCAATTGCAGAAGCATGTGATCCATCGCGAACGTATCCGCCACCTTCCCGCGGTCGTTCTGCGCGTTCGCTTCACCGCGTGTGTTCCCGGCGAGCGTGTGCAGCCTGTTTGGATCGATAGGTTGCGTAATGAGAACCCGGGCCGGCGCCGCGGTCCTGGCGCTCTGCGCCACTAGGGCGGGCGTCAAGCCGAGAGTGACTGCGCAGCAGCACAACAGACACACCAAAAAAGATTTAGCTCGAAAACTCTTCGACATCAGGCATCCTCGCAAAATTAGGTTGATTGGAACACTCGATTTTCTCACCTGTTGGCCTTCGACGCGGAAGGCTGCCATTTGGTTACGTCCTATAGCGGCAATCGTACCACCAATCAGTCAACGGCTTTTGGGAAGCGCTATTTGCCAGCCGCCAAAGCCTCCGCTCCGGAGTTTCGCCAAAAGCATTCAGCTCATAGGCAGAGGGGTCACACGGGCCGCCGCAGCTCGTATCCAGGGGGCCACTGGTGGACAAGCCACCGCTCTTCCCGGCCATGACCGAGGCTACTCCAGTACCGTGACCCACGATCCCGCGCTGTGTAATCGTCCGGGCGCGATTGAGCGTCCGGGTTACTCGTGTCAGTCTCGTCAGAGCCGGCGTCGTAACTGACGGAACTGCGGGCGACGATCGCCTTGTTCCTCGTGAAAGGCTGGCCGGCTGCCACGTCGTGGTTGGGATGGCCGGTCGGCGGCGTCAGGGATTGATTCAGCGAGGGGTCCGTCAGATCGATGCCGGTCTCAAGGAATGCCGATCGTCGGCCCCGCGCCCGCGTTGGTCGCGCCGTCAATGCCGGAAGCGCTCCAAGCCGTCGCGACATTGCCTGGAGTGAGCCGGTCTTTTCTGTGATACCGCCTCAGCGGGGCCACGGACTTTACGCCCGGAAGACCCCGCAGGGCCGCGGCCTGCGCGGGCGATGCAAGCACGAACAGGCCATTCACCAAGTGCTGGACGCCGCCCGTGACGCGAATATGTCTACCTTCGATCTGCGCGCGCGCCGGCTTGCACGTCGCTCAAGTGCTGCCAGCGCCGGGCCGTCCGGGACTTCCCGAGATAGGGACCAATTGGCATTGTGCGCCAACGCAAAGCTCGCTGCGAATAGAATACAGACATGCGGAGCGTGAAGTATGTTAAGCGCACGTTAAGCAATCCCTCAGCCAGTTATAGAGATCCTACCAAAAATCTAAGAGACGCGAGAGACGCCGCAAACCTGTACATAGCTGCGGAAGTTTGCGGAAGTATGAGATCGCGCGGAGTGAGATTCCGTCTTCACGCCGTCAAATCCCGCGCCAGAGCCGCGAGAAACTCCTGGCGGTAAGTCCGCAGGTAGAAGTGACCGCCGGGAAATACCCGCACTGCGAACACCGCCGTGGTCTCGACCGCCCATGCTTCCAGGTGCTCGCGGCGCACGTTCGGATCTTCCGCTCCGCCATAGGCGCGAATCGGACAATCGAGCGGAGGTTCCTCGGCGTAGATGTAATTGCGGTAGATCGCGGCGTCCTCCCGCAGAGCCGGCAGAATCAGTTGCATGAGATTGGGATTGTCGAGCACTTCGCGCGGCGTTCCTTCCAAGCGCCGCAACGCCTCCACGAATTGCGCTTCGCTGGGTTCGGGCGGCGGCACATGTCCACGCCGGAATTGGGGCGCGCGTGCGCCCGAAGCCACCAGCATGCGGGGCGCCGGCTGATTTCGCCGCCGCAGCAAGCGCGCCAGCTCGAACGCCACTACCGCGCCCATGCTGTGTCCGAAGAATGCGAATGGCTCGTCCAGATGGGCCTCGATGGAGTCGCACAGCGCCGCTACGAGTTCGGCCATGGTATTCCGCCGCGGCGTGCGCATTGGTACCACCGCAACCGATCGGGGCAGGGACTCCGCCCAAGCTCTGTACGCCGCGCCTCCGCCGCCGGCGTGCGGGAAGCAAAAGAGCCGCAGCGCGCCTGCCGCAACGTGCCCGGCGCCGGAGATCCTGCGCAGCCGCAACGCCAGGAGTTTGCGGCGATCCGGGGAGAGGCGATCCATCGGATCGCCGTGGCTGGTGGTTGGTGGCTGGTGACTGGTGGTTGTGCCACCTCCATTGGCCAGCACCTGCTCCAGCAGCGCCTCGAACGGTCTCACGCTCAAGCTTGCCACATCGGCCAGCGCCGCCTGGCGCGATGCCCGCGAAAGCTCGTCGTAATGCGCGCGATCCGAAAGCAGCCGATCGAGCGCCGCTTGCCACGGCCCAATATCCTGCGGCGGCACGTCCGCCAGCGGCACCATCTGCTCATCGAGCTGCGACCCGTACCTTTCGATCGGCCGCACGGGCAGCAGGTAATCCACGCCCAGCTTGGCCTCCGGGATGCCGCCGATATTGCTGGCAATCACAGGCACGCCCCGCAGCATGGCCTCCACCACAATTCGCGACCGCGCCTCGGCCCACAACGAAGGGACCAACAGCACGCGCGTGCGGCGCAGGATGTCGTCCACGTTATCCACGGGATCGAGCAGCGTTACGTTCGCACGGCTGGCCAGCGCCGCGCGGTCCGCCTGGGTGGTGCCCCAGGTGGGCACGCCCGCAAACCGCACCTGGGGCATGCGGTCCGCCAGCTCCAGAAAAATCGAAATGCCCTTCACCGCGCACGGATTCACCAGCGTGACGAATTCGTTTTCGAAGCGGCCCAGGTCCGGATAAGGCGGCGGATCCAGCAACGAGATCGGCACATGCACGGCCGGGATGCCGCTCCACTTGCGGATGTAATCGGCGACGTACCGGCTCACTCCCACTACCGCATCGGCCTGACGCAGCACTTCCGTTTTGGCCGCGCTTGGGAAGGCGCAGTCCGGACCGAACGGCACCGCCAGCGTGGCGCGCGCCAGGTAGACGGTGCGCGCGTCCGCCCGCACGGAAACTTCCAGCAGCAGTTGCGCGGGATCGTCGGTGGAAGTCAGGATCGCGTCCGGCGCGAACGCCGCAATCTGCGCCGAGAAGTAGGCCCGCAGATTGGGATGATGCGTGACCACGTGCGCCTCCACGCCTGCGCGGCGAAACACCACCACGCCGTCTTCCGAGGACACCGGCGAAACCGCGCGCGCGGCCAGTTCGCGCAGATATTGCGCGTGCCCGCCGGCGCCAAAGCGGGCGATGCGCGCCACCACGCGGCATTCGTGACCACGTTCGGCCAGCGCTTCCAGCAGCAAACGGTTGGAGCGGTCGCCGCCGCCAAACGCCGGATAGTAGAGCGCGTTTTGCGCCAGCAGGATGCGCATTCAGAGCTTCCGGCCGCGAGCCATCTGCAACAGCAGGGTCCGCTTCTGGGGAGACAGGTTCGCCAGCGAGGGACGCTCCCGCACAGCCTCGCCCGGCTTGAGCGATTGCAGAAACGCCTGCATGCGCCCGGCATCCAGGCTGCCGGCGAAACGGAGCGCGGCTTCCCGCGAAGCCGCCGAAACCCGCTCGTATAGCGCGCGATCGGTCAGCAGCGCGCGCAACGCGTCCTCCCACGGCCGCAAGTCCACCGGCCCGATCACCGGCTTCGGCAGCGAGTGCTCATCGAAGACCGGCGCATACCGCTCGATGGCGGGCGCGTGCACCACGAACGGCGTTCCCATCTTGGCCTCCACCAGGCCGCCGGCGTCGCTCGAAATCACCGGGATGCCGTGCAGCATGGCTTCCATTACGGTCAGGCCGAATCCTTCGTACCAGAGCGAGGGCATCAGCAGGATGCACGTGCGGCCCAGAAACTCAACGATGTGGCGGCAGTTCGGCAGCATCGCGATGTTGGCGAGCGCGGCCATCTGCACGCGGTCGGCCGCAGTGGTGCCCCATCCGGGCATTGCGCCGAAGCCGTACGCGGGGAAGCGCTCCGCCAGCGCCATGAAAATCGAGATGCCCTTGACCGCGCACGGATTGACCATGGTCGCCAGGCCCGTATCGAACGAGGCCAGATTCGGAAATGGTCCGCTGCCGTAGATCGGCGGATGGATCACCACGGCTTCGCGTCCGGTGTGCTGCCGTATATACGCGGCGGTGTGCTGCCCGATGGCCACCACTCCGGCCGCGCGCGTCACCAGTTCCGTGGCGCCCGGATCGGGGTTCCAACTGGCCGGCCCGAACGGGAAGAACTGCGGCGTGTGCGCCAGATAAACCACGCGTCCGGGCGCCGCCTCATGCGCTTCGCGGAGCAGCGCGTGGCCCAAATCTTCCGACGAAACCAGCACCCAATCCGGCTGGAATTCGCGGATCTGCCGGCGCAGCACGGCCGCTTGCCGCGCGCGTTCCGCGACCTCATAAAGCTCGACGCCACGCTCCACAAGCGTTTGCCGGTCCAAGCCTTCTTGCGCCATCTGCGCGCGCTTCGCGGCGCCTTCGGCCAGCGCGGCCGCCACTATACGGCATTCGTGGCCCCGCGCCGCCATATACTCCAGCCACAGCAGGTTGCTGCGCGTCGCTCCTCCGCGGGGCGGCACGTAGGATGCATTGGCGGTCAGCAGAATCCGCATCGCTCAGTAGGGCGCTTCCCCGCTTTCCTTGGCCAGCAACTCGCGCACCTCCTCGTCGGTGAGGCTTTCCACTTCGGCCAACATAGCGGCGTACCGATCCGCGCCCGCCATCTCGATTTCGCGCAGCTCGATGGCCTTGGCCAGTTCCGCCACGGTGAAGTCCGCGCCATACACCACTTCGAGCGACAGTTCGATGCCGAGTTCCTCCTTCAGGCGCGAGAGCAATTGCACGGCCAGCAGAGAATGGCCGCCCAGGTCGAAGAAGTTGTCGTGAATGCCCACTGGCTGCACGCCCAGCATTTCGGACCAGATGCGGCACAGGACGCGCTCCAGGTCCGAGCGCGGCGGCTCCGGCGGAGCAGGCGTTAGCCGCCGAGTGCTTTCAGTCATGCTCTGGTCCATGATTTGTTCGACATTGTGTAGCTCACTGGCGATCCGCGCATACGGAATTCCATCGCGGCTGGCAGTCGCGGGTTGCGGGGCGGCGCCGGCCGCCGGCCGCGGTGCAACCGACGGTTCGTATTGAATCCCCGCTGCGAACTCCGCCGGAAACCGGAACAGCAGCGCTTCGCCGCGCACGCTCTGGAACGGCAGCCCGACACTCTCCAGAAATAGCAGCGCCGGCCGATTGCGCTGGCTGCGCACATAGCGGGCCTCCACGGCGGCGAGGCCCCGCTGCTGCGCGGTCCGCCCGAGCGCCGCGAGCATGCGATGCTCCACCCCGCGGCCCAGCGCGCGGCAACTCAGCAAGAACGTGTCGACGGTGATTGCGTCCACGCCACCGCGGAAAATCATGGCGCCCGCCAGTCCGTAGCTGCCGAAGCGATCGCTCACGTGCACGGTCAGGCATTCGGCTTTGCCCGATTCGAGCAGCGCCTGAATGTCGCTCTCCGACCGCCGCACGGTGGTGAAGTTCATCTGGTTGGTGCGCTCGGTCAACTGCGCGACGCGCGCCAGATCCTTCGGCGACATGGGCGCGATGCGCACTTCAAGCTGCAGGTTCCGGAGAAAATCTTCCAGACTGGCCGCCTGCTTTTCGGCGCGCTGGCGCTCGAGTTCCTGCGCGTACATCGCGGGACGCGCGCGATCCTCTTCGGTCACCCGTAGCCGGTCGAAAGCCCACACGTGCCGCAGAAACTCTGGGATTTCCTCGTCGCGCTGCGGCAGCGTAAGGGCCGGCACTTGCGGATAGGTAGCCTCCACCTCGCGGCACTCGCGGGGGTTGTCGTCCACGAGGATGAAGCTGTCGAGGCCCAGTTCGAGTTCTTCGGCCAGCGCCGCCAGGTTCGCCGGCTTCGACGACCAGTTGATGCGCCATGCGGCGAAATGGTCCATCCGCAGCGCCATTTCGGGATGCAGCCGGAAGGTGTCCAGCACGTCTTCCACATTGTTCTTGCTGCACAGCGTCAGCAGCATGCCCTGCGCATGCTGCGCCAGCATGAACTCCTGCAGTGCCCTGCGCGGCGGGTCCACCACGACGCCTTGCGGCCCGTCCTCGCCGCAGATGCCGCGCCAGAGCGTATCGTCGCAATCGAGCGCGATGACTTTGAATGGCGGCGTGCGCAGCGCGTGGATCTTGCGCGCCACCATGGTGCCCAGCGCCGCGAAATATGCCGGGGTGTAAGGGATGTGACCCAGCTTGTCACCGAGCGCATCGTGCGGCTGCGCCACCGGATACAGAGCGTCGATCTCGTGCGGCGTCACCAGGTGGACGGTGCTCAACTCAGCGACGGCGGCCGCGACGAGATCCTCCATGCGCCTTTGGAAATCGGCGGCGAAGCCGGGCGATGCCGGACAGACGCAAACCAACAGCGGCGCGGCGCAGGACTGCGCGGCTGTGTTCAGGCTGGCGGCGAAGTGTTGGATGTCGGCTTCCAGGCGCGCCAAGTCCGGCGCCGCGCCATTCTGCGCATGCGCCCAATCTTCGAACCGCACTAGCACGACGTTCACGCCGTCGCGGTTGGACGCCAGCGCGCCGGCCGGGTCCAGCAAGAGCTGAAACACCTGGTTGTACGGCGCCATCCGGATGCGGTAATCGAAGCCCAGCTCGCGCATCCAGAAGGACAGGGTTTGTTCGATAGCATCCGCCGTGAAGGTGGCGCTGATGACGATGGAAGGGCCGGACATCGGATTCACCACCATTATAGGTGCAGGCGGGCGGTGCGCCGGGGCTGCGGCCCTCGGTCCCGTTGTGTGGAGTGGGCACATTTGTCGTACAGTGTAAGGAGACCCGTATGGAAGATCCAAACGCGCCAGCTACCAAAGGCGATATCGCCGATCTTAAAGGACACATGGACGAGCTTGGTTCTGGCCTTAAAGCACAGGTGGACCACGTCCGTTCTGACCTTGTAACACAGGTGGACCAACTCCGTTCGGAGACGAACCACATGTACAACGACCTCGTGGAACGCATCGCCGACGGGGAAACACGGCTCCTCAAAGCCTTCTACAATTTCGCCGAGAGCAATCAGAAGCGGGTCGCCGAGATTGACAGCGACCAAGCCGCCATCCGCAGCCGCCTCGGAAGCGTCGAAACGCGTCTGCTCGAAGTCGAGAAGCGCCTCAACATGCCGCCCGCGGCGTAGCCGTTGGAGCGGGGTCACATTCCGATGGCCGTGAACCAGAGGGTCGTTCCGAAATTCAACAGTGAGGCTGAAGAGGCTGAATGGTGGTATCGGAACCGCAGCCGGATCTCACGCGATCTGATAGAGGCGGCCAGATCTGGGGAGGCGAAGGTTCTTACCAGGGAGCGTCTGCGCGAACGGTTACAGGCGTCCGCGAATTCGCACAAGGCTGGCTAGGCGCTACGGCACCACCACCACCTTGCCAAACTGCTCCTTATTCTCCAACCTCTCATGCGCCGCGCGAATCTCCGCCAGCGGGTAGACCCGGTCGATCACCGGCTTCAACTGGCCGCGGAAAACGAACTGCAACACCCGGTGCAGCTCTCCCATGGTCCCCATGAACGATCCCAGCAGCGAAAGCTGGCGGCTGAACAGGAAGCGCAGATCCACCTTGGCGTCGAAGCCCGTGGTGGCGCCGCAGGTGACCAGGCGACCGGCCAGCGCGAGCGGACCGGACACCCTCAGTTGGATGAAGGCACACGCGGCACGGCCACCCGGCTCCAGTGTCCGTTCTCGTCGCATACGTCGACAATTGCGGGGCTCTTCTGCTCGGGGCAATCCTTGAAGCTATGCGTGATGCGGCCTCGCTTCTCCAAGCTTTCATGAAGTTGGCGATAGCCGTCGGCATAAGCGACGCCCTGGGGCTGAAGATCGTTGGAGAAATAGAAAAAACCGCTCGGCGCACCGCCAGGGCCTCCACCTGGAGTCTCCGCGGTCTCGATAGTTAAGCCGCCTGGTCGCGCCAATATTCTTACCCCGATGCTGTACGGTAGTGTCGCCGCGCCGACCTCCGACTGCGGCAACAGAATGTATCGGTAAGGCCGGTGGCTCGGGCAGCCTCGGACGCATCGGTACGCAGGGTCGGCGGCCTCGGGCGACTTTGCGGCTGGGGCGCCTTCGGCAAGCATCGCGACGAACGCCCGCCGATAGCCGTTGTTGACCCCGGCCGCCAGAATATACGAACCGGATTTTGTCTCGATTCTCCGCAGTGACCTGACGTTTCCCGGATTTGCGAACACCAACTTGTCGATGCCCGTTGTCGACAGGCGCACGATAAACGAGGGCCACCAAACCGCGTGGACGACGGCAACCCAGACGGAGGAGCCACGGTCCCCGGACGTGACGAGAACATCTTCGAATTTCCACGGACCCTTCATGCCAGGCGTACCGAATTCGACATCCACTTGCGGCTCGTACTGCCAAAGCAC
>CABEEC010000579.1_pt1 | contig 22030 bp, 16 predicted proteins | sample 3423191 | NCBI WGS metagenome assembly CABEEC01 (sample SAMEA5534333, study PRJEB31848) | metagenome | biome: tundra; feature: field; material: soil | place: USA | collected 2013-05 | depth 0.15 m | reverse complement strand
CCCAACCCCGGCCCAATTTCGCACCGAACCCGCCGCAAATTGGGTTCGCCGTTTTTGAAAGCAATTGATTCTACAATACTTATTGGCTTCGTTCGTACGAAAAAGATCTCTCACCCCAATCCGCCCCAGCGCACAATTAAGCACAAATCCGCACAACCCACCACCCAGCACCCAGCACCCAGCACCGGCGCGCGACGCGCGCCTGCCCCCGCGGCTACAATCAAAAGCATGGACAAGCTCCAAGAGCTCCACCGCCGCCACGCCGCGGCCGAGCAAGGCGGCGGCGAAGACCGCCAAAACCGCCAACACAAAGAGGGCAAGCTCTCCGCCCGCGAGCGCATCGAATTGCTCCTCGACGAAGGCACCTTCGAAGAGCTCGACAAGCTCGTCACACATCGCGGCCGCGACTTCGGCATGGATGAGCAAATTGTCCCCGGCGACGGCTTCGTCACCGGCTACGGCTACATCAACGGCCGCCTCGTCTACGTCTTCGCGCAGGACTTCACCGTCTTCGGCGGCTCGCTCTCGGAATCCAACGCGCAGAAAATCTGTAAGATTATGGACCACGCCATGAAGAACGGCGCGCCCGTCGTCGGCCTCAACGATTCCGGCGGCGCGCGCATTCAGGAAGGCGTGCTGTCGCTGGGCGGCTACGCCGATATCTTCCTGCGCAACACGCTGGCCAGTGGCGTGGTCCCGCAAATCTCCGCCATCATGGGACCCTGCGCCGGCGGGGCCGTCTACTCGCCGGCCATCACCGATTTCGTCTTCATGGTGGAGTCGACCAGCTACATGTTCGTCACCGGTCCGGACGTCATCAAGACCGTCACGCACGAGGACGTCACCAAGGAGCGCCTGGGCGGCTCCATGACGCACAACTCCGTAAGCGGCGTCGGCCATTTCATCGCGCCGAACGACGGCGAGTGCCTGCGCATGATCCGCGAGTTGCTCGGCTACCTGCCCCAAAACAATCGCGACGATCCGCCGCGCCGCCCGTCCACCGACCCGGCGGACCGCATGGACGCGGCGCTTGACACGCTGGTGCCGCCCGAATCCAACCAGCCCTATGACATCAAGGATGCCATCCATCGCGTGGTCGATGACGGCGAATTCTTCGAAGTCCATGAGCACTTTGCCCGCAACATCGTGGTGGGCTTCGCGCGGCTGGACGGGCGTTCCGTGGGCATCGTCGCCAATCAGCCCGCCTACCTGGCCGGCTGCCTGGATATCAATTCGTCGGTGAAGGGCGCCCGTTTCGTGCGCTTCTGCGACGCGTTCAACATTCCGATTCTGACCTTCGAGGACGTTCCCGGCTTCCTCCCGGGCACCGGACAGGAATTCGGCGGGATCATCCGCCATGGCGCCAAGCTGCTCTACGCCTACGCCGAGGCCACCGTGCCGAAGGTCACCGTCATCACGCGCAAGGCGTACGGCGGCGCTTATTGCGTGATGGGATCCAAGCACATTCGCACGGACATCAACCTGGCGTGGCCCAGCGCCGAAATCGCCGTCATGGGACCGGAGGGCGCGGTGAACATCGTCTATCGCCGCGAGCTCTCGGCGGCCGCCGACCGCGAAGCCATGCGCGCGCAGAAGACCGAAGAGTTTCGCGAGCGCTTCGCCAACCCGTTCATCGCCGCCGAGCGCGGCTTCATCGACGATGTGATCGAGCCGCGCGAAACTCGCCCGCGCGTGATCCGCGCGTTTCGCATGCTGGAGAACAAGGTGGACACCACGCCTCGCAAGAAACATGGCAACATTCCGCTGTAAGCTGCTTCTGCTCCTCTGCGCCGCGGTTGCCTCTGCCTCCGCGCCCAACCCCGTCCACTGGCGCAGAGTGAACGCCGAGACGTTGCGGCACTTCACGGCGCTGCTGCGCATCGACACCTCCAATCCGCCGGGCACCGAGACCGAGGCCGCCAAGTATCTCGCGGGTGTGTTGGAGCGCGAAGGCATCCCGGTGAAGCTGCTGGCGCTCGATCCCGCCCGCGCCAACTTGGTCGCGCGCATCAAGGGCAACGGTTCGGCGCGGCCCATCGCCATCCTGGGGCATACCGACGTGGTCGCCGCGCAGCGGTCCAAGTGGTCGGTGGACCCATTTGGCGCAGTCCGCAAGGATGGCTTCATCTATGGCCGGGGCGCAGTGGATGACAAGGAGATCGTGACGGCGGGCCTCATGGTGATGTTGCTGCTGCAGCGCGAGCGCATCAAGCTGAATCGCGACGTGATCTTCGTGGCCGAAGCCGGCGAGGAAGGCTCACCCGCCGTGGGCATCGATTTCCTGGTGAGCCGCCACTGGGACGAAATCGCGGCTGAGTACGCGCTGGCCGAGGGCGGATCGGCCGTGGCACAGGGCGGCAAGGTGCGTTGCGTGGCCATCACTACCGCGGAGAAAGTGCCGCGGGGCGTCCGTCTGATCGCCCGCGGACCGTCCGGACATGCTTCGCGCCCCTCGCCGGAGAACGCCGTGGTGCGCCTGGCGGCCGCCGTCGCCAAACTGGGCGAGTGGCACACGCCGATGCGGCTGAATGATACCACCCGCGCGTATTTCGAGCGCCTGGCTTCCATCAGCCCGCCCGGCGATGCGGATCGCTACCGGCACGTCGGCGACCCCGCGCGCGGCCCGGAGATCGACCGCTACTTCGAACGCTACGAGCCGGCGCACTACGCCATGTTGCGCACCACGCTCGCGCCGACCATGCTCAAGGCCGGCTTCGCCTTCAATGCAATTCCATCGGAGGCCGAAGCCTACATCGACATCCGCGCGCTGCCGGATGAAGATATGCCGCGCTTTTACGAGGAAATGCGCGCGCTGATCGCCGGCCTGAATGTGGAAATGGAGCCGCGGAAGCCGATTCGTCCGGCCACGCAGCCCTCACGAACGGACACCGCCATGTTTCGCGCGCTGGAACATGCGCAGCGCAGAATGTTTCCGAAAGCCATCACGCTGCCCTCCATGCTGACCGGCGCCACGGACATGGCGCAATTGCGCGCCAAAGGCGTCGAGGCCTACGGCTTCGGCCCCATCGTGGAAGCCGGCGACCCCGGCGAAGCCCACGCCAACGACGAAAGGCTCGCCGAAGCGTCCCTCTATAAACTCGTCGAATACCTCTGGTACACAATCTTGGAAGCCGCAACCTGATGTGGGGCAGACCTACAGGTCGGGGTGCCCTCTGGGCCGGGCACTCCAGGGCCCGCGCCGCCGCCTTTGCTTTTCAGTATAATAGGACATGAATATATCGATTTAACGTATACATCCGTGAGAGCGGCATCCGAGCGTTGCCAGGATGACGCGATCCACGCGTAGCCCCTGAACGATCTCTCGGGGAGCGCCCCGCGATGGCATGCACGAAAGCGCGCGTCCGGCCGCTTTGTCCGCTCCGGAGGAGATTAACGAATGGACAAGATCTGGCTGAAAAGCTACCCCGCCGGTGTTCCGGCCGAGATCGACCTCAACGAATATACGTCCCTCAACGATGTGCTCGCCCAAAGCTGCCGCAAGTTCCGGGATCTCCCGGCCTTCCGCAATCTCGGCGCCACCATCACCTATGCCGAACTCGACCGCCTGAGCCGCCACTTCGCCGCCTGGCTGCAAAGCCTCGGCCTCGCGAAGGGAACCCGCGTCGCCCTGATGATGCCCAATCTTCTGCAGTACCCGGTCGCGCTGTTTGGGGTCCTGCGCGCTGGCATGATTGTGGTGAACATCAATCCCCTGTACACCGCGCGCGAATTGGAGCATCAGCTTAAGGACTCCGGCGCCGAGGTAATTGTCATCCTGGAGAACTTTGCGCACGTGCTGGAAACAGTGCTGGCGAACACAGCGGTCGAGCACGTGGTGTCCACGCAGGTTGGCGATCTGCTGACGCCACACCGCCGGCTGTTGGTGAACTTCGCCGTCAAGCATATGAAGAAGATGGTGCCGGAATGGCATATCGGGGGCGCCATCGAATTCCGGACCGCGCTCGGGCGCGGCGCCCGCGCCCGCCTCGACGAAGCCGCGCCGTCGCACGCCGATATCGCCTTCCTGCAATACACCGGCGGCACCACCGGGAGGTCCAAAGGCGCGATGCTGACGCACGGCGGACTGGTCGCGAACATGCTGCAGGCGCGCGCGTGGTCCCGCGGCTTCCTCGAAGAGGGAAGCGAGATCGTGGTGACGGCGCTGCCCATGTACCATGTTTTTTCCTTGACCACCAACTGCCTGCTGTTCATCAAGCTGGGCGGCCTGAATCTGCTGATTACGAATCCCAGAGACATGCCAGGGTTCGTGAAGGAGTTGAACACAACGCCCTGGACGGTGATGACCGGCGTCAACACCCTGTTCAACGGACTGCTCAACACGCCGGGGTTCGAATCCCTGGATTTCAGCCGCCTGAAATTTGCGCTGGGCGGCGGCGCCGCGGTACATCGCACGGTGGCCGAACGCTGGCAGGCAGTCACGCGGCGGCCCATTTTTCAGGGCTACGGGCTCACTGAAACCTCGCCCTTCGTTACGTGCAGTCCGTTGGACGGGGAATACTCCGGTTCCATTGGGCTGCCGATACCCTCCACCGAAATCGCCATCATGGACGACGAAAATCGCGAACTGCCGCCCGGCGCCGAGGGCGAGATCTGCGTCAAGGGTCCGCAGGTGATGGCGGGCTATTGGCAGTTGCCCGGCGAAACCGCGGCCGCATTCACGCCCGACGGATGGCTCCGCACCGGCGACATCGGCATCATGGACGAGGACGGCTACATGCGGATCACGGACCGCAAGAAGGACATGATTCTGGTTTCCGGCTTCAACGTCTACCCGAATGAAATCGAGAACGTCATCGCCGCCGTGCCGGGCGTGGTCGAATGCGGCGTGATCGGCGTGCCGGATATCATCGCGGGTGAACTAGTCAAAGCGTTCGTCGTGTCGGACAACCCGAGCCTGTCGGCCGACCAGATCGTGGCCTTCTGCCGGCAGAATCTGACCAACTACAAGGTGCCCAAGATAGTCGAGTTTCGGAGTGAATTGCCGAAGACCCCTGTCGGCAAGATCCTGCGGCGGGAGTTGCGCGCCATCGCCATCGCGGACCAGGCCGCATCGGTTTCCGGAACCGGCGACCCCCTCGCGGCACAAGTCGCGCGGCTGTAAAGTGGGGCAGACCTCCAGGTCTGCGCGGGTCCTCCAGGACCCGCTCTTCGCGCGCAAAGCGCACCCCTTACTTCCGCGGCATGTTATAGCTGAACGTCAGCTTCAGCACGACGCGATCTCCGGAGTACTCCGCCGGGAAGGGCGGAAACGGATGAGAAGCGTCAATGCCGGCCACCGCCGCGCGCTCCAGGGCCGGAATGGAATGCAGGACGATCACCAGCTTCGGAACGCTGCCGTCCTTGGCGATTACGAATTGCGCCTCCACTTTTCCGCGCAGGCCCATCCTGGCGCTTTCCGGATACACCGCGAACCAATTCCGCCGTACGCTGGCTAGCACCTGCAGCAGGTAGGGCCTGAAATCGACGCCTTTAGTATCGCTGAGTAGTTCGAGCGAACTGGCCTGACGGCCCGGCGAGGGCGGCAGGTTCAGACCGCTGCCGATCCCACCAACGCCCACGTCGCTGGTGTCGTCGCCCACCGCCAGCCCGCCCTGCGCGCCGCCGTGCGTGAGTTCCCGGATAGCTCCGTCCACGGATGTGTCGGGGCGCGCGATCCTGCCCACTCCGCCGGAGGGCGGCGGAGCGGTGGGAGTCTCGAATGCCAGCTTCGGTTTCTCCTGCTCCTGGATTTGCGGCGGCTGGATAGTCGGAGGGCCCACGGGCAAGCCGCGGGGCGGCTGCACGTCGCGATTGCCAGCTTGAATCTGCGGCGGCTCCGGCAAGGGCGCGGGCGGAGGTTGCGGCGGGCTGGTTATTCTGGCCTGCGGCCGCGTGGTGGAAGGCGGCGAGTTCGGAATCTGAATGCGGGGACGCGGCTGCAGGGCCTCCACTGTGACTTCCTTGGCGATGGGACCTTTGTTGGGCGCTTTCTGGGTCAATTCCGTGGGCGGCGAAATCAGCGGAGTGATTTGTTCCACGCGCCGGGGCGGTTGCATCAGGCTGCGCGGCATCAGGGTCAGCGCTATGATCGCCGCTGCGTGCGCCGCTACCGAAAGGAGGCGCGCCTCGCGGACACGTCCACGGTCCTGCTCCCAACTGGTTAGCAGATGCAATTCCGCCGGATCTTCCACCGAGGAACGACCTAGAGTTTCCATCCGCCTGCCAACGACTTAGAGACTATCTCCGAGTGTTCCTTAATTTTATCAAGAATAGCCAAAGCTATCCGCAATGTTTGACGCGCCGCCAGCCCCGAAGTTTTCGGCGAATTTCGGGTTTCCACGCTGTCCAGAAAGGCGTCAAACTGTAACTGCAATGGCTCGGATTTCGTCACCGGAACCGGCTCGAAGGAGACCTGCCGGTTGCCGCCGACCGAAAATATGAGCAATTCCTGACGCGCGTAATCCAGCGAGCAATACTGTTGCGGCTGGAAAAGGCGCAACTTGCGGACGCGCTCGGTGGAGACGCGGCTGGCGGTCAGATTGGCCACGCAGCCGTTCGGAAACTGCAGGCGGACGTTGGCGATGTCGACCTTGGGCGACAGGATGGAGACGCCCGCGCCGCGGATTTCTTCCGGCTCCGCGCCCGTCAGGCTCAAAACGATATCGATGTCGTGGATCATCAAGTCCAGGATGACGTCCACGTCCAGACTGCGCGGGCTGAACACGCTGAGCCTGTGGATCTCGAAGAACAACGGCAGAGTGACGCGGCCTTCCAGCGCGATCACCGCGGGATTGAAGCGCTCCAGGTGGCCCACCTGGAGCACGCGCCCGTGGCGCCCGGCGGCCGCGATGAGCCGGTCGGCGGATTCCAGGTCCGGCGCGATGGGTTTCTCCACCAGCACGTCGATGCCATGCTCCAGCAGCCAGCAACCGATCTCCGCGTGGGCCGAAGTGGGCGTGGCTACAATGGCCGCGTCGACTTTGCCGGCCAGTTCGCGGTAATCGGCGAAGTAGTCGGCGATCGTCGCGCGCGAAGGGTCGATATCCACAACGGCGATCAGTTCCGCGCGCGCCGATTGCCGGACAACGCGGCAATGATTCTGTCCGAACTGTCCTGCGCCGACTAGGGCGATTCTAAACATCGGGCGCCTGCCCTACAACAGCGATTCCCGCCTCATCCGCGCGCGCCAACATCTCCTCACGATCGAGCAGCAGCGTGCGGCCCGCATCCACCGCCATCGCGGTCGTCCCGGTTTCACGCATCACGGCGATGGTGTCCAGTCCCGCGACCGGCACGTCGAAGAGCAAATGTCTCCGCCGATTCGAAACCTTCACCAGCGTCAGGGGGCGCCCGTTCGCCAGGCTGGCCGCGCGCCGCAACAGGGCGTCGGTGCCTTCCATGGCTTCCAGCGCCACGCAGGCTCGCTCGCAGATGGCCACGCTCTGGCCCACGTCGAATTCGGCCAGCGCAGCGGCCACTTTTCGGCCGTAGGCGATATCCGCCTCCTCGCGGGCATCCGGCTTGCGCCGCGTCATCGCCCCGCAGTCGGCCAGCAGCGGTTTCAGCAGCGCGGTCGAATCGCGGAGTTGGATGCCCTCGTCCGCGAGCACTTTCGCGACTCCGCCGATCAGCCCGTCGGTATTCTTCGAAGGCAGCGAGGCCAGCAGCTTGATGAGCCGCCAGTCCGGCCGGATGGAGGAAAAGATCTTCGCGTGCTTCACCTGCCCGGCCATCACCACTTCGGTGATGCCTTCTTCCTTGAGGATCTCGATCAGCCGGCTAAGCTGGCCCAGCGAGAGCCAGTGGCACCTTGCGGCCAGGCGTTCGACTTCAGGCGAGGCCTCTTCCTGAATGGCCAACACGACGACCTCGTGGCCGAGGCGGCGCGCGTTTTCCAGCGCCAGGAGCGGAAAGCGGCCGTTACCGGCGATGAGACCGTATTTCATCTCAGCCGCGGAGCCATCTACTTGATCACTCCCCGCTTGGATTCGCCGATGAACGCCAGCAACTCTTCCACCTCGGGGCACTCGGGAATCTCCGCGCGAATCCGCTCCACCGCCTGCGAAGTATTCAGGCCGGCGCGCGTCAACAGGCGCAGCGCGGTCTGCAGTTTCTCGATGGTGGCGCGCTCGAATCCGCGGCGCTCCAGCCCGGTCCGGTTGGCGCCGAACACCTTTATCCCGCGCTCGCTGACCGTATTCGAAAACGGCAGCACATCCTGCGTCACCACGCTGTATCCGCCGACGATCGAGTGCCGGCCCACCCGGCAGAACTGATGCACGCCCGTCGAAGCTCCGATCACCGCCCAATCGCCCACCGTCACATGGCCGCCCAGAGTGACGGCGTTAGCCAGCACCACGCGGTTACCGACGTGCGCATCGTGCGCCACGTGTACGTAAGCCATCAGCAGGTTGTCGTCGCCGATGCTGGTAATCAGCCCGCCGCCTTCGGTGCCGCGATGAATGGTGACAAACTCGCGGACCTTGTTCCGGTCTCCGATGCGCGTTTCGGCCCGCTCGCCGCGGTATTTCAAATCCTGCGAAACCACGCCGACCGTGCTGTATGGAAAAAAGACGTTGTCCTCGCCGACGCGCAACGGTCCTTCCATGTAAACGTGCGCCATGAGCCGCGTGCCGGCGCCGATCTCGACCTCGCTGCCGATAATCGAATACGGCCCGATCTCCGCGGCTTCGGCAACGCGCGCCGCGGGCGAGACAATCGCGGTGGGATGAACCGGCATCGATCAGGAAAGCGCTTCCGCTTCTTCCTTGTCGGCCAGCTTGCACATCATTTCGGCCTCGGCGACCACCAGCCCATCCACGGTCGCGGTGCCGGCCATAACGGCCACGCTGGCCCTGCGCTTGAGGATCTTCATCTCCAGGCGAAGCGTGTCGCCCGGAACCACGGGCCGGCGAAACTTGGCGCTGGTGATGGAAGCCAGCAGCACCAGTTTGCGATGCCGGTCTTCGATGTGTTTGAGCACCAGTACGCCAGCGGTCTGCGCCAGGGCTTCCACGATGAGCACGCCCGGCATCACCGGGAAGTCCGGAAAATGGCCCTGAAAGAAGGGTTCGTTCTGCGTGACGCACTTGATGCCCACAATCCGGTCTGCTTCTAACTCGATGATTCGATCGACCAGCAGCATGGGATAGCGGTGTGGCAGTATGTCGCGGATTTCGTTGATATCCAAAACGGGCATGGAAGTCGCTATTATAACAGCCGTGGATGCTATTCTCTTTGAAGCCCGCTCCCGGCAGAAACAGATCGTGGCGCTAATCCGGGAAATGGTGGAATGCGAATCGCCCAGCGACGACCCGGCGGCCGTGAACCGCTTCGTGGATCTGCTGGGCGATGTTGCGCCCTCTTTCGCCCGCGTCAAGACGGTTCCCGGCGGACGCTTCGGACGGCACCTCGTGTGCGAGTTCGATCTATTCGGGGAAAAAACCAAGAGACAGATCCTGGCGCTCGGTCACTCCGATACTGTATGGCCTCTCGGCACACTGGCGTCCATGCCTTTCCGGCAGAAAAACGGCCGTCTGTGGGGCCCCGGCGTGCTCGATATGAAAGCCGGCATCGCATTTTTCATTTACGCCATGCGCATTTTGCGCGATTTGGAAGCGCCCGTGCCGCATAAAGTCGTCATGCAAATCAATTCCGACGAAGAAGTCGGCAGCGAGTCGTCGCGCGCCCTGACGGAAAAAAATGCGAAACGAAGCCAATCCGTGCTGGTGCTGGAGCCGGGCACTGGCTTGGAAGGCAAGTTGAAGACGGCGCGCAAAGGCATTGGCGATTTCACGGTGACGGTGCGCGGCAAGGCGGCGCATTCCGGCCTGGATTTCACCGGGGGCGCCAGCGCCGTTCTGGAACTGGCGCGGCAGATCGAAAAGATCGCCGGATTCACCGATCTGCGGCGGGGCATCACGGTGAACCCCGGCGTGATTTCGGGCGGCACACGCGTCAATGTGGTGGCGGCGGAAGCCAGGGCCGAGGTGGATATGCGCGTTCCGCGGCTGAAGGACGCGGCGGCGCTCGATCGCAAGTTCCGGGCGCTGCGGCCGGTCGATAAGCGTTGCACCATCGAGGTCACAGGCGGATTGAACCGGCCGCCGTTGGAGCGCTCGCCCGCCGTCGTTCAACTCTTCCGCAAGGCGCAGACGCTGGCGCGCGACATGGGCGTGGCGCTGGACGAATCGCTGGTCGGCGGCGGCTCGGACGGCAACTTCACCGCCGCGTTAGGCGTTCCCACGCTGGATGGTCTCGGAGCGGTGGGAGAAGGCGCGCACGCGCTGAACGAGAGCATCCTGGTGGATCGCATCGCGGACCGCACGGCGCTGTTGGCCAAGCTGGTGGCGGAGCTGTGAGGCTGGCTCTACTGCTGGCTCTTGCCGTGGGCACCGGCGTTGCGTCGGCCGGGGACATCGATGCCATATTCGCACCGCTGGCCGCGGCGAAGTCTCCTGGCGTGGCCGTTCTGGTGCGCCGGGATGGCCGCACTATCTTCGAGCGCGGCTATGGCGTGCGCGACCTCCGCACAATGGCCGGCATCGACGCCAAAACGGACTTTCGGCTGGCATCCTTCACCAAGCAGTTTACGGCCATGGCCATCATGCTCCTGGTGCACGATGGCAAGCTGCGGTACGATCAGCGGCTGACCGAAATCTTCCCGGAGTTTCCGGCATACGGGCAAGCCATCACTATCCGCCACCTATTGACCCACACATCCGGGCTGCCGGATTACGAAGACCTGATGACGGAAGACGCCTGGACTCCTGCGCATCAGATTCAGGACGAGGAAGTCCTGAGTTTACTGAAGCTACAAACCTCCGGCAAGTTTGCGCCAGGATCGAGTTGGGCTTACAGCAATTCAGGGTATGTGGTGCTGGGGTTGATTGTCGCGAAGGCTTCCGGCAAACCGTTCGGGCAGGTCTTACACGAGCGCATCTTTCAACCGCTGCTTATGAGTCACACGCTCGTTTACATCAAGGGGAAGAACACGATCCCGAACCGCGCATATGGGCACACCAAGCAGGGAGACCATTTCGTTGAGACAGACCAGAGCTCGACCTCGGCGACTCTGGGCGATGGCGGCATTTATTCGAATCTCGAAGACTTGGCGAAGTGGGATCGCGCGCTGGAAAGTCACGCCCTGCTGAGCGAGGCGGAAATGCGCCCGGCGTTGACCCCGGTCAGACTAAACGACGGAAGCGAGCCACACTGGCCGGCGAATCCCAACGAAGACAATCTCCACCCCGGCCAACCGGTCGCGTACGGATTCGGATGGTTTCTCGATCCCCACGAAGGTCACCCGCGCATGTGGCATACCGGCGGCACCATGGGGTTCCGCACAGTCATCGAGCGATTCACCACGGAGAAGCTAACAATCGTCGTTCTGTGCAACCGGACGGATCTGGACCCGGAGAAGCTTGCTCTGCAGGTGGGGCAGTTCCTGCGCTAAGTGACGATGGAGGCGGCGCTATCTTCGATCCCACCCGCGCTGGCCGATTGCCTCCCGAAGGTCTTGCTCCAATGCCGCGAAAGCTGGTAGGGAGCGCAAGGGACTGAAGTCCTCGATATACTCGGCGATTCGCTGTGTCATCAGCGACCCTGAGCTTGGCCCGGCGCCCCTCGCTCACTCGCCTCGCGAAACGTCTCGTACAACCGCGTCTTAGTTAGGATCCGCCATGTCTTCACACTTGTCAAGAGATGGCAGATGCAAGGTAACCCTCCCCGAGGGATTGCCGACAGCTCGGCGAATAGCGATCTCATCGAAGAGAAACCAAGCCTCCTGCATACGAACTGGAATGACGGAGACCCAAACCGGCGGCCGGCCTTCCTCGAAAGTCGCGGCTTGCACTGCTGCCGCGATCTCACTCCTCCTGACATGACGCGATGCGTTCTCAGCATCCCGATGGACGAACAACACCTCGCACGGATATAAGGCTACCGCCGCACTGATCCTCGCTTCCAATGTCTTGGGTGGGCGGGGCATCCGCCGCAAATCCTCCCATTCGCCCTGAATGGCGCAACTCACTCTGTTTGCCTTCAGAAGCCACTCCAGGACAGCTTTGAGGCTAGCATCGGAACTGCCGTCCGTGACCAGAGTATAGGTCAGCTCGCTCACGCAGTGTCGCTAAATGGAAGGTATGGCTGCAGGTCAGACCGATCGATCACGCGCTTCCGCGCTGGTCGGTCCGAAGTCGGGGTTGGGTGCCCGGCGGACAAGTCGGGCACGCCCGGGTTCAGATAGCTTAGGAGTTTTCCGCGGGACACCGCCCGCGTGCCTTCTAACTTGGCTCGCCATGTTCCAGGCAAGCTCGCGAAAGACAGCGCCTTGAACCGTTCGCCGTCGCGAACGTTCTCTCGCAGTTCCGCCATCAACAGGCTATCGTCCGGCACTTGCATCACCACTGCCGGAGAATGCGTGTTTATTATGACTTGGCGAAGTGGATTATCGTCTTCGATGGGCGCATCGACATCGGTCACTATGTCTTGCAGCAGGCGCAGCATAGCAGGAATTCGTTCGGGGTGAATGCCATTCTCGGGCTCCTCCAAACAAATGACTCCACGCGCTTCCGGGTCTAGCGCTAACACGGCCAAGGCAAGAAAGCGTAGTGTGCCGTCAGAGAGGGCCCGCGCCGGATGCCTCGTATGATCGGCGCCCGTGACCATCAACGTCAGCAATTCGCGCTTCTCGTCTCGGTCAACTGAGACCTCGCGCACGTCGTCAATCAACTCTGAGAGCCGGTTGGCTATCTGGCTATATATTTTCTGACTCACCTCGGAGCCGCCGGCAGACTGGCCGTTCATGACCTCACCCATTGCTGCCCGTTCCCGGCGACTCGCAGACCGCGCCAAGTGATATAGAGTTGACGAAAGATGAGATCCGTCGGAGGCTAGCTTCGCGGGGTCTGTAAAGTTGTCGGGTTGGCGCAGGGCGGAAGGTTCGAGCTGCAGCAGCCTCCAAGATTGCATTTCGCGTCGGGCCACAGTCGCGGTGGGACTCTCGGCAGCGTTGGCGGCGGACAGGGCGGTACGGGGAAGATTAGCCGCTAACAAAGATCGAGGCTTACCACTGCTGCCACCATCTTGATGGATCTTGATCACCCGGCCCTCCGGTCCGGCATCCGTCGAAATGAATTTCGACCGGCGATCTCCGGTGATGGCGGAACGCCGCCAGGTCGTGCGGTCGTTAGGAAACACTAAATGGCGTTGGGTTTCGCCGCGCTTGATGTACGATAGGTCCTCCTCCAGAATCTCCAAGCGCCCGAGAGCGGAAGGCATGCTTTCGTCTTTGTAACCAAGCGAGAGCTGATATCGAAGAAACGTTATACTGGCCTTCGCCATTTGGCCGAGGTCGTCGATCCCCTGCGGCGGCACAATCATCTCGATTTCGAAATCCATCCTCTCGTCGCAGCGATCACCAACCCGATGAAACAAGCTCCGGACATCTCCCGCGCGGTTCCCCTGCGCTCGCACCGACATCGCGGCATCCAGAAGCTGGTGCTCAGCCAAGGCGCTCAAGAATCGGATGGCATCGAACAAATTCGATTTGCCCACGCCATTCGCGCCCGCAATGCAGGTGAAAGGCCCAAAGTGCACATCGACATCTACCAGATTCTTGAATCCCGTTACCTTTAGGCGTGTGAGCACGATGCGGACGCTACGCTCCTACACTGTTATACCACCGACTTTGGAATCCCGGCGGGCAGGCAGTTCACACGGCCACATCCCAATAGGTCTGATAGACTTCATCGTGGATCGAGCCGAATGGCCGCAGCCGGATATCGCCCGCGTCGGTCCGCGCAACCCAATCCTCGCCGTGCGCTCTCTCGATCCTGGCCGAGGTCAACTGGCGGCGCGAAAGCTTGGGCTGCGTTTCCATAAGGGCGAACATCACCTGTGGGCCGCGCAATAGAGCGACCTGGCTGGGGTTCTGGGCGTCGACCGGTTCGTACCGCAGGCTCTGGTCGATCTCGAGCTCAACCTTGTCGCCATTCTTCCATTTCCTGCGGACCGGGAAAAAGCCCGGCGCAAGTTCCGAGCGGACGCGATGGCCGTTCACGGAGACTGTTGTGCCCTTTCCGGCCCAGGCCGGGATTCGCAGATAAACCGTGAAGTCATTTGGCGGCGCGGCCGTCAGCGTAAGAGTGACGCCGCTGCCCGCAGGATAGTCTGTCTCTTGCAGGATCGAGCAACGCGTGGCGCCCGGCTTCCAGCTTACGCGGGATGGGACGTACAGATTGACATAGATACCATCCTGTGTGCGAAGATATGAGCTGATTCCATAATCCGCCGTAACCTGTGGAAAGGTTCCCGAACAGCAGGGCCACGTGTCGTCCTTATCCCAACGATACTGCGCGTCCGGAATGATGCGGATGTAGCTCTTGCGTGCGGAAGCATGGTAGTCGGAGTAGTAGAATGTCGAACCGTCTTCCAGGATCGGCTTGATGCCCAAAACTACGTTGTAAAGCATGCGTTCCATGCTGTCGCCGTATCGCGACTCGCGCGTGAGCGCCAGCAGATACCGCATCAGCTTGAAATGAGCATATGCACCGCAGCCCGACTCGAAATGCCGGTGAGTCGTGCGCAGGCTGTCGCCCAGTTCGCCCTTGCCTGGTTGCACGAAGGTTTCATTCGGCCCCCAGCCGCCGGTGGCGTAGCTCTGATCTTTCAGGATCATATCCACCGCATTCTTGACCGCCCGGAAATACTTCGCGTCTCCCAGCTTCAAGAATCCCTGGATGCCGGAGCTGAGCGCATTCACGTGGCTGTATGCGTGCAGTCCGGGTAGCACGTTCTGGCCCGCGGCCAGCGGATCGAAGAAGCCGCGATCTAACAAGTACCGCTTGCCTAAGTCGTAATACTTGCGGTCGCCGGTCCTTTCAAACGCGATGAAAAGGTTCTCCGCGAACGTGTACGTCTCGTCCCATGTGTAAGTCTCGTCTTTGTGGGGACGTTGTTGCATTTCCTCGGGAGTCAAAGCCCGGTCCGCCATGTGAGGCAGGGCGGCGCGCGTGGTTGCGGCGAGAACGTCCAGCGCGGTCCCGTCACCGGCATACGAGTGCGCATCGAGGAGCCCGCAGACCAGCTTGTCGTAGGTATAGCCCGGATAGCGCAGATCCACGAAGAACTTGCCCGATGAATCCACAGTTTCGGCGAAACCGCGAACCAGACGCTTCACCTTGGCGCACGTCGTTTCGGAGTCGGTCGCACGAGCGAATCGCGCCAGGGCGGAAACGTACTGTCCGAAGTGCGCGCCAGGGCAGAAGTCGTCGTACCAGCCTCCCATGTCTGCCCCCGGAGCGGGCATGCCTACCCGCTGCCTGTAGATCTTCAACATCCGGTCGTCGTCCAGATGCAGGAAGAAGGCGTGATTCGTATCGAACTGGCGGCGCAGGGGACTGTCGAGCAGTTCCACCTGGGAGTAGTCGAAAACGGAGAGCGAGGCGGCGCTGCCGGCGGCCGCCATCGCCGGCGATACGGCGGCAAGTTGGAGCAGTTCTCTTCGGGTGAGCACCTTTCACATCTCCTTTACGACCGTCTCGGCCGCCAGCACATCATGATTCGCGTTCAGCAAGACACGCTTGGGCCTCTTGGGCAGGCGGAGCTTGACCTCGTTCGATGTCATATTTCCCAGCAGCGCCACGGATCCCGCGCGCTGGACGCTTCCATCGAAGTCGAAGTAGATAGGCACACCCATTACGAACCGGGAAGACACGCCGCTCTGTGTAACTTTCGCCGTAAACATGAATTTGCCGCCCGGCTCCGGGGCGAGCGAATACTCCAGCCGGTAACTGGGGACCTCCGTGCCGTAAACCCACTCGCGGAAAAACCAGTCCATCTTGCCGTTTCTTTCCAGATCGAGCGCGGGCTTCATGTGCTTCTCGACCACGGATTTGAATGACTCCGTCGAAGCGTTCCGGTTCAGATAAGTCGCCACGAAGTCGTGCATCATGGCGATGAAGTCCTTATCGCCGGTGTCGCGATCGTACATTAAGTAACGCAGCATGTGCAGCACAAAACCGCCCTTGGGATAGATCAGGCGGCGGTAAGCGCCGCCGGTTTTGAATGTGTCGAGCCGGATGCCCATCCAGAGAGGTCCGGCGTCGTTCGGGCGATTTCCAAAGCTGTTCTTCGCCAGGATGGTTTCCCGCGCCCGATCCCAATACTTCTCAAACTTGCCGGACTTAGGTTCCGTAGTTTGCAAGAAGACACTGGCGGAGAAATCCGCGAAGCCTTCCGATAACCACTGGTCGTGGTAGGAGGCCCAGCCCACCATATGGCCCCACCACTGGTGCGCCACTTCGTGCGGCGTGACTTCTTGGATGAAATCCGCGAATCGAAACGCGCTGCCTCCCATAAGCATCCAGCGTTGCGTGCTGTCGAAGAACGCGCTGATGGGCAAATAGACAAGGGTAGGCCACGACTGGCCGTAATTGAACGCTGGTTGCTGGGTGATCGCGATGCGCCCATAGGGCGCATCTCCGAACCACACCTGATAGCAGCGGATGGCGTTTTGTGCATCGACCATGGCGCTCTCCGCCATCGCGCTCGGGCTCAGAGTCATATTTCTGGCGTAGCGGCGCAGTTCATCGGGCACCTCACTGGTGGCGTAGGCCTCGATCTGGTAGTGCGTCTTGTCGTCGTAGACGGACTTCTTCTTGAATAGACCGTAATTGAAACCGGCCACCGCCATGGGAACGTCCGAAACCCAGTGCGACGCCATGTACTCGTCTTCGCGCCATTCCTTCTCCAGCTTGCCCACGCCCACCAGCGTGTACTGCCTGGGCACTTTGAAGGTCAGATCATAAGTCGCGCGATCGGAGAATGCGTTCAAGCTGGGATACCAGCTTGTGCGGGCGCCCACCGAGAAGTTGCCGGACCCTTCTTTTTGGACGACTTTGTCGCCCTCATATTCGATTTCGATGCTATAACTCTGGCCCGCGGCCAACGCTTCCGGCATGATCGCATAGAAGGACCCGTCTTCCTTGCGGCTTTCCTGAATGAATGAGATCTCCTTGTCTTTGTAGGTGACGCGCGTGACGCGCAGCCGCGGCAGCAATCCGAAGGCGATCACGCGCACGCCCGCCAGCAGCGCTTTCAGTTGCAGAACGCATGTGGCCGACAAGTGATCGTTCTTGCCGATGGCCGTCTCGATGCGATAGTGCTCGGCCGCGACAGTGTGGCGATTCTCCGTGGAACGGGCCGTGCCGGACTTCCACTCCTCCGCGAAATGCGTCAGATACCAGATGCCATCCTGCGAGCCGCCCGGATCGAAATTGATGAGCGCCACCTCCTCCGGAGAAGGCATATAGGGCATCGCGCCCCGGGCATTGATGATGAAGCGCAGATCGGAGTGCTTATTGCCGTGGATGAAGGCGCGAAACGATCCCGCCTCATTCCGGTTGTAGAGTTCGCCCAGGATCTCCGCCTCATGGTTCTGGATGTCTTCATCCTGCAGCATGTATTCCAGCATGCTGCGCGGCGTTTCCGTCCGGTGGCGGGCGCGGCTCCTGAATTCGTGCCACGCATTGCCCGCTTGGGACGTTTCATCGGTGGCTTGCGCCTGCCGCTTGATCTCATCGAAGGTAGCGTCGGTGAACCAGAACACCACCGAACGGAAGGATTCGTCAACCGCCTGTTCGCCGGAAATCTGGCGCAGGTAGCTGCGTTCGAGCGGAGTGGCGGGCTCCAGGCGAAACGTGCCTTCGCCGGTGAAGACGCCCGCCACCACGCGCCCCAGCACGGGCGGCAGAAAGCTGAACTGTCCCGCGGTGAAAGTGAAGGTGGCGGTATCGCGCTTCAGCGTCAGGTTGGCGACGCGGAACGAGGCGCCGGGCATCGCGTTGCGCAGCGCGACATAATTCGGATCCGAATTTGCGAAGGCGGAGCGCTTGCCGCCAACTTCGACCACGGTTTGCTGGGTGGCGATCTTCATCGCGAACGCCAGCGTTACGGTAGCATCGGCGACCTCTATCGCCTTTTCGGTGTCTTCAAAGCCGTCGTGCTGGATAGTTATAACGTACTTACCCGGCGCCACCTCCGCGAACGCAAAATGGCCCTGCGTATCGGTGAGCGCATTCTCGGCCTGCGCGGTCTCGGAGTTCTTCAGGATGACGGCAGCGCCGGGAACCGCGGCGCCGCTGGGGTCCTTCACCACGCCTTCAATGGTGGCGGCGGAGAGCAGCGCCGGGACCAGCAACAGAAATAAAGCCAGGGAGCGGTTCTTCCCACGCATTGCTACACCTTCGAAAGCCGCCGCAGCGTGTAAGCTTCCGGATTCATATTTTCGCGCTCCAGCCGCTTCCAGTCGTCGTTAACATGAATCAGCTTGCCGCTGATGTGATTCGAACGTTCGGAAGCCAGAAACAAAGCAAGGTGAATCTGTTTGTCGGGATGCGTGCCGCCGGTGAGCCGCACATCCTCGGCTTCCTCGATTTCCCTGCTCCCCGCGCGCTCGCCGGAGTGCAGGATCTCATCCGTCATGTGAGTGTAAGTGCCGCCGGGAGCCATGCAGTTCACCTGCACGTTAAAGTCGCGCACCTCTTCCGCCAGGGTCTCGACGAAGCGCACCACGGCGGCCTTGGAAGCCGCATAGGCCGAGAAGCGCGGACGCCCCGAGGCTGCGCCGCCGCCGCCGATCACGATGATCTTGCCGCGGCGCTTTTCGATCATCTGCGGCAATGCCGCCCGGCAGGCATGCATCGTACCCATCAGGTTGGTTTCGATGGTTTCGGCCCAGGCGCGCGGCTTCAACTCCACCAGCGGTCCAATGGGTCCTTGAATGGCGGCCGCCGCGATCAACACGTGCACCCCGCCGAAAACCGCGCGCATGCGCTCCACCGCCGCGCTCATCTGCTCGTAGTCGCGCACGTCCGCCCGAATGCGCAGCGCCGTGCCTCCGGCGTGCTCGATCTCCAGCTTCGCCAGATCCAGCTCGGCCTGGCTGCGCGCCAGCAATCCGACGCGCGCGCCTTCCGCCGCAAACCCGATTGCCAGCCGCTTGCCGATACCACGGCCCGCCCCCGTAATCAGGACTGCCTGGTCCTTTAGCGGCCGCACGGTTAGTTCTCCACGCGCGCGTCGAAGATCCCGGTTTCCACTTTCCCGCCGCGTTTCACTTGCACGTAAATGCGGTAGTCGCCGGGCTTCGGAAAGCCGTAGGGGAAGGATACTTCGGGCGGCAGAGCCTGCATCATGTTCATGCCGGTCATGCCGGTCATGCCGGAGTGGTCCATCCCGGCCATCGCCCCCATCCCCGCCATTCCGGCCATCGCCGCGCCGCCGTCGCCGGCGTTCTGCGTGAGGCTCAGCGAAGCCATGGGCACCGATCCGGAAGGATGCACGTGCGCGAACACGCTGCGGTCCGAGCGCACGAACGCCGCGTGCCCCGGCATGCCCATGTAGAGTTCAATGTCGTGCGCCGGCTTGCCGTCCGCATCTTCCAGGCGGAAGCGGAAGAATATGGCGCGCTTGGCGTGCAGGGGTCCGGGTTCCCGTTCCCAAATCATGCGCGAGCCGTCCGGCAATTGCGCCGTGGTGCGGTTGGGGTCCGCCTGCGAAATCGGCGGGCCGGCGCCGGCCGCGTCGTCGCCCTCGAGTGGCTTGCCCGCCACCGCCGGCAAATCCACCTCGGTCACCAACGTTTCCGGCAAGCCGTCGGCGTGTACAATGTCCCCGTACAATGCGTAGCGTCCGGCCGGCATGGGCGGCAGATCCTTGGCGAACAGACCGGCCTCCACCCGGTCCGGATGCAGGTGCCACACTTTGTCCATCTCCGGCAGGCTGATCGCGTACAGGTGCATCAGGTGATTATGGTCGGGAACCAGATCGTCCACCTTGCGCCACTTCGCCCAGCCGGGGTCGGTCAGGTGCAGCATGAGCCGGCCGCCGTTCTCCAATGTGGCAGACATTTGCAATGGCTTGTAGATATGTTTGTCGTAGTTGCCGGCTTCGTCGCCCCACCAGAGACCGCCCAGAGCAACCATTCCGAGCACCAAGACCGCGGTGGCAGCCATCACCCACCGCGCACGCCGCACCCGCGCCGGATCGGGCGCCAGGCCAGGCTCCAATTGCCCTTCGCGCACGCCCGCGCCGACGATGCTGACCACGCCCGCCACCAGCAGCAACCCCAGAGCGGCCAGCACCACGCCGATGGGTGCTTGCATCTTCTTCGTGCTGGAGGACAACGCCGGAACGGGCACCGAAAAGTCGCCCTTCCCTTGGGCTCCTTCCGCCGTCACGCGCACCTGCCAGGATCCAGTGGTCATCATCCACAGCGATCCGGTGAAGAATTGCGGGTCGTCTTTCGAACGTTGCGCCAAATCCGGCACCGGGGCGAACGTGGCGCCTGGCCCGGTTAGCGGCGTGGGCACGATGTGCACCGTCTGCACGTCGTTGGCGGCGCTGCGCACTTCGATTTCCGCCACTCCCGGAATCACCGAGGGCGTGCGGATGGTCACCAACAGCCGGAAAGGGCCGGCTTGGCCATCGTAGAAAACATCCGGGCTGCCCACGTGGGCGAAGGCGCTGGCGGCGGCCAGCAGGAACACACCTGAAAATCGGGACATTGGATTATCGGGAGTTACCGGCGCACACGCCGCATCCAATCGCCCCAGGCGAATCCCAGCCTGATGGTCACGAAGGCGGCCACGGCTGCCAGACACATCTCCCGCAAGAAGTCCAGGGGTGCATCCGGCGCGATGAACAGATGGCGCATGTTTATCCAAGTGGGACGCGCATTGTAATCGAAGATATTCGTGTGGAAGAACCAGTTCCGGGCCGCCGGCAATTGCAGGAAACTGGCGAAAGGCCACTGCACCGCGATCAGCACGCCCAGGAACAGGAGCCCGGAGACCGCGGCTTTCTTCCATAGGTTCCAATCGCGCGTCCGGCTCCACAGAATATCGAGCGCCAGCGCGGGGATGAACAGCAGCATCGGAAATTCCGGCGGCACGAATTGTGTCACCTGGTGATAGACCGGACCCAATTTCGGCTCGGCGGGAAACAGCGGCAGAATCCAGCCCATGCCCGCCCAGAACAGCCAATAAACCGCGGCCACGGTGGTTGCCGCCCAACGCTTATCGGAGGCCCGCGCCACTCCGGCCAGCACCAGCGGCACCACCATGCACACTACGCGATAATACACGCCATTGTGCATCAGGGCGTGCCACGAGAATTCCATGATCATCAGCATCAAGCCGATCAGGACCACGCCGCCGATATACAGGAACAGCCAGTTGAGCTTGTTCCGGAACTCATCCCGCGCGCGATTCATCATCCCCAGGATCAGGATCAGCGTGCCCGTGTTGACCGCCAGGTTGCCCAAAATCAAGAACACGTGCGGTGGGCTCAGGATCTTCACATCCAGACCGTAGGCGCTGTGCCACCAGTTGTCGAAGGGCGCGGAGGTCAGCATCGCCAAGCCGCCCCAGGCCGCGATAAATGCGCCCAAAGGAGCTTCGAATCCCCACATCTTCACGGAAGTGCTGCGCAGGTGGGAGAAGTTGCCGAAGGTGGTCGCCAGGATCAGGTAGCCGCAGGAGAGGCCCGCCAGCACGCCGCACAAGTAGATGGCGATGTGGGCCGGCGTCCAGAACGTGTCGCGCCCGATGGAGCGGTGCCAGGAGATGTCCCACTGGCCGCCGATCATGGCGGAAGTCACGCCGAAGACGGCGCACCAGACGTACCAGGGGACTCGCTCGACGGCCGTGCGCACGGGAGTTGAAACGGACGAGATTGTAGTGGAGATGGTTGCCATGCTGTCCCTCTGTACGTTTACGATTATAGCTTTTTGTGGGGCAGGACTCCAGTCCTGCGCGGGTCCTCCAGGACCCGCTCTTCGCGCGACGCAAACGCTTGCGTCTTAGCCGGCGGCCGTTTAGACAGGCTGGCCGAGGACTTCCACTAACGCGCCGGGCGCCATCAGGTGCTTCACTCTCGCATCGAATGTTACGAAGGCCGCCTTGTGCCGCCGGGCTAGAGCCAACAGATAAGCATCCGTGACCTGTTGGTGCCCAAGCAAGCCCTC
>CABEEC010000573.1_pt1 | contig 22208 bp, 22 predicted proteins | sample 3423191 | NCBI WGS metagenome assembly CABEEC01 (sample SAMEA5534333, study PRJEB31848) | metagenome | biome: tundra; feature: field; material: soil | place: USA | collected 2013-05 | depth 0.15 m | reverse complement strand
CCGCCCGCGCGCTACGAACGGAGTAACTCGGCGACCCTGGCCCCTCTGCAACGTACTGGCGGCTCTCGCCGTCGACGTCTGGGGTGCTTTTTCAGGGAAGCCTTGCAACGCCGAGGACGGCCTGTGAAACCGGTGCACGACCGGAACAAGCGGGCGCGCCAAGGGAGGTGAGCGGAATGGAGAGACCCGGACGTCCGTGTGCCCTGGTTCTTGGTATCTTGGTCGAAGCAGAATAAAGGCCGATATCGCCGCACAACGTTCTTTCTGGACCATTTGGCCGAAGCGCAGCAGGCTGATGCGCCTGGCCAGGCCCATCTGTTAAGATTACTTTCTCGGAACCTGCCGTCTGGCTGAACTCAGGGCTGCGGGGGGCCTGGCAAGACACTGCTCCCCTACAATTAGATAGAATCAATTCCGGCAACCAACATGCAGCCGCGGCCAAAATATCAAGTGTTCATCAGTTCAACGTACGGGGACCTCCGCGACGAGCGCGAAGCAGTCACCTGGGCCATCCTGTCGGCCCGCCATATTCCAGCGGGAATGGAAAACTTCACGGCCACGGATGATCGAGGTTGGGAAACCATAAAATCTGTGATCGACCGGTCTGACTATTATGTGCTCATTCTCGCCGGTCGGTACGGAAGCGTGTATCGACGTGGGAAGAGTTGGACAGAAAAGGAATATGAGTATGCAGTGCTGCGAAACATCCCGGTCCTTGCCTTCATTAGGGCCAAGAGGTCTATCCGTGCAGACGCGATGGACGAAGACTCGGGTCTAAGGGCCAAGCTAGAGGGGTTCAAACGCAAGGTCAGAGATCGACACCTGTGTCGCGAATGGGACGAGAGAGCCGACTTGGTCGCCGAGGTTAGCAATGCATTGAGCAATCACATACGAGATGACGAGCAGGGAGGTCGCCAGCGACCCGGTTGGTACCGTGGTGATGAGTTATCATCGCTCCAAAACTTTGATTTCGCGGAACCGGTTGAGGGGTTTATTGCCGAGGCCATCCAACTCGACAACACAGGTCCTGTCTATTGCTACGCGTTCAGCCTGGATTCAAGACTGGCTCTTACGGGGGGTCGAGACAAGGCCGTGCGCCTATGGGACTTGGAAACCAGACGCTGCGTTCGTCTGTTCGAAGGGCATGGGAAGGCTGTCGAATGCATTTCGTGGAGCGCGGATCAACGTTGCGTCTTATCGGCCTCCGATGATCGCACTGTGCGCCGGTGGGATGTAAAGACGGGCCGATGCTTGAGTGTTCTCGACGGTCACACTGGCGACGTTTGGAGCGTTGCTTGGAGCCCCGATCAGCGTTATGCCTGTTCCGGCTCTGGTGACCACACTGTACGGCTCTGGGACCTGGAGGCCGGGACCTGTGTGAGCATTCTGGAAGGCCACAAGGACTATGTTTCAAGCACCGAATGGAGTCCAGATCAATCTTGGGTGCTCTCGGGCTCCGAAGACTGCTCGGTGCGGCTATGGGATGTTGAGAAGAAACAGTGCTTACGCGTCTTTGAAGGTCATGACTCTCCTGTCTATTGCGCGAAGTGGAGTCCGGATCAGTCTCGCGTCCTGTCCAGTTCCGACGACGGGTCTGTGCGGCTATGGGATGTTGAGACTGGCCAATGCTTGCGTATCTTCGAAGGTCATACTACTTATGTAGTCTCGGTGGCTTGGGCCAACGACGGCCGCCATTTTCTCTCCGGTGCTGAAGACGGATCTGTGCGGCTGTGGGACGTCGAGACGAGGGAGTGCCTGCGTATCTTCGAAGGCCACACGGCAGACGTCCGCTGTGTTGAGTGGGGTGCCGACCAACACCACGCCATCTCTGGCGACGCTAAAGGCCGAATCAGGCGCTGGGATCTCACGGAAGCCACCAAGTGATGACTTGATCTGCCGCGTAACCGAGTCGATAATGGCCAGCATTGATTGTACATCGAAACGTGTTCTGAATACCTACCGACAACGCCGTCCATTGGGGGCCCCCGCAAACGTTCATCAGATTGTGTTCCGTCGCGCTTTGGACGAGCGCCCGTCGCCTCCTATCCTGTTCGTTCCGTGCGAAAGGGGACATAATGGTAAGGGGCACTTCGAAGTCGGAGAGCCAGGCCATGACTAAAGGTGTTGTCTTCTTTTCACGATGCCGGCCGCAAGGATCGGATACTGTCGATCTGGTCCTGCGCGAGCGCCGTGTCTTCATCGGTTACCCGGCATGGCGAAAGAACGTGATGCCACGTCGGGGGCACCTGCGTGAAAGTGTGATCGACTTCCAATGCTCCGACGAGGACTGGGCACCCCTCTACGCGAGCTTTGGCGACGAACGCCGAGAGTACCAAAAGAACCGAAACTTCATTCGCTCCGTCAAGCCGGAAGCAATCGCCTTGGTACCACGTCCTAATCGGGGCGTGGTTTACGCGGGTCGCGTGGTTGTGCCGTTCGAGGTGCTCGATGATCCGCCTTGGGGGGATGACTATCTCCGTCTCCGCCATGCTCAAGGACTCGATGTCGAAGACGAGTTTAGCCACCTCGCCGACGTAGCACAGTGCTGCGAGGTTGACCGGTTCCGTTCCATCTCATTGCTACTAATACCGGCGTGGATTCGTAGGTCGCTCTTCGGGCGATCCACGTACGGCTTGGTTACTCCCATTGCGGCACTCGATCTCGATGGATTTGTGACCCTGGATCGATTACTTGAGAACCCTCGGTTCGCTGAGCGTGCGTGGACGGATGATGTAACCGAAGTCGAACGACGTTTGGTCGATGCGATTGGCCCGAATGCGTTTGAACACCTGTGCGTCGCGTTGCTTCAGTTGGAGTATCTGGAACACGTCTGGGCACATGTCGGAGGAAGTGGAGACGGTGGTGTTGATGGCATTGGCTCGGACGCTAACGGCAGGGTCGTCGGGCTGCTCCAGTGCAAATGGACCTATTACGGAGAGGATGTTGCTATATCGGCTCCTGATACGCAGGGTTCGGTGCGACAGGTTCTTGCAGCGCTCATCCACCCAGTAAATGTACGGCCACTCAAGGGTATCGAGTTCTGGTCGCGCAGTGCTGTCGCATCCCGTGTAGTCCAGCACGCTGATCGCCTCCCGCTTGCGATGTCTCTGCGCATCAAGCACTCCGCGAGCGTCAATCATCCATCGCTGCTCGCACGCGATCCGTAACCTCGGCCGCAGTCGCGCTCCATTCGAACGGGATGGAAATATCCACCTCCGGATATGACGTGATGCGCACGGCAAATCTCCGGCGGTCTGGGGTGGCGACGATCCAGCCCTCGAAGAGCTTTGTGAGGTGCCTGCCGGCAGCAACCACGGCCGCTTCAAGTTCAGGCCGGCGATCTCGTGGGATGGTGTCGGAGTCGAATATCGTGATGGGCATGGCTACGGAGGGCGTCCCTATTGGCGGAACGCTCGCTAAATAACAGATGGTCCAAACTTCTCGGCCGCCGCGGAGGAAAGCGACGTCGCGACGTCTGCAAGAGCGTTGACAAGCGCGGAATAGATCTCGCCTTGTGTGATGTCAATGCGTTCTCCTATCCAGCAGGTCAAAGACGGCACTCGATCTTTGAAGTGTCGATTTACAATGTCACGGTTGTGGATATAGAGGTTACGAATCTCAATGGCAAGTACTGCCGTCTGCAAGTGTGCTTCGTCTGAGAAGAGGGGGAACTTAAGGCGATCATCAAAGTACCTCGCTATTGCTCGCATACCTTCAAATGATAGGCTTATGACTTTCCGTTCAATAATGGATGACAGAAGCGTGTCGAGCGAATTGTGTTCAAGAATGAATGCGACATCTACTTTTTCATTGGACTTAAGCATCTCTGGTCTAAGCTTGAATAGATGAACCAGGAAGTCACTAAGAAAGGTCAGAAAAGTATCCACAATCCTGCAATAACAGAGCTCGATCATGAGGCTGGAGTGCTTGGCGAAGGTTCTGTTTGTTTCTGCTTGACGCAGAACCATACTACTTAACGCGAAAACGGCACGATTGTCATCTGTGAAACGATCAAGTGGTCCTGGCATGGCAAATCCTATTTGCGCTTGGCACGCCGTCCGTGGTTCGGCAGACCGCTTCCTTTGCGCCGCGGCCATGCGCTTCCCCGCAGGAGCCGACAGTTTCCTTTTCGGGCGAACGGCGGTAGTACTTGATTCGGGAAAATCATGCTGACTGCCGTCTCATCGTATTTCTTCTCGCCCACGGCCTTCCGAAGCCCCCCACCAATCAGCACCGGTAAGGCTGTGGCGGCCAGTTTCCGTTGTATTGTAGCGAGCTGTGTGCTTGTCATGGCTGGTAGATTATGGAAAGTTCAAATGTGCCGTCTTGCCCCAGCTTGCTGAATCTGTATCCTCGACCTTCGAAGCCGACTTCAACATCCTGCTTGAACTGGAACTGGAAGAGCTGCTCCGGGGTCAGGCCCACCGGTGTGACATGCACAGGTTTTCCAGTGATCGTCAGGGGAATATCAAGCTGCGGCGAGGGTCCCAAGTCTGTTTCTGCCAGGAAAGCTGTTATTGGGCTTCGAAGTTAATGACCTTGCGGGTCCTTGCCCTCGCACGTGGTGATGTTAAATCGGTGCTGCATGGGACCGAGGGTATCAGGTTTCCTGGTTTCGCACAACGTAACGGATTCCTCTACGTTCGGCTAACCCCTGAACGAGGCGCAGCCCATTTTGGTTCTTTCGCTTGCTGCCCCCGCCGTACCGAGGTAAGGTCGGCATGGCTTCCGATATTGACCAATAAGAGGCACAAAATGAACGAGTTAACCGTAGTGGACAAAGCGAACCAATGGCGGCGGATGAAAGAGCCTTGTGCTCGATTCTGTTTCGTCGCCGATCACGAAGCGGGTGTACAACATGGCCCTGGACGAGTTCTTCGGCTGGTACGCCCAGGAGCCGCGGCCCGGCTTCACCAAGGCCACCGTGAGCGCCTGGCGCGTATCCCTGGAGGAACGCGGCCTGGGTTCGTCCAGCATCATTGTCCGCATGTCGGCGATCCGGAAGCTGGCGGTGGAGGCGACCGACAACGGCCTGCTGGCGCCGGAATTGGCCGCCGGAATCCAGCGCGTGAAGAGCGCCAAGTCCATCGGCGTGCGCGCCGGGAACTGGCTTTCCCTCAAGCAAGCCCAGGCGCTGCTGAACGCGCCAGATATAACGACGACGAAGGGACTGCGGGACCGGGCCATCATCGCCGTGCTCCTGGGATGCGCCCTGCGGCGGTCCGAGGTGGCGGCGCTCACCATGGCGCACGTGCAGCAGCGCGATGGCCGGTGGTGCATCGTCGATCTGTACGGCAAGCACAGCCGCGTTCGGACCATCCCGATGCCGGTTTGGGTGAAAGTGGCCATCGACGCCTGGACCGCTCCGGCCGGCGTGGTGGACGGCTACGTCTTCCGGCCCGTCATTCGCGGCGATCAGGTGCGGGGCGACGTGCTGTCCGAGAAGGTTGTCTGGCAGCTCCTCCGGCCGTACGCCGCGGCTGCCGGCGTCCCTGGTATTGCGCCCCATGATTGCCGCCGCACGGCAGCAAAGCTCTGCCGCGCCGCCGGCGGCGAACTTGAGCAGATCCAACTTTTGCTTGGCCACGCGAGCGTCCAAACGACCGAGCGGTACCTGGGCACGAAGCAGGATCTCGTGCACGCGCCGAATGACGGAATCAAGCTGAGGGTGGCTGTGTAGTTTCCGCCGACCCGATCAGAACGTGCGGCTCCTTTCGCCCATCCCCACTTCGGCCCGGTGTCTTCCTTTGGCAACGATATGAAGATCCCAAGCCGGCCCGAGCGGCAAGGTACTATGATTAGCTTCGACGCCTGTTTACGAACGCGCTGTGAACCGGCAGGCTCCGCATGGCCAAACTTGAGGATCTTAAACGAGGAGCGACCGTCAAGGGAATCCTTCCGGATTGCCTCGTCACGGTAATCGACGTTAAATGGTACGGATCAGCGGCAATCGAACTCACCTATAAAGATCCCGCGGGTAAGCCCAGCGTCGTGCTCCTTTACCGGGACCGCGAACCGGCCCTGGAGATCGCTGACACCGGGCAACCGTGGAGCTTCGATGGCGACGGGAAGCTGTTCCGCCTGGTCTCCGAAGCGCACCGGATCAACCTCGCCCATCTATTTGATCCGCTGTTGGCCATCCATACTTCGATGGTCGATCCCCTGCCGCATCAGATCACCGCCGTCTACGGCGAGATGCTGCCGCGCCAACCGCTACGGTTCCTTCTGGCTGACGATCCCGGCGCCGGCAAGACGATTATGGCCGGTCTCCTCATCAAGGAACTGCTGATCCGCGGCGATCTGCACCGCTGCATGATCGTGTGCCCCGGCAATCTCGCCGAGCAGTGGCAGGACGAACTTTACCAGAGATTCTAGCTCCCCTTCGAGATCCTGACGAACGACAAGCTTGAATCGGCGCGCACCGGCAATTGGTTCGCCGAGAATCCGATGGCCATCTGCCGCCTGGACAAGCTGAGCCGTAATGAGGACGTCCAGGCCAAGCTGGCCAACACCGACTGGGACCTTGTGGTTTGCGACGAAGCTCACAAGATGTCGGCCACCTTCTTTGGCAATGAGGTCAAGTACACCAAGCGCTACCGCCTCGGCCAACTCCTCGGCCAGCTCACCCGGCATCTGCTGCTTATGACGGCGACGCCGCATAACGGCAAGCCGGAGGATTTCCAACTTTTCATGGCGCTGCTCGACAGCGACCGTTTCGAAGGCCGGTCGCGCGACGGCGTGCACACCGTCGATGCCTCCGACCTGATGCGCCGGCTGGTGAAGGAGCAATTGCTCAAGTTCGATGGGACGCCCCTGTTCCCCGAGCGCCGGGCGTACACCGTCAGCTACAAGCTGTCAGATGCGGAAGCATCCCTATACAAGAGCGTTACCGATTACGTCCGCGAGGAATTCAACCGGGCCGACGCGCTGGATAACGAAGGCCGTAAAGGACCAGTCGGATTCGCTCTGACCATCCTGCAACGGCGGCTGGCGTCTTCGCCAGAGGCGATCCTGCAATCCCTCCGGCGTCGCCGTGAACGGCTGGAACGGCGCCTGCGCGAAGAACAGATCCTGAAACGCGGAGCGGATCTTCAGGACGACGACCAACGCTTGCCCAGTCTCACGGAAGAAGACATCGACGAGTTGGATGACGCACCCGACGCGGAGGTCGAGGAGACCGAAGAGACCGTCGTCGATCAGGCAACCGCGGCGCGCACCATCGCTGAACTCCAAGCCGAGATCGAGATTCTGAAGAACCTGGAAGCGTTGGCCCTGAAGGTTCGCCGCAGCGGAACGGACAGGAAGTGGGAGGAGTTGTCGTCCATCCTACAGAACCAAGCCGAAATGTTCGATGCGCAGGGCCACCGCCGAAAGATGGTCATCTTCACCGAACACCGCGACACGCTGAACTATCTGAGCGAGCGGCTTCGCGCGCTTCTCGGCGCTCCCGAGGCACTCGTCACCGTTCACGGCACGGGATGGGCCGCGAGGAGCGCACCAAGGCTCAGGAGGCGTTCAAACAGGACAAGGACGTGCTCATCCTGCTGGCTACCGATGCCGCCGGCGAAGGCATCAACTTACAGCGAGCGCATCTGATGGTCAACTATGACCTGCCCTGGAACCCGAACCGCCTCGAACAGCGGTTCGGCCGCATCCACCGCATCGGGCAGACAGAAGTATGCCATCTCTGGAACCTGCTGGCGGAAGAGACGCGTGAGGGCGACGTATACAAGCGCCTCCTCGAAAAAATTGAGCTGGAGCGGCAAGCCCTTGGTGGAGGAGTCTTCGACATCATGGGTCAACTCTTCCGCGAGCAGCGGCTCCGCGACCTGCTCATCGAAGCCATCCGGTACGGTGACCGGCCCGAGGTCAAGGCCCGCCTCCATCAGATCGTGGACAACCTGACCGACCGCAAGCACTGTCAGGAACTTCTCGAAGAGCGTGCGCTGGCCAACGACAGCATGGATGCATCCCAGGTCCAAAGGATCAGGGAGGACATGGAGCGCGCCGAAGCACGACGCCTGCAGCCGCACTTCATCGAATCGTTCTTCCTGGAGGCCTTCCGGCTGCTGGGCGGCTCCATCAAAGAGCGCGAAACGAGACGCTACGAAATCACCCACGTACCCGCCCTAATCCGCCAGCGGGACCGCCTGATCGGCACCGGCGAGCCAGTCTTGGGCAAGTATGAACGGATCACCTTTGAGAAGTCTCTCCGCGCCGTTCCCGGCCAACCACTGGCCACCTTCGTCTGTCCGGGCCAGCCACTCCTCGGCGCTACCATCGATCTCATCCTGGAACGTAATCGGGATCTCTTGAAGCGCGGCACGGTCCTCGTAGACCCAGACGACCCTGGTGAAGCAGTCCGCGCACTTTTTTACCTGGAGCACACCATCCAGGACGGCCGCACCGATAAGGCCGGCAACCGCCGCGTGGTCTCCCGGCAATTGCAGTTCGTGGAGACGGATGCCACCGGCTCCACGAGGAACGCTGGATACGCCCCCTACCTGGACTATCGGCCGGCGACGCCTGAAGAACGGACCGGCCTGGCTGCAACATTGGAGTCCCAAGCATGGCTGAAGGGGGATCTGGAATCGGTGGTGGTTGGGCACGCGATTGCCAATCTCGTTCCGGTACACCTCGACGAAGTCCGAAATCGCCGCGAGGACCTGGTTACCAGGACCATGGCCGCGGTCAAGGACCGGCTGACTAAAGAAATCACGTATTGGGATCACCGCGCCAACCAGCTTAAAGACCAGGAGCTGGCCGGCAAGACGAACGCCAAGATCAATTCTGGAAAGGGCCGCCAGCGCGCCGATGAGTTGCAGGCCCGCCTTCAGCGACGGATGGCGGAACTCGAACTCGAACGCCAGATTTCACCGCTGCCGCCGGTCGCCATCGGCGGCTCACTTGTCGTCCCCATAGGGCTTCTCAATCAGTTGCTCCCGTCTTCCTCTCAGTCAGGCGATGCCGCTGCCGATGCTGTATCGGCGGAAGCCCGAAAGAAGATGGAACTGCTAGCTATGCAGATGGTCATGGAAGCCGAGAAACAGCTTGGCAACGAACCGCGCGACGTGAGCGGAGAGAAGTGCGGATACGACATTGAATCGAAGGTTTACGCGAATGGCAAACTGCGATTCATCGAGGTGAAAGGCCGCGTTGCCAGCGCGCTCACGGTGACGGTCACACGAAATGAAATCCTCACGGCTCTAAACAAACCGGACGACTTCATCCTGGCTGTTGGTCAGGTGGAGGATGGGCACCAGAAGCTTGTCTACATCCGCCAGCCTTTCCAGCAAGAACCGGAGTTCGCGGTAGAGAGCATCAATTACAAACTGCAGGACTTGCTATCCAGAGGGAAGTCCCCAGCATGATGCCACCCTCCGATCCGCCCTACGAACTTGAAGTCTCCCGCGCCGATTTGGCTCAGGCCTTGAAGACTGTCGCGCGGGCAATCGGCAAACACCCTGGGGATGCCAGTTTCCGTTTTGAGGAGGGCTGTCTATCTATTGAGGCCGGCAACACGGCGGCGGATGCGCCTGCCCGCGGAACGTGGCCGCTCCCGATATTCGTAAGCACATGGTGGGTTCGCCGGGTGGCGAGGCGGGTGCCCGCCGGTGACCCGATCCATCTGCGTGTCGATGCGGGAAGGCTCTACGCGAACCGGTACTCGGAACCGTGCTCAGGAACTCCAAGGGAGCAATCGGCGCCCACCGAGCAATCCGCAATCGACGAAGACGTTTTGATTTCGGCGGCCGCTTGGATTCTCAAGCCTCTGCGTGTCGAGAGACCAGCCGTGGAAGGTCTGGTCTCTGAAGCGCTTGCGAGAGGGACTTCGTCGTGGTCCAGAGGGATCGTTGCCTGGTCCGAGGAAGAGAAGAAGATGAGGATTATCGTCGAGAACGCTTGGATGAAGCTTGCGCCATTCGGCGTCGGCATGCCCGACATTCGTCGGCTGGTGGATAAGACGCTACGCGATGCGTGGAAAACAAATCAAGAGAAATGAAAAAGAAACTCATCGAAGTCGCGTTGCCGCTGGAGGCGATCAATAAGGAGTCGGCGCGGGAGAAGTCGATTCGGCACGGGCACCCATCGACGTTGCATCTCTGGTGGGCGCGGCGCCCACTGGCGGCGTGCCGTGCGGTACTGTTCGCTTCGCTGGTGGATGACCCATCGAGCCTTCCGGAGCAGTTTCCGACCGAAGCCGACCAAGACAAAGAGCGTCAGCGGCTCTTCCGGTTGATCGAAGAGTTGGTGAAGTGGGACAACTCGAACAACCCGGCGATTTTGAAAGCTGCCCATGACGAGATCTTGAAGTCCACGGACGGGAACCCGCCTCCGATTTACGATCCCTTCTGCGGCGGTGGCTCGATTCCGCTCGAAGCGCAGCGGTTGGGGCTGGAAGCGCATGGCAGCGATCTGAACCCGGTCGCTGTCCTCATCACCAAAGCTCTCATTGAGATCCCTCCCAAGTTCGCCGGCCAGCCGCCCATGAATCCGGCGACGAAGAAGAAGATGAGCGGGATGGGGATGTGGACGGGAGCCCGCGGCCTAGCGGATGACGTCCGTTACTATGGCCAGTGGATGCGTGACCGGGCACGAGAGCGTATTGGTCACATCTATCCTCAAGTGGCGCTGCCTCAAGGGCAGGGCGGTGGCGAGGCTACTGTGATCGCATCTCTTTGGGTGCGAAGCCGTAAAGGTCCGGCGAGACGGCCTTAAGGAGGCATATTGGTATCGAACTGTGGCGCGCTTAATACGCGGATGCGGCCACGGTTGCCGTTAGCCGCCAAGCGACCCTTCGGCGTCCCCTGGCACCGGCGGCCCGGCCGCACGCAACTTCGTTCCATCCCGTTCTGGGCATCTTCTTCGGCATCGCGGTGTCCATCGGAGCCACGCTTGGTGTTGGTATTCTGCGCCAGCCGGGACCAGGCCCATCGCGGTGAGACCCTCGAAAGTGAATCCCTGGAAGCCAGACAGGCATCAACAAACGAAGGAAAGAAGTTTGCCGGAGTGACCGGCGAGGAGGAAGCCATGTACGTCATTACAGGCGCCACAGGGAACACTGGAGGAGTCGTAGCAGAGAGATTGCTCGCAGAGGGAGAGAAGGTGCGTGTGGTGGGGCGCGACTCGGAGCGGCTGGAACGATTCACGCAGAACGGTGCGGAATCATTCATCGCTGATGCGACCGATGCGGGCGCGCTTACGAAAGCGTTTGCCGGCGCAAAGGCCGTATACGCGATGATCCCTCCTAATATTGCTTCCCCGGACGTTCGCGCGTACGAAGAGAGCGTGAGCGATGCCTTGCGCGCCGCAATCGAGGAGGACGGGATAAAGTATGCCGTCGTTCTGAGCAGCGTCGGAGCGGACAAATCGCATGGAACGGGTCCCGTCGCCGGGCTGCACAGTCTTGAAAAGAAACTCGAAGGAACTCCCGGGTTAAATGCCCTCTTCCTGCGAGCCGGCTACTTCATGGAAAACCTTCTGCCCCAGGCGGGCGTGCTTAAGTCCATTGGAAGTTTGGCCGGCCCAGTCAAAGCGGACTTGCCCTTGCCAATGATCGCAACGCGCGATATCGGCGCCTTTGCAGCCGAAGCCCTATCGAAATTGGATTTCGTCGGAAAAAGTACGCACGAACTGCAAGGGCCTCGCGACGTCACTTACGCGGAAGTTGCGAAGATCGTGGGCGCGGCGATTGGCAAAGCTGACCTTGCATATAACCACGTGCCTGCGGCGCAGTTGAAGCCCGTGCTGATGCAGATGGGGATGTCGTCCAACATGGCAGACCTGTTGCTGGAGATGGCTGACGCGCTCAATTCGGGCCACATGAAGATGCGTGAACTGCGCTCTCCAGCGAATACGACTCCGACCACTCTAGAAACTTTCGTAGCCGAAATCTTTTTGCCGGCGTATCGAGGAAAAGCATCCCGCGCGTAGGCATGGCGAACGCAAATGCGGACGCCAGCAGCCCGGTGTGCGTCGCCGTGCGCCGCGCGGCGGATGGCCGGCACGATGCGACGACGAGACGCTGTTCGAGACCAGGGTTTTCATCCGCCGCGGGGGCGCACTGCTGCTCGACGCGATGACCCTTTCCACGATGCAGCGCCGGCCACCTGCCACTCGACGCGGCCCATCGCGAGCGCCGCGGCCTCGAACCGGGGCCGCCCGCAGCCCAGGAGCATGGCTGGCGCTTCCGCCCAGCCTGATGCCGGCGGCCCGTTCCGGCGCCTGCCGCCCGTTGTCCGTCGCTGCGACCGCCGGCGTGCGGATGGCCGAGGTCCGGCGTATTCGCGTGCACTGCAGCGACCGTCGCCTCCAGCGTGAATCCGCCCGAAGGGCGCATATCGGAGAGCGCCGCCACCACCGACCGGCAGAGCGCACAGCCAAGCAGCACGGCGATGATGCCGCGGTCGCGCAAGCCCTCAAAAAACAGCTTTCGGCGCTCAGCGATCAGCTTTCAGCCTTGTTTCACCCGAGCCGATGCACTCGGGCGGACGGCACGACACCCCGCGCCCCGCCGTGCCGAGAACTTGAAAGGCGCGCCAAAGCACGGCCGCTAAGCGTCCCGTCACCATATCGACAAGTTCGCCCGTATCCGCGCGCCCCGCGGCGACCGTCGCCTCCTGTCCGGCGTGAATGCGCCCGACGAGCGCCCATCGGTGAGCGCCTCCGCCTCGCACGGCGCAGCGCACGCCGAGCAGCACGGCGAGGATGGCGCGTTAGCGCAGCCGGTTAAAAGCAGCTTTCGGCGCTCAGCGATTAGCTTTCAGCCTGTTTTCGCCCGAGCTGACGCAGTCGGGCGATGGCGACACCACCCGCCACGCCCGCTGCGCCGAGGACCCGCAAGGCGCGCCAAGAAGCGCGGTCGGAAATCGCAGATGCTAATGCGTCCCGTCACCACACCGCGACAGATCCGGCGTATTCGCGTGCCGTGCGGCGACCGTCGCCTCCAGCGTGAATCCGCGCGAAGAGCGCCCATCGGTGAGCGCCGCCACCTCGCACGGCGATGATGGCGCGGTCGCGCAGGCCCTTGAGCGTCGTGATATCCGGCGCGTTTAGGAGCGCCTGGGCTTGCTTAAGCGACAGCCAGTTGCCGGCGCGCACCCCGATGGACTTCGCGCTCTTCACGCGCTGGATGCCGGCGGCCAGTTCGGGCGCCAGCAGGCCGTTATCCATCGCTTCCACCGCCAGCTTGCGGATCGCCGACATCCTCACGATGATCGACGACGACCCCAGCCCGCGTTCGTCCAGGGTCACTCTCCAGGCGTTTACCGTGGCTTTGGCAGTCGAAGAATTCGTTCAGGGCCATGTTGTAGACCCTTTTCGTGATGGGAGACCGAACGGAGTCGAGCACGAGGCCCTTCATCCGCCGCCATTCCGTTGCTTTGTCAACTACGGTTAACTCGTTCATTCTGAACCCCTTAATGGTCAATATCGGTAGCCTGACGACATTACCTCGGAACGGCGGGAACAGCAAGCAAAGACGCAAACCTGAGGCCGCCAGAGCCCGAACGCGCCCGGCGGCTGTGCGGATCAGGATACGTGCAGATCAGGATATTGACAAGAAGCCCGTTTGTACATTACGATGTAAAGTACTTTCCAGTGCGGCTCGTTTAGGTTCACTAGCCGCGGAGGTGCTGATGAACGTCCCACCGATGAAGCAGCCGAGCGCTTTGCTTCCACTCGCAATGTCCGTAGCCGCCCTGGCTTTGGTGCTGGTTCACGTTGCGATATTCGGCGTCGTGCACGAAGCCGACGAGGGAACCGCGGCTCATCTCTGGCAACTTCTCATGGCGGGACAGGTACCAGTAGTGGCGTACTTCGCGCTGAAATGGCTCCCGCGGGCTCCAGGACAGGCGTTGCGCGTGCTCGCGCTGCAAGCCGCCGCGGCCCTCGCCGCATGTGCCCCCGTCTACTGGTTCAAGCTGTAATGCCCGCGACGGCCCGACACGGAGCTGCACATGGAAAAACTGAATTGCGGCGCGTCCGCGGGTGAAGCTCGATCATTTAACCGCGATCAAGGTACGTATACGCATCCACTTGGCTGGTTTGTCGTTTTGAACCGTGGAATGGCGTGGCGCCTGGCGTTGCGGACTGCGTTGTCCGGCCATATCGGTAGAGATGTGCGCAGAGGGCGCCCGCATCCAAGATTGTCAGCGCCGCACTCGGCGCACCAGAATGCGCCATCCAGGAGGGCGCATGAGGTGGGACACAGAGTTCCGTTTGTCCCCGTCAGTCCAGAAGAAGGCCGGCAAAGCGAATGCTCCCGTGTTGTCGGCCACTCGAAGGGCCGCCCCCAGATCGGCGTGGGCGCGTGTCGTCGGCGGGCCGGTGCTTGCTTCCATCTCCCTACGGCGTAGGCTTTCGTTTCGGCCTTGGCCGCGGTGTCGCTGGAGGTTCACCGGAGACTACGACGACGTGCGTATTCTCTCCAACGCCGCAAGTCCGCATCAGCGCGTTCCATTCTGCCTCCGGTCTCACGCGGTACGTTTCGTAAACTACGTATAGGTAGTTGTCCCATTCCTTTGAAAAATAACCGCGGGTGTCAGCTAGGATCTCGTCGCTAACGCGCTTGGCGTCGGCGTCGTCACCGATGAACTTGTATTCAATCAGAGTCCGCAAGGCGGGCAGCCCGGTGTCTGGCTGAAAATTCTTGACCGGCTTCGAGATGCTGGGCTTGTGCCGTACGCCATCAGGAAAAAGGCAACGTAGCACCGCTTCAATGCGGTGGTGAACGTCATCTTCATTCCCTGGGGGCTCCGGGAAACACGCTCTATCAGTAATGGCGTACTGCGTCGCCCGCAGAATCTCAGTCAAATCTTTGGTAATAGTCCGCCCGCTGCCCTCGCCCAACGCCGCTTCTAGCGCGTCGATATATATCGAGAGCTTTTCCGTCCACACGAGGTACATGTCGTCGGCCCAAAACGTCTCCGCGTATTTGCCCTTAGCTTCCGCTTGCAGATGCTCCACGGCGTTCCGCGAGTGCTCAAGATTGCGGGTCTCCAGCAGCACCAGCAATTGCGTGAATGCGCGCTCGACGTAGTATTCGATCAACTGGTCGTGTTCGCCTCTCTCCTGATGTGCATCTTTATACTGCTCCCGTTCGATGAGGGCTTTGTTGGCCTCGTGAATCGACCCTCGAATGGCGTCCAGGCTTTCAGCGATCGGTTTCATGCAATACGTCCTCCAAGCATCAATCTGCGCTCGTGAAGTGCGACAACATGCCACGGCGTTTCATCTCGCCAGAAGAACCGCCGTAATCGGGTCCACTCTTGCATTGTGTCATTTCTTGCGAGGACGCTATGCGAATAATTCCGTTACCCCTCCAAAGGCAGGCTGCCGGCCGTGGTGCACCAGGGTCCCGGCTGTATGGGCACAACCGCGGGGGCGGGGGCCAGATCTGGTATCTATTGGTAGTAGATATGCCAAGCCGGCCTGACCTCTTTCCCAGACATTTGAGGATCGGCCCGTATCTTCGCACCGTCGCCGCTAACGCGAAGTGGCGAACTGCGGATGAGTTTCCCAGTTGTCAGGAGTGGGCCGATGAGGTCGAAAAAGTCCTCGCGTTTCTAGATTCGCAAGACCAGTTTGAGAGGTTTCTTCCTCGCCTGTCCGCCAGAAAGGGCGAACGAGACGGCGCGCTCGCGGAAGCTTTTGTGGGATTCTTCTTCGCACGCAATGGTTTCAGAATACTCCGATGGGAGCCCGTAGTTATCCAAGATCGCCCGGGTGACTTGGAGGTCCAATGGGATACGACAGCGCCGATCTTCGTGGAAGTAAAGGGACCGGGCTGGGAGAGCGAACTGTCGCCGAGTGAGCGATCACAAGGCCGCGCGAGCCAGCCCAAGTACATTGACACTGAGGCAAGGTGGATGGCGCCCGCTGAAAAGTTTCGGTATGCGGTGACAAAGGCCCTGCCGAAGCTTGGGATTGAACGACCAAACTTGATCGTCATCGCGGATGACCTCTTCGTATCACCACTGGAATGGGAGCCATTGAAGCGTCACGTGTCGTCAATCCTGGAGCACTTTCTACGAGAACCGGCTTATTCCGCCGTTGGTGCTGTTCTGATGATCAGGCCCATTCTTTACGAAAAAACCGTCCAGTACCTCATTGGTTTTGTGGACAATGAGTTTGCATTAGGTCACTGTAGGCTCCCACAGGTTGTCTCGATTGGCCTGGGGCGTAGTGCCGGGTCCCAGCGTCCTGGACGACATCGCTGAGCATCGGGTAAAAAGATGCTGGGAGTAGTGGCGGCCTGCCTGCGGCCGCCATTACCCGATGGTTGCTTTTAGGCACAGCCCTTTCGCCTGAGCGCCGAACAACGGCCTTATTTCGTCTTATCGGTACCAGTTCGGCTTGGCCCATGCCCTGAACCGAGATCAACTACGACGAGAGTAGCGGCAAGAAAGGATTCCAAACTGCCGGCTCACTTCTTCGCTGCGGGCAGTTTTGCGCTCGGAGTGCTATCCGCCTTGAGATCGCCTAAGGCGTATTGTATGCCGGCCAGGAAGTGTTCGAGCAGGGGTGCGTTCCAGAAGACGGGCGCGCCATGCCCCAGCGAGCTGTAGAACACGCGGCCCTTCTCATACGCGCGAATCCACGTCACGGGAAAATCCTGGTCAGCCATGCGCACCGGCAGGATGCGGTGCTTTGGGGAGAAGCCGGTCTTTTCCACATCGATGCTCAGGAGCACGTGAAGGTGGTCGCGGAGGGTCGGCTCCTGAAACTGGAAGGCCTGGTCGGCAATCTGGAATTCTTCGCCGTGAAACACAGCGTCCAGCGGGCTCGTCGGGTCCTCCACCTTCACCGTCATGGTCTCCCCGTCCCAGGGATGTCCGCCGTTCTCGGTGGCGCCCAACATCTGGCCGAACGGCGGCCACTGGTCGTACTTGGGATACTGCACGAAGGTCGCGATAGCATCGTGAATTCCCACGAATCCCTTGCCGCCCGCGATGAAGGCGAGTAGCGATTTCTTCAACTCCGGGTCTTCAAATAACACGCCTCCCGTATTCAGAAAGCAGAGGGCGTCGAACTGTTTGATCCGGTCCGGGCGGAACATCTCGATATCGTCGCTGAACACCGCCTCGTAGGCGCCGGTACGCTTGCCCATCTCTCCGATGGCGTAGTTGGCTGCCGGATTGGTGGCGTAGGAACTGCCGCGCCACGGATGGCCGTCGCGCATCACCAGGCTACTCACCAGCAAGCGGCGAGGCATTCTCGGCTTAGCCACCGCCTTCGCTGGAACGGCGTCGTCCACTTTCTGCTTCTGCTCTGGGGGCAGCGCCTGGCCATAGAGGAGCTTGAAACCAAGCGCCCCCACCAACAGCAGATTGCATCTCATTGGGTTGCGTCCCATTATGGCTGGCTCCGCCCAGAAGTATACACCCGAGCGGCCCAGTGGAAGGCCTGGAAGCGATCACCCCGGCCCTGCGCGGGACAGTCTGCTTGGCCACAGGCGCGCCGTCAGTGCTGGCGGCGCCCTTTGGTCGCCCTTCGGCGTTGCGGGCGCACTGCTGGCGACCGTGGGCGCGCCGCTGGCCGGTCTTGGCGTACTGGGGACTGCGCGCGCCAGGTGACCACGCTCGTGGCGTCGCGCGTCGCTATTTATCGAGCTGTCTCCGGTACGTTGTGCGGCGATATCGGTAGGTGTCTGCGAAACGGCATTGCTCTCCTGGGAGCGAAGTCATCGGAAAAGGCCGGGCGCCGCGCGTCGCTCCAGGTGTTTTTCTAGACGCATTCGGCGTGGCTATAGCGCCCGCATGAAGGCGACCAAGTCCCCCTGTTCTTGCGCGGAAAGCTGGGTTTCAAGGATGAGGTTGAAGAATTCCACCGTGTCCTCAAGCGTCAGCAGGCGGCCGTCGTGGAGGTACGGCGGGCTGTCCTTAACTCCGCGCAGGGGAAACGTCTTGATGGGGCCGTCAGAGGCGGCCATCATGCCGTTCACCATGCGGGGCTTGTAGAAGCGCTCGGCTTGCAGGTTGTGCATGAGGTTGTCGGTGTAATATGGCGCCGGGTGGCAACTGGCGCAGCGGCCTTTCCCGAAGAAAATCTCCTCGCCGTGCAGTTCGTTGGCGGTCGCTTTCCTGGGGTCGAGTCTGCCTTGAACGTTCAGCTTTGGGGCCGGCGGGAAATCTAACAGCTCTTGGAACTCGGCCATGAAGTGGACCTGGCTTCCCCGATCGAGAATGTTGACGCCCTTCTTCGTCGCGATGACCGGGTCACCGTCGAAGTAAGCGGCGCGCTGCTCAAACTCGGTGAAATCTTCCACGGTCTTCAGAGCGCGCTGGGAGCCGAACAGGCGCTGCTCGTTTACGCCGCGCAGGGAGGGTGTGTTGATGCGGTGCCGGAACTCCTGAGGCCGGATGTCGCCGACCAGGTGGGTGGCGCGGTTGGTGTGGCCGTTGTCGTGGCAGTCCAGGCAGGCTACACCGCGGCTGGCATGAGCGCTGCGGCGATCCTCGGTCTGGTTAAACTGTTGTTGCGGAAACGGCGTAAGAAGCAGGCGCAGGCCTTCGATCTGCTTGGGGTTGAGGATGCCGTTGAAGATCTCGTAGTAGTTGTCGAGGGTGACGAGCTTGTCTTTCGAGACATCGCCGAGGTCGGGGCGAGTGGTGAGATAGATGGGCGGCGGGAATTCGGGGAGGAATTGGTCGGGAATGTCGAAGTCGAGGTCGAAGCGCGTCAGGTCGCGGTTCTCCTGCTTGTTCATCTCATCGATTTCGAATTTCGGGAAGACCATTCCGCCCTCCGGATGGTTGGGGTGAGGGAGGGGAAGGAAGCCGGCGGGGAAGATGTCGCGAGCTTTGATCTGGTCGGGAGTCAGTTTCGCCAACTGGTCCCAGGTCACTCCCGGGGCTAGTTTGACGCGCACGCCCTGCTGGATCGGCTTGCTACGCGACATGGTGACGCCGGGCGCGGGATTGTTGCTTAGGTCATAACGCTCTTCGAGGAGCGTCATTTGACGTTTCATGATGTCGGCCTTGGCGGCTGACATGCGGGTCATGATGGTTGCAAAGGCCTCATGGATATCGACGGGGGCGTAGCTGGAGGGCCGCATATTGTCCTGGGCCAGGAGAACGCCCACTCCAACGACGAGGCCCGCAGTCATGATCGAGGCCTGGATCATCGAACGTGTCTTGATTCGCATAATCTCCTTCCGCACCCGGGCGATGCTCCGCCAACGAGCCAGGCCCGGGTGGTTTGGTCCAGGATTTCCGTTTTGGCCTCCTGGCCCAGCAGCCATTATATATCCAATCGCCCCAATGAGAGCCGGTTGTCTCATCCTTCAATTCCGAGCGTGCTCTGGCGTGAGGGGAACGCGAGCCAGCTTGCCGAGGCAGCAACGCCCGGCCCCAGACCCGTGCCGGGAAACGCCACTCCTACCGGTTCGACGATCTTCGGCGCTTAAGAAGGCCCCCATCTCGTCCGCCTGGCCCCGGAAGTACTGCGCGTCCCGCGCGGACGAAGAGATCTGGGGGGGATCAGAGCGCCGCAATCGTTCCGAACAGCCGCTTGGCCAAATTGGGGATGCTGCAGGCCAAATTGCAGAGAGTCGAGAGGGAACTGCACCGGCGCGCCCTGAGGAGTCGCGCGGCGCCAGCGAATCGCGGAGTTGGGGCTTCATGACGCGACAGGCGACTTTCGATAGGACGACGTTGTCAGGCAATATAGGCCTTTTTCCGAGTGGCCGGTAATTCGACCGGAGCACCGAATTGCGGCCATAAGGTTGGTAAACGCTGCGCGACTTTCGGCGGGTAATGGTCCTCAAAGACGGCGCACCCAGATCAACCGCACACAGTGGACCATGCACCCGTCGGTTCATTGAAAACGCCGAGAAGCCTCTTTGCGCACGTGCCGGGAGCGAAGCGCTGCGCACCAACGCGAGAAAACGACGTAATAGTTCCCGTCCGCGCGTGATCGCCCGCGATCCGTTCGCCGGGGTTCGGCGGCCAGCCCCGTCAGCGGCCCGCGAGGGACAGCCGGAACGCGGCCATCTCCTGGCCGTTGCGAACCAGCAGGACGTCACCGGCCAGAACCGGGTGGTTCCAGGTCTTGCCCTCGAGCGCCGGGAACCGCGCGAGCTCCGTGAACTGATCGGGGATCGCCCGGACCAGCGCCAGCTCACCCTCTTCCGACAACACCAGAAGCAAGTCCTGATCGGGCAGCAGGACGAGCTGGCCGTTGCCGTAGCGTCCGCCCTTCCACTTGCGCTTGCCGTCCTTGAGGTCGATGCACGCGAGGATGCTGCCGTCGAAGCCGAAGGCATAGCCATCATGAACGACGAAGTCGTTGAAGTAGGGCTTCAGCCCATTCGAGGTCCAGCGCTCTTCGACGGTCCATCCGCCGGGTCCACGCGCGACCGCGAGGCGGCGCGTGCCGCTGCTGTCGCTGACGCTGATCAGGATGTCGCCGTCCGCGGTCAGGGCCGGCTGCACGATGGGGTAGCCTGGCCATGGGTGCTCCCAGAGCAGCGTGCCGTCGGCGAGCGCGACGCTGGTCGCGCCGGCTTCGCTCAAAAGCAGGACCTGCTGGACTCCGTCGATGGTCAATAGATGCGGCGAGCTGTAGCTCACGCCGTGGGCCGGGCCGACCCAGCGCCGGGCTCCGGTGGCGCGGTCATAAGCGGCGAGCTGGCCGGCGACGCCGACGATGAGGACATCGCCGACCACCAACGGCGAGCTCGCGAATCCCCATTGCGGACTCTTCATGCCGGTGTCGGACGCCGCGTTGTGCGACCACACGACGGCACCGTCACGGGCGTTGAGCACGTTCAGGATTCCGGTGGCGCCAAATGTGTACACGCGACCATTGCTGAGGGTCGGCGTCGCGCGCGGACCGGCGCCGCCATTCGACTCCCAGAAGCGGGACGTGTCGCGGTGTGCCCACACCGGCTCGCCGCTGGTCAGTTTGTAGCAGGCGACGACCTCATCGGGACCGCGCTGCTCTTGGGTGTAGATGAGGCCGCCGCGAACCGCGAAGGACGACCAGCCCGGTCCGACCGGCCGGCGCCATAGCGCGACCGGCGGCGACGCAGTCCAGTCGGTTTTGATCCGCACGCCGGGAATGACATCGTCGCGATGGGGTCCGCGAAAGCCTGGCCAGATGGGTCCCGTCTCCGCTTCCGCGGGAGCCGGCGGAAGCGCCACCGGCTCGTTGCCCGATTTGGCCACCAGCCGTTTCTCGGGAGTCTTCGCTGCTGCCGGAACCGGCGGAAGCGCCGCCGGCTCGTTGCCGGATTGGGCCACGGGCCGTTTCTCGGGAGTCTCCGCTGCTGCCCGAACCGGCGGGAGCGCCCCTGGCTCGTTGCCGGATTTGGCCATGAGCCGTTCCTCCGGAGTCTTCGCCCACCGCCAGTGCAAGTCGTTATGGAAGCTGCCGGCGGTGAAGCCACCGGTCCGGACGAGCGTCAACACTCCACACGCGAGCAGGATGGTCGCGACCATCGACACGCGCCGGGGTCCGTCCGGGAGACGACGGGTGGCCACCGCCCACGCGACGAGGGCGAGGCTCAGGATTGGGATCGCCAAGATGGGGAACAACATCCCTTGCGCCCCAGTCGCAATCGACACGTCAACGATGCGCTTTGTCGCGAACAGCACGACGATCATCAGGCCGACGGCGCCCAAGCGCTCGGACCAAGGCGCCCGGCTAAGGAACAACCACCACAGGACGATGGCCAACCCGCCGACGAGTTCCCCAAGCAATCCAAAGAGCGCGGCTTCGGGCACGACGGCAGGGACGGCAAACCTTACCAGCCACTGCAGGATCACGATGACCACGCCGGGCCACAGCCGGAGCGGCTTCCTAGCCGAATTTTTCATCTTGGTCCCAGAGTCCTATTCAGTATGCCCGGCGGGCATCGTTGACCTGGTATGGTCATGGGCAATCATACGCAAGAGAACGGCGGATCGTTCCACATAAATCGCTATACGCGCTCTTGGTCCCCCAGGGGTGTGCAGAAAGCAGATGCCATTCACCGGGCGGGCGCTAGGCGCTTGTCTCGGGCTTGCCGCCGTCAATGCGCATTCAACGTTTACAACGAATCCTCGAATTCCGATGGCGGTAACGAATAGTGGCGGGATGATGGGCACAACTCGCGTCAACCCGCGCCTAACGCACGTAGCGTTTAGGTTCCTGCGCAGTGGCAATTCGTCGGCCAATCGGAAAAAGCTTTCAAACGGTCGTCCAACCGTGGCCCACTATTTTCC
>CABEEC010000566.1_pt1 | contig 22338 bp, 17 predicted proteins | sample 3423191 | NCBI WGS metagenome assembly CABEEC01 (sample SAMEA5534333, study PRJEB31848) | metagenome | biome: tundra; feature: field; material: soil | place: USA | collected 2013-05 | depth 0.15 m | reverse complement strand
GCAGGGATGCGCGCACAGGCGGTCGCCTGCCTGGAACTCGAAAGCGATTTGCGGCGCGCGGTCGATAACCAGGAGTTCGTGCTGTACTACCAGCCGAAAGTGAGCCTTAAGACAGACAAGATCGTGGGCGTGGAAGCGCTGATCCGCTGGCGCCATCCGGTGCGCGGCATCGTGCCGCCGGACCAGTTCATTCCGCTGGCCGAGGAGACCGGATTGATTGTGCCCATCGGCCTCTGGGTGTTGCGCGAGGCGTGCACGGCGATGCACCGGTGGCACTCCGAGTTTCCCACGATTCCGCCGCTCGAAGTCAGTGTGAATGTGTCGGTCCGCCAGTTCCGCGAGCCGGATCTGCAGGCCCGGATTGCCGCCATCCTGGCCGAGACGCAGTTGGATCCCGCCACGCTCCAACTGGAGGTCACCGAGAGCGTCCTGATGGACGATGTGGATGCCGTCGCAAGCTTGTTGGGCCGCCTGAAAACCTTGGGCGTGGGTTTGAAGATCGACGACTTCGGAACCGGATACTCCTCGCTCAAGTGCCTGAGCCGTCTTCCATTCGACGTCCTCAAGATCGACCGGACGTTCGTGGTCAACATGTCCGAAACCGACGGTACCGGCGATACGATCCGGGCTATCCTGCTGCTGGCGGAGAACCTGGGCATGGAGGTGGTGGCCGAAGGCATCGAGAGGAAGGAGCAGCTCGCGGAACTGCAATCGCTGCACTGCGACTATGGTCAAGGCTACTATTTCTCGCCGCCGCTGGAGCAGGAGGCGCTGTCCGATCTGATCCGCAAATCGCGCGCGCAGTAACCACGTCGCCGCTGGGAGCGCACCGCCGACCGCGTGCGTCCATCCCATAATGCCCCGGCTGGCCAGTTCTCCGGTTCGCCGACCACGGGGCCAAGTGGTCGGGGCCCGTGCTTCCCAACTGCCGTGAGGGGCGTGTCACGGGACGAAGCGCGCAAAAGGCCCCGGAAACGTCCTGTGCCTCAGGGTCTTCCGTGCGTCCGGGTTCCCCTGCTACGGCGAGCCGGCGAACCCCATCACCCGGGTTAATTCTTCGGGTACACCTGGCCTCGGGATCACGCAGCCCGAATCTGAGAGAAGCACCACGCCAAGGGAGTTAGCTGGCAGCAGGGAGAGGCTACTTCTTATGATCTCCAGAGCGACTCCCCATCAGATTCTTCCAGGACCAAGAATCCCTGCGCACCAAAATCCTTAGCAGCATCGTTTGCAAGTTGCCGGGACGCCTTACGGATACGCTGCTTGAGGGCGTCCCGGTTGTGTTTCCAGTCGAAGACCACTTGGATCGGCATGTTCGGGGGCACTATCTGCACGACCGCTCCCGTGCCAATGATCCTGCCGAAACGGATCCCTTTATAGAAGGGCACCTCCAATTTGGGTAAAACGATGTACCTGCTCCCACGGACGGAGCTGATTGGCAGTTCCGTGCGGATCACAGCATGGCGGACCTGCCTCTCAATTTCAGCTAGAATAGCCGGCACTACGCTGCTCGAGAACAGCATTGAAAACTTGACCTCGAGCCGAAGCTCATTGCCTTGCAACCAATGATAAAGGGGCTCAAGACACCCGAGGACCTCGTCCGAAAGGCCTTTGGCACTCGACAAGCGTTTGTGCTCTTCCTTATTCTGGCGTTTGATTTCGACGTACGAACGGAAGGAGCTGCTCTCGACAAGCAGGTCGCTGCACCCTTCACCGTTCGGCTCGAAACTCACTGTAAAGCCCCGACGCACATACCTCCCAGCGACGCGGATTGCCAGACTAGTGTCGAGTGCTTCATGGGCGGGAAGACAGAGCCTCCTTATCTGTTCCCCGATACCCGCAACGTTCTTTATATCGAAGATGGTGGAGACAATCTCAGCCCACGTCGCGAGCCAAACACCAAACTTATACTTCTCGGTCCTGATATTGAAGATTGCAGAGGCCCACATAACCCACGCGACCAGCCAATCCTCGCTAAGCTGGGACGCGGCGAAGTCCAACGCGGTCGGCTGCAAAGCGATCCCCTGCTGCGTCAGGAGCGCCAGAATTTCTGCGCGATCATCTGCTAGGCGCAGGTCCAACTTACCCTCGGACGAAGCCATGTTAATCTCTTTGTTAAGCAAGGATTATATCTTGCGGCGCGCACTTACGCAAATCGGTGAAGCGGTTACTCCAGCGAGGTCCCTCACGTCAACTTGACGATAAACCCGCCACTCGGACATTGGGCCGTCGAGTCAACTGGCCTATCAGGTCCGACTCTTCCATCGCACCCGAAGCCGACCCTTTCGGAGGCAAGCCCCACCTTGGATGGGTGGCAGATGATTCGATTCGAAATCCGTGCATGTACGCGTGCGGGCCACCACCTTGCGGTCTATATCCAATCGGATATAATTGAAACATGCGCCCGGTGCGCTTCCTTGGCGCTTCGCTCAAGTGCTTGCGAGACTTTCCCGAGAGCGCACGTCACGACGCAGGTTACCAACTTGATAAGGTCCAGCGAGGCGACCAGCCGGACGACTTCAAGCCATTGCCCTCCATCGGCAAGGGTGTTGAAGAGATTCGCGTCTTGCAATCGAGCGGCGCCTATCGTGTGATTTACTTCGCCAGACGCGCTGACGTTGTGTACGTTCTGCACGCTTTCCGCAAGAAGACACAGCGGACGCCGAAGAAGGAACTTGAAATCGCGAAAAGACGATTTGGGCAACTATTGGGAGGCAGGATATGAGCAAACCCGAGAGCTACGCGAGTGTTTGGGATGCCATCGCGGACACCCCCGAGCAGGCTGCCAATCTGAGAGCGCGGGCCGAACTGATGCAGAAGATCGCCGCACGCCTCAGACAACATGACTGGACACAGGACGAAGCGGCAAGACGCTGCGGCGTAACGCAGCCACGGATCAACGATCTGCTGCGCGGCCGGGTCTCGCGCTTCTCGCTCGACGCGCTGGTCAACATCGCGACGGCGCTGGGTTGCCGCGTGCGCGTTGATCTCGAAGCTGCCTGAGCCGGGTTCCTTTCTGACGAGGAACCAGCAACAGGACAACCCAGCCTGTGGTCGAGGTCAAGTCTGGGCGGGTTCTGCCCGCGTCGCCAGGACCCGCTCGGAGAGCGAAAGTTCGCCAGGCGAATCGACGATCACACAACTCGGCGCAACAACGATCCACTGAAAACAAACGCCCAACGCCAATCACAGAGTCGTACCCCTGCCGCCGCCGTGCTATGCTCGCATGAGTAGCAAGTGTCTTCCACACTCGGCCGCACCGCCGGACAGCCCGCTGATTCATTGCCGTCGTGAATAAAGACATGCCATGGCTTTGGAACATTACCAGCAGGGCGCGATCTTTGACAACCTGAATCTGCCGCATCTTCCCTATTTTCATGCCCGTGGGTGGCCCGCCAGGGCCATGCCGAGTTTGACAGCAGAATTCCTCTGCCCCATCCTCGCCCTACCGCTCTCCGTTTCCAGCTTGTTCTCCTATTGTTCGCCATCTGCTGCCCGGACCGGTCGCAACCGGCTCCCCCACTGCCATCGGCCGGATTTAAGTGGTTGCTGTATGTCAACCCGTTGATTTAAAAGGCTAAAATGGGTTCGTTCGGACAGATTTGGGCACAGCCCCAGACGCCCAACGATGCACAATTCTGCCCAATCGTGCACAACTGGGGCCGTAAGATCTTGGAAGCGCGATTCCGTCGTCCACAGCCCGCTTTGGTTGTGCGGCGTATTTTAACGCCTATGAATTGGGTCCCACTGACCACCACTCGGCGATGGCGAGCCAAGCGCGCCCCACCGCGCTATAATCTGGAAAGATCGGAGGGTACCAGAACTACCATGTCCCTAACCACCTTGGCCGTCTTGGCGGGGCAGACCTCCAGGTCTGCGCGGGTCCTCCAGGACCCGCTCCCCCGCTCTTCGGCGCAACTACCGCCTCTGCGACAACAGCCGCACGGTAATCTTCGCGGGCGCGACGCGCTCCATCACGATCCCCGGCGGCAGGTTGAAGTTCCCCGAATCGACTGGCAGATTCAGGGTCCCGGCGTGCGCGCCGCGCAGATTGAAGCTGGCCACCAGCCGCGTCAGACTGACGGAATCCATTAACCAAGCGCTGCCGCGCACTTGCACTTCCAGCAGCCGGTCGGTGGATGGCGCCGAGATCTCCATGCCCGCAGGCACGCTCACAAACTGCACCGGCACGCTGACCGTGCGGACCGTGGTTCCGGTGGAGAGAAACGATGTGCTCCAGATGGCTGCCGCCAGGCCCAGCGCGGCCAGCTTGACGCCGGCGTTGGAGAACAGCCATTGCCGCAGCCTGCTTGCCATACCGTCCGCGGGCTGCGCGCAAAGCTTCTCCAGCATCTGCGCCAGCTTTGGCTCGTCGTCGAATTGCACGATGCGGCGGGCCTCCATCAAGGTCACCTCGCCGCGCTCCTCGGAAACCACCACCACCAGCGCGTCGCACCGCTCGGAAAGCCCCATGGCCGCGCGATGCCGCGTGCCGTAGTAGCTGGGCACCCGTTCGCGTTCGGTCAGCGGCAGCACGGCAGCGGCCCGCACGATGCGGTCGCCGCGCACAATCACCGCGCCGTCGTGCACGGGCGAAGTCTTCTGGAAAATCGCTTCCAGGATTTCGGGTGAAACGGCGGCTTCGAGCGTAATGCCGCCGCTCACCAGTTCCGCGATGGCGTTGCGGCGCACGACCACAATCAGCGCGCCCACCGAAGCGCCTGCCAGACGGAAAGCCGCCTGGGCGATCGACTGGTAGGTCTCGTTCAGCCTGGAGGCCGCATGCGCCCGCCAGTTCAGCAGGCTGTCGAGCCGCATGAAGAAGCGCCGCAGCTCCGCCTGGAAAACCAGCAGCAACACCACGATCGCCAGGATGGCCGCGCCATCCAGCACCCAGCTCGTAAGCACCATGTCGAAATGCCGTGACACCAGGGCTCCGGCGTGCAGCCCGAGCACCACCAGGGCCACGCGCAGGGCCCGCGCCTGCTGCGCCCATCGCAGCAGGATATACAGCGCCGCCGTCAACACGACGAAATCCACGACGCTCTGCCATCGCACCGGATTCAGAGGAATCATCCGTCTTCTAATATCCCCCGATCCGCGTCAAACTACAATGGAGGTCGCCATGCAGCCTTATCGTTATCACGTCTTCGTGTGCGACCAGCAGAAGCCCGAAGGCGTGCCGTGCTGCTCAGCACGTGGCTCGCGCAAGGTGGTGGAGGCCCTGCGCGCAGAGGTCGCGGCCCAGGGGTTGGCGGACCAGGTGCAGATTACGCCGTGCGGCTCGCTCGGCCTTTGCGAGCGCGGGCCCAATATGGTGGTTTATCCGGAGGGCGTCTGGTACTCGGGCGTGTCCGCGAACGACGTGCCCGAACTGGTGCGCAGCCACTTCGCAAACGGGAACCCGGTCGAACGGCTGGCCAATCCGGATGTCCAGGCGGTGCGCGCGGAGATTGAAGCCAATAAGAGCAAAATGCAGGCGGGCATACAGGCGAAGGATGCCGCGGGCGCGCTGCCGGACGACCTCGCCCAGACCATCCGGGGATTTCAAGACAGCCGCGCCATCCTGACCGCCATCGAGCTGGACGCTTTCACCGCGGTGGCGGACGGCGCTTCCGCCGGGCAGGCCGCCGCGAAAATGGGCACGGACCCGCGCGCCACCGAGATGCTGTTGAATGCCCTGGCCGCCCTCGGCCTGCTTGCGAAACACAACGGCACATTTCACAACACGCCCGTGAGCGCGCGCTATTTCGTGGCGGCATCGCTAGACGATTCCCGCGCCGCCACCATGCACACCGCCAACCTGTGGCAGCGCTGGTCTACGCTGACCGATTGTGTTCGGGAAGGCACGGCGGTGGCGCGCCGGGAGCCGCGTGAGGTGGACGATCGATGGACCCGGCCGTTTATCGCGGCCATGCACCGCAATGCGCGGGAGCGCGCGCCGCAAGTTGTGCGAGCCATCGGAACCGCGGGCGTGCGCCGCATGCTCGACGTGGGCGGCGGATCGGGCGCCTACTCCATCGCCTTTGCCCAAGCCAGCGCCGAGCTGCGCGCCGAAGTGCTGGACCGTCCGGAGGTGTTGGACATTGCGCAGGGCCACATCGATCGTGCAGGTTTGGCCGGCCGCGTGACCACCCGCGTGGGCGACCTGCGCACGGACGACTTCGGGGAAGGCTTCGACCTGGTGCTGATCTCCGCCATCTGCCACATGCTGGGTCCCGCGGAGAACAGCGATCTGCTGCGTCGTTGCCGCCACGCGCTCGCTCCGCGGGGCCGCGTGGCGATCCAGGATTTCATTCTGGAAGAGGATAAGACCGCCCCCAAAATGGCTGCCCTGTTTTCGCTCAATATGCTGGTGGGCACCGAGCGCGGCGCCAGCTATAACGAGACTGAATACGCGGAATGGCTCGGCGAGGCAGGTTTCCGCGAAGCGATCCGCATCCGCCTGCCGGGACCCAGCGGGCTCATGGTGGGCCGCGTTCCGTAACTTTTGGGCGCTGGGCGTCGTCTTTTATTCGAGTCCGCTACCGGCCACCCATCGAAGATGAAACTCTACGTTTTCCCACTGGCTCTAATTGTTGTCTCTCTCCCGCTTTGCGCACAGACTGCCACGTTGCGCGGGCAAGTCCTGGATGAATCGGGTGCGGTCGTGCCCGCCGCCACGGTCACACTCAACGGACCGGCGGGTGTGGCCAAGGTCACCACCTCCGGCAGCGATGGATCGTACTCGTTCAACGGGTTGCCGTCCGGCAGTTACACGGTTCGAGTGTCCGCGCCCGACCTCACGCAGGCGCAGCCGGCCAAGATCGTTCTGCAGTCTGGGGCGCAGTCCCTCAACGTGAAGATGAAAGTAGCGTCGGTGACGCAGCAGGTGACGGTGCAGGATACCGGAGGTCCCAGCGTCTCCACAGACCCATCCAATAACTCTACCGCCACGGTTTTGCGCGGCGACGATTTGCAGGCGCTCTCCGACGATCCCGACGATTTGCAATCGGACTTGCAGGCGCTGGCCGGACCCTCCGCCGGCCCGGAAGGCGGCGAGATCTTCATCGACGGATTCAGCGGCGGTCAACTCCCTTCCAAGGACTCTATCCGCGAAGTGCGCATCAACCAGAATCCGTTCTCGCCCGAGTTCTCCAAGCTGGGCTACGGCCGCATCGAGGTCCTCACCAAGCCCGGCACGGATAAGTTGCATGGCCAGGCCTTCTTCAACTTCGGCGACGACATCTTCAATTCGCGGAATCCCTACGCGCAGCAGAAGGCGCCGTTTCTGTTGAAGGAATATGGCGGCACGGTCAGTGGAGCGCTGAGTAAGCACGCTTCTTTCTTCCTGGACACCGAGCGGCGCGAGATCGACAACGGCTCCGTGATCGACGCGGTTACTCTCGATCCGCAGACCTACGCGATCGCTCCCTATACCGGCGTGCTGCTGGCCCCGCAGCGCCGCCTGCGTGTCAGCCCGCGCGTGGATTATCAAGTGAGCCAGAACAATACCCTGATGTTCCGCTACGGCTTCACCCGGAACGACGTGCAAGACCAGGGCATTGGTAGCTTCGACCTGCCTTCGCGCGGGTATTACACGCTGGACCAGGACCACACGGTCCAGATCACGGACACGGCCGTTTTGGGTCCTAGCACGGTGAACGAGACGCGCTTCCAGTTCTTCCACGTGGAGGACGATCAGATTTCCAATAGCTTCGCGCCGGCAGTCCTGGTGCTGGGTTCGTTCAACACCGGCGGCGCCCAGACGGGCCGCAGTTTCGACACAGAGAACCACTACGAGCTGCAGAACTACACGTCCATCGTCAAGGGCACGCACACTTGGAAGTTCGGTGTGCGCACGCGCGGCGAGACTGCCGGCAACACGTCGCCCGAAAACTTCGGCGGCACGTTCACTTTCGCCGGCGGCCTGGCGCCCGAATTGGACGCGGACAACCGGGAGGTGCTGGATGCCTCCGGCCAGCCCGTGATGTTGCCCATCACCTCGATTCAGCAGTATCAGCGGGCGTTACTTGGGCTGCCGGGCGGCGGCGCGACGCAGTTCAGCATCGCGGCCGGCAATCCTTTCCTGGCGGCCAGTCAGGTGGACGTGGGGGCCTTCGTGGGCGACGACTGGCGCGTGCGCCCCAACGTCACGCTCAGCCTGGGGGTGCGCTACGAGACGCAAACCAATATACACGACTGGCGGGATGTCGCGCCCCGGTTCGGCTTCGCCTGGGCGCCCGGATCGAAACAGATCAGCCTGCATCCGAAGCTCGTCGTTCGCGGCGGATTCGGCATGTTCTACTCCCGCTTCGACATCTCCAACATCGAGACCGCCGAACGTTACAACGGGATTGTCCAGCAGGAATACATTGTCGACAACCCAACGTTCTTCCCCACTATACCGACGATCGCGCAATTGCTGGCGATGCCGGGAATTCAGTCCACGCAGACTGTGCAAGAGATTAGTTCCCGATTGCGCGCGCCGTATATCATGCAGTCGGCGCTCACCGTGGAGCGCCAGGTGGCGAGCAATACCACGGTTTCGGTGACTTACACGAACTCACACGGGCTGCACATGCTGCGCTCCGGAGAATTCAACGCTCCCGGACCGGTCTATCTGATGGAGTCTTCCGGACTCTACAACCAGAACCAGCTCATTACTAACGTCAACGCCAGGCTGAATAACAATGTGTCGCTATTCGGTTACTATACGTTGAATCATGCGATGAGCAACACCGATGGGCTCGGCACGTTTCCGGGGAGCCCTTATACGATGGCCGGCGAGTACGGCCCCGCCGCCACGGATATCCGCCACCGGGCGTTCATCGGCGGCTCCTTGAATACCAAGTGGAACGTGCGCCTGAGTCCGTTCATCGTGGTGCAATCCGGCGCGCCGTATAACATCACCGTCGGCCAGGATATTTACGGCGACACGCTGTTTAACGCGCGGCCGGGTATTCCCACGGATCTAACCAAGCCGGGCCTGATCGATACGGTGTACGGCTGGCTCGACCCCAGTCCGCCGCCCGGCGAGCGGACTCTGCCGCGCAACTACGCACGGGGTCCCGGCATGATTTCGGTGAACGCGCGGCTGGGCAAGACGTTCGGCTTCGGGCCGGAACGCGAAGGCTCCGGCGGAGCGGCCAGCCCCTTGGGGGCCGGTCACAATTCCGGATTCCACAGCGTCTTCTCCGATGTCTCAACCACCAGGCGCTATAACCTGACTCTCTCGATTTCCGCGCGCAACTTACTCAACCATGTAAACGAAGGCCCGATTATCGGCCAGATTACATCGCCCCTGTTCGGCGAGGCCAATTCCGTGGCCGGCGGGTACGGAGCATTTGCGGAAACGGCCAACAATCGGCGGCTGGAGCTGCAGATGCGGTTTACGTTTTAGGCTTGGACTAGTCCTCGCCTGTCTGTTCCTGAATGCGCTTCAGGTGTTCAAGATCGGTGCTGCGGCCGGCCGCCTGTTTATTGGCGATGAGATCCTCTAACGAAATGAAGTGTACCGGAACACCGAAGATGGTGCTCGCTATCCGGCTCGGCCACGCGCCAGCGAATTGAACTCCGGTGATTTGCGTCAGGATATCTATCCGGACAGGAGCTACGCCGATCTGATACACGATGCCTTCTTGAATGAAGGTGTCCGGCGTTATTCCGTCGTTCTGCAAAGGAGCGCCGAACTTCGCCAGCGCGTGAAATGTTCGTACCGCGTTCTGTGGCGAGTTATAGCGAGTTATAAACCCACCACATCCAGGTCCTTCGTGTAGCGCGGCTCAGTGTACTTCATGACAGCGTAGCCGCCGACGATGAGATACTCAACTTGACAGTCGTTTAAGGCTTGTAACAGTTCTTTGTAGTGTGGGCTCTCTCTCATGTTTGAGACGCTCTGCTAACTCCACCATTTCCCAAGCCGCCCGGAAAATAGCTTCGTCGCCTTGGGCCTGCCAGAACTCGACATCGAACTCACGGCCGGGGAACCGTCCCTTGACGAGCCGGGTCTTCCATTTTGGTTTTTGGGCGCCGTCCATCACAGTAATTCCAATTGTACCAACCGGCGTCTCACTCGCGGCGCAGGGCTGCGATCGGGTCCACCTTCGCCGCGCGGCGCGCGGGGATGTAGCAGGCCGCGAGACCGACGGCGGCCAGCACCAGCGGCACGCTTACGAACGTGGCGGGATCGGTGGCCCCGACTCCATAGAGCAAGCTGGAGAGCGCCCGGGTCGCGGCCAGTGCGCCGGCCAGCCCCAGGGCGATGCCGATAGCGGTCAACCTAATGCCTTGCCCGACGATGAGCCGCAGCACATCGCCGCGCTGCGCGCCCAGCGCTACCCGCAGCCCGATTTCTTGCGTACGCCGGCTGACCGAATAGGATGCCACGCCGTAGATGCCCGCCGCGGCCAGCAGCAGCGCCAGCGCGCCGAACAGCGCCAGTATGACTGCGGCGAAACGGCGCGGGGCGATGGAATTGTCCACCAAGTCCTGCATCGCGTTGATGACATACACGGGCTGGTCTTTGTCGACGGCCGCCACGGCCTGCCGCAAGCGCGCGCCGATCCCGGCGATGGGCAAACTGGTGCGCACGGCCAGAAACTGGGGCGGCTCGAACGCCTGCTCCATCGGGATATAGACGGCCGGTTGCGCGGGCAGGTCAAGCGATTGGTCGTGCGTGGTTTTGACGACGCCCACTACCTGCCGCCAGACTTCCTGGCCCTTGTCCCGATTGACGCCGATGCGTTTCCCGAGCGGGTCTTCGTGCGGCCAGAACCGCCGTGCGGCGAGGTCGTTGATCACCGCTGCCTTCAAGCCGCTGGCGGCATCGTGTTGCGTCAATTCGCGGCCGGCCAGGAGCGTGATCCCCATGGCGGGCAGGTAATCCGGGCTGGCCGCAAATACTTCAGCCGATGGCCTGCGGGTTCCCACCGTTGCCGAAGGATGGCCTTCCACAGTCACGTAAGCTCCCGTGATGTTGCCGGAAAGCGGCACGCCGTTGACCGCTCCGGCCGATTCCACGCCGGGCAGGTTTCGCAGGCCGTCGAGCAACTTGTGATAGAAGACGATGTTTGACGGGAGAGCGGGGTATCGCGACGGCGGCAATGGTCAACAGCACGGACACAGCCACCTCGCCCACGATCAGCAGGTCGCGCGCGCGGCTGCGCCCCGGCCCGGGCCCAGTGGGCACCCCGCTCCGCGCGCCGCCTTCGGCCAGAGCCTCCTGCAGATCGGTCCCCGCCGCGAGCCATGCAGGGAAGACACCGAACAACAGGCCGGCCAGCAGCCACAGGCCCACCGAAAATGCGAGCACCGCGCCATCCAGGCGGGTTTCCGCCAGCCGCGGAACATCTTGCGGGGCGAGATGAATCAGGAAGCGCAGACTGGAGGCGGCCAGCAACAGCCCCGCGCCTCCGCCCACGGCCGCGAGCAGCAGACTCTCTGTGATCCATTGCCGGAGCAGGCGGCGGCGATCGGCGCCCAACGCCAGGCGGATGCCGGTTTCACGCCGGCGTCCCATGGCGCGAGCCAGCAGGAGATTCGCAATGTTGGCGCAGGCGAGCAGCACCAGCAGGCCCACCGCGCCCAACATGATCAGCATGGCGGGGCGGGCGCGGCCCATCACATAGTGCGCGAAGGGCAGGACGCGCACTCCGACTCCCGTGTTGGTTTGCGGCGATTCGCGCTCGATGCGGGAGGCGACGGCGTCCAAATCCTCTTGCGCCTGCGCCACCGATACGCCTGGCTTTAGGCGCCCGACCACGAGGCAGCGCATGCCGTCGCGGGTCTGGCGCAATGGATCGACGCCGAACGGAATCCAGTAGGCCATTTGATGGGTTGGCAGCGTCACGGCGCTGGGGACGTTGAGCGGGAAATTGAATCCGCGCGGCATCACGCCGACGACTGTGTAGTCTTGTGTATGTACTCCAGTCAGGCGAATCGTGCGGCCCACGATGGACGGATCGCCGGCAAACCGGCGCTGCCACAAATCATAGCTGAGGATGATCTCCTGGTCGTGGCCGGGCTGATCCTCCGCGGGCAGAAAGAAGCGCCCCGCGAGCGGCGGCACGCCGAGCAGGGGCAACAGGTCCGCCGAAACGCTCCCGCCGTAGAGCGCATCGGGCTGGCCTGCCGCGGTGAGATTCAGCAGCGCGAACCGGTGTGCGCCAATGCTTTCGAAGCTGCGGTTCTGCGCGCGCCAGTCGGCCACATCGCGATAGGCTACCCAATTCGCGGGTTCGCCGGTCTTACGGTCGCGGAGCTGGATCTCGATGCCCAGCGCCAGGGTGACCACGGCCACCGCCGTGAAACCGGGACTCTTGCGGAGCATACGCAGGCCGTAGCGGACATCATTGAGGCATTCAAGACTTGCCCAGTCGGCTCGCAGAGTGTCCAGGAAGGTGTACGGCCTGTGATTCGGCAGGGCCAGCACCAGGTGGAAGCCGACGGGCGACGCGAAGGTTTTCGGATCGAGGGGCGCTTCATCCAACTCGGTGACTTCCGTCCGGAACGTCACGCCGCGCGAATCGGATGCGGTACGAGTTTCGAGCAGCGCGAATCCGTTCTCGCGGGGTCCGGTTTGGTGGAACTCGATATGGTCGGTCACGTCGTTGCATTTGGCAAAGGCGACTGCGCTGTACGCGGTGCGCGCAACGGGCAGGTCGATGTACCAGCCATCGGTTTTGATGCGCTTTTCGCCGCCCCCGGAGCAGGAGCCGGGTTCGCTCACGCGGCGCTCGGATTGGATGTCACTCGCGCGCTGCAGCGAGGCGCCCTTTGGCTGCTCCACGCGCGTCACGGTGTACGCGCGCGTTGCGGCGTCGAGTGTATAGATTCGCTGGTGGTTGCTGCCCTGGTTGTATCGCGTGCTGGTCGAAGTGCAATTGCCTATGCGGGTGGTGATCTTCAGATCCGCGTGCGCGGGGACGGCCTGGCTGAGCAACAGCAAGAGCGAAAGCGGCAGGAAGCGCGCGGTCATCTCCACCTCCAGACTAATACCATGTTAGCATCGGAAATCTATGAACAATCCCGTTGTGCATTTCGAAATCGGCTGCCGGGACAAGGCAGTTACCGAGCAGTTCTACGCGAAGCTGTTTGACTGGAAGATGGCGGCAATGGGACCAGCCACCATGATCGATACCGGAGGCGCGGGCATTGGCGGCCACATTACGTCGCTGGGCCACGAGCCGCACCACTACACCACGTTCTATGTGATGGTGGACGACTTGCAGGCTGCGCTCGACAAGGCGCAAGAGCTGGGCGGCAAGACGCTGGTGCCTCCGGTGGAGATTCCCACGGGAAGCTTCGCCTGGTTTGCCGATCCGGAGGGGAATACGGTCGGGATTTTCAAACCGCGATAAGGCTAGGAGTGAGCCGGCCCCGCCCCCGGCTTCTACGCCCCGCGTCGCTGCCGGGACTTTTGACAGGAGGGGTGTCACCTGTTTGGCGGTCAAGCGCCACGTACCCGAACGTGAGTCCTCGCGCTTCGGGAACCATTACAGGCCCGCCCGGCCTGCGCCGGCAATGCCGAGGGACGTTGCCAACCGGGGCCACGGATTCGGGCAACAGCAGGGGTGATCCGGTGTGCATGGCAGGCGCCCGCGGGTGTCCCATATCCGCACGCCGTAGCCGGCCGAGTATAGCCGGCTGCCATCGGGCAAGAACGTGACGTTGTAGATGTCGCCGTTCTGTCCCACCAACTCGAGCAGAGGAGCGTAGTCATGTCCGTCCCAGATGCGGACGGTTTGGTCCAGGGACCCGGAAGCCAGGCGCGACCCATCCGGGCTGAAGACCATGGAGGGAATCGGGCGACGGTGCCCAGCCAGCTTAGCCACGACGCGGGTGCTGTGCACATCGAAGACCCAGATCGTGGCGTCCGCGACCCGCGCTGCCAGCAAGCGGCTGCCATCTGGACTGAAAGCGATGGCGGAGACGGCGGAGCCGGACTGCCCATCGGGGAAGGCGAAGGAGCGCGCCAGGCTGCGCCGCGCCAGATCCCATTCGTAGATTGCCGGCGCGCCGCCGGCGCTCCCCGCCAAATCTCCGGAGCCCGTGGCAAGCGTCTGTCCGTCCGGATTGAAGGCCAGGCTGTTCACCGGAGCGTTGTGCTGGAAGACCGCCAACGGGCGGCCGGTCGCAGCATCCCACAGGCGGGCTGTGCAGTCCGCGGATCCCGTGGCCACCATCGCTCCATCCCGGCTGAAGGCGATTGCCATCACCGGAGCGGAATGTCCGGAAAGCACGGCGATAGTCTTGCCCTGGGGGTCCCAGATCCGGGCGGTCCGGTCGTCGGAGGCGCTGGCGAAGCGCGATCCGTCAGGACCCACGGCCACTGCATTCACCCTCGCCGTATGGCCGCGCCAGTTCTCCACCATCAACCCGTTGTGGGCCGACCACACGTGCACCTCATTTTCCACGGAGCCCACCGCCCACCGTCCCGAAGGATGCATGGCGAAAGAACGTGGGTTCCCAGCCGGCAGTGGCAGGAAGGTTCCGGTGTGCGTCGCGTTTGCCCACACGGCTACCTCGCCGGATTCCGAGCCGGTGTAAATCAGGCTGGCATCCGGACTGTACGCCAAGGAGTTCAGCGGATCGTTGGTCTTACGTTTGACTACGGCGCAGCCGACAGCCTCGCTGCAAAGTTGTAGCTCGCCGGTGTCGGAAACAAACGCAAGCTCCCGGCCGTGGGGTGTTTGGGAGAACGCGATGGCGGTGATGCCAGGCTCGCAGGGATAACTGCGGATAAGTCTGCCGCTAGCCGTCTCATAAACCCGGATGCGAACATCCTCAGCGGGCACCATTCCCTCCCGCGAGGCGAACGCCAGCCACTTTCCATCTCGCGTGAAGGCAATCACCCACGGCGACGCCGCCTGGTCGTTGATTGTCGAGATGGCTTTTCCCTCCGCCGCGTCCCAAATGCGAACCCGATTGTCGTTGCCCGCGGTGCCGATCCGGTTGCCCGGCGCGATGAACCGGACGGAGGCAATCCGTCCCTTGTGCGCGGGGATTTCGAATTGCAGAGTTGGCGGCGAAATTCGCCAGACCTGGAGCCATCCGTCTTCCGATCCCGCTGCGAGGTGTTGACCGCTTGGATCGAACGCTGCGGCCCGGATCGTGCGTTGCCCGGGATTGAGCGCTACGGCCGCTTGCGTAGAGTCGATCTGGGCGATCCCGATACGGCCGTCCGCGTCCCTGCTGGCCACGAAGCGGCCGTTCTCATCCAGCGCGAGCATCTCGCCGGCTCCCGCCAGGCTCCGGCCGTGGCGGCCCGCGGCGAGCCACTCCTCAACGGAAGTGGGTGTGCGCCAGAGCACGCGGCCATCGGCCGCAAATGCGAAATCCGATGCGTAGGGCGATTTGGCGATCGGGCCGGCCGCTTTCCAGACGGCGATGGTGGGGTCGGTCCGGTAGAACAGGTGGCGCCACTCCCAGCCGCGCAATGCTGGTTCACAGGTCAGGAGCTGCTGGCGGGCCTCGGTGGGTTCTTCCATTTGTATTTGTAGCGCGGCGGCGTTGATGGCGGCTTTGTACTGCTCGCGGGCGGCGGACGCCCAGGCGCGCTCCGCCCGCGCATAGAGCCAGGTGGCGCCGATGGTGGCCGCCACCAGGCAGGTGGCTACCGCGGCCGCCGTCATGGCGGCTGTCCGGTGCCTGCGAATCAGCTTGCGCAGCCGGTATGCCGCACGCTGCGGTCCGGCGCTTACCGGCTCATCGCGCAGATGCCGCATCACGTCGGCCGACAGCTCCGAGACAGAGGCATACCGGTGCGCAGGATCTTTTTCGAGCGCTTTGAAAGCAATCCAGTGAAGTTCGCCCCGCAGTTGACGCACCAAGGTGGCGACGTTCACCCTGCGGGATTCGGCGACCGTCCTCGCGGCGGAGCCAAGCGAGGCCAGCCGGTGCACGGGCGTCGGCGGTTCCTCTTGCTGAATCACCCGGCACATTTCGTCTATGGCCGCGCGGCGGAGCTTTTGGGAATTGAACGGTAAGGCGCCGGCCAGTAACTCGTACAGCAGCAGGCCGAGCGAGTAAACATCCGTCCGGGTATCCACCGCGTGGCTGCCGGCGGCCTGTTCGGGACTCATGTACTCCGGCGTACCCATCAACACGCCAAGCTGCGTGTACAGCGTATGTCCGGTCAGGCTCGGGCCGAGCACCTTCGCCAGGCCGAAATCGATGATTGTGGGAATGGCCAGTCCCTCGCTCCGCCGCACCAGCACATTCGATGGCTTCAGGTCGCGGTGGATGATGCCCTTCTGGTGTGCGTGCTGCACCGCGTCGCACACCTGAACGAAGAGGCCGAGCCGTTCGCGAACGGTCAGCCGCCGCTCGTCGCAGTACTTCGTGATGGGGACTCCTTCGACGTACTCCATTACGAAGTACGGCCGGCCCCCCACCGTCGCGCCCGCGTCATAGACGCGCGCGATGCCCGGATGGTCCATCATCGCCAACGCCTGCCGCTCCGACTCGAAACGCGCAATTACCTCTTCGGTGTCCATCCCGAGTTTGATCACCTTAAGGGCTACGAGCCGGTGAATTGGCTGGTCCTGCCCGGCGAGATAGACAATGCCCATGCCCCCCTCGCCCAGCACGCGGATGGTGCGATACGGGCCGAAGATCTCCCCGGTGGCCGCGCCGGTCTCGCCGGGCGGCGCGAGCGCCAGGCGCAGCAGGCAGCGCGGACACAGGCCATCGATAGCATTGTCCGCGAGCTCCGCCCCGCAATTCGCGCATCGGGAAGTAATGGTCATGGGCGCTGCCTCGCTCCGTGCCTGGCCTACGGTTCCATGAAGCAACCGTGCCTGCGGCGTTACGTCTTACAACGCGGCCAGAAGGTGGACGATCTCGTCATCGATTTCCTCCGGGCGGTCGAGAGTGGCGGCCACCTCCTCCCGCACCAGTCCGCCGAACCGGCGGCGCGCCCGATGGACCGCCACCTTCAGCGCGCCGGTGGTCATCCCCAGCGCGGAGGCGGCTTGCGCGTATGCGCCTGGCAGGTTATCGCCAGTCAAGAATTGCCGGATACCTTCGAACATCTCGGATTTTCCGCCAGAGGCGAATTCGCCACGCAATCGCGCCATGGCCCGGTCGAGCAAAGTCAGCGCCCACCTCCGCTCAAAGATCTTCTCCGGCGTCATCAGGTCCGCCGGCTCGCGCTGGTAAAGGTGCTCGGCGGTCTCCACATCCAGCGATATGGGGACGATTCCGCCTCCGCGCTTGGCGGCCTGCGCCCGGTCCCATTCGTTGGCCAGGAAGTGCTTCAAGGTGGCCAAAAGGTAGGTGCGGAACCTGCCCCGGTCGCGATCCGCCGTGCGCAAATAGCGCTTCTCGATCAGCCGGGCGAAAAACTCCTGTGTCAAATCACGGGATTCGTCGACGCCGTGTCCGGCCCTGCGAACGTAGGCGTAGAGCGGACGCCAATAGGCCTCGCACAACTGGGCGAGCGCCTCCCCGGACTCGTGGGAAGCCCCCTCACCGGCCGCCGCCACGAGATTCCAAGAGGTCGTCGGAAAACACTCGCTGGCTCGAACCATCGCAAAACAGAGATTGAGGCCTTCAATATTGTAACTCTCCAGGCGGCGCGCTTCATATATGAATAAGGAGGATGAAGATGAAGATGAAGATCGACACGAAAGCCAGGGTCCGGATACTGATGGGCCTTGGCGTTCTGGGCCTGTCGCCTGCAACCGCCGGAACCTCCAAGGTTGAGGTCCGATGGAACGAGCTTTCACCGCTGATTCTCGGGCATACCGTGTCTTTGGTTCTGCCCGGGGGAGCCGCCATTGCAGGAGAGGTCGAGGCGGTGCGCGACGATTCGCTGGCGCTGGACGTGCGCAAGACTTCCGATAGCAAGGTTCAACCCAAGGGGACAGCCTCCATTCCACGCGCGTCGGTAACCACGCTGCAGGTGACGGATACGAAGGGAACGGGTGGGAGAATTCTGGGCGTGGTGGTCGGAGTGGTTGTCGGCATGGCGGCCGGGGGCGAGATTGTCGCGCATACGTCCCGCATCACGGAAGGCGCCGCGGTCGGTACTTTCACCGGGGTAGCGGTTGCCGGCGCGACGGGAGGCTACTATGTGGGCAGAAGCGTGGACCGGCATACGACGATCATCCGCGTAGTTAGGGAGTAACTCTCCAGGAGGCCATATGTTCCAGTCAAAGCGGGGGCGAACTTTCGCAGCGATGTGCGTCACACTGTTGCCGCTCTGTTTGGCGCGGCCGGTTCTTGGCGCGACGTCGGATTGGGCCGCTGTTCAAGGCTTGGCCGCAGGCGTGCGCGTGCATGTGAGCCTGACGACCGGGAAGAACCTGAACGGGGTCATCGACCATGAGACTGCCGAGGCGGTGTACCTGCATAGCCGGAAGCAAACCATCGAAGTCCGTCGAGAAGAGATCGGCCGTTTGTACCGGAAGAAAGACACAAGCCGGATCAAGCCTGTGTTGGTCGGCGCGGCCATGGGCGCGGCAGCGGCGGGTATAGCGGCGCCGCGAATAATGGAACATGAAACCGGCTACGGCGGGGCGGTTGCCGGCACCGTGGTGTTGGGCGCCGCAGTCGGAGCCGGCGTGGAACGCCTGGCAAGCGGGCCGGGCGAGTCGCTGGTCTACAGGTCCGCGGAGCATCGGTGAATCCGATCCTGGCGCAGCCTTAACTCTTAATGGCAACATTCACCCTCGAAAGGAGTATTTATGCATTTTACGAAAACAGTCCGCAGCCGCGCACGGGCGCTGCTGTTCTTGTTACTGAGCGCGGCGTTGCCGCTCTGGTTGCCCCCGCCTTCTCAGGCCGCCGGCAAGCGCACGGTCAGAGTGATGCAGCAGAACATGGACGCCGCCACCGATCTTGGCTTTATCACCAGCGCCACCGATCCGAAGTCCCTGATGATCGGCTTGGTCAAGACCGTTCAGGAAGTCGCGGCTAGCAGGATTCCACAGCGGGAGGCGCTGCTGGCGGAGGAGATCGCCAACCTCCAGCCCGATCTGGTTGCGCTCCAGGAAGCCACTCTCTACCGTAAAGGGCCTCTCAACCAGCCCCCGGCGACCCAGGTCATGTACGACCAATTGCAGTCGCTGATGGACGCACTCCAGAATCGCGGGCTGCACTACGCGGTCGTGGCCGTGAACAATCTGTTCGACGCCGAAGTGCCAACGCCGCTGGGCTTCGATTTCCGGATGACCGATCGGGACGCCATGCTGGCGCGAACGGACCTGGCGCCATCCGACTTTACGCTCTCGAACGTGCAACAGGGGATCTACCAGGCGCAATGGGTCTTCGGCAATCCGGTTCTGGGATCCATCCCGGTGCCGCGCGGCTGGATGACCGTGGATGTACAGATGGGTGTAGCGGCGTTCCGGTTCGTCAACACACACCTGGAGAGCCCGCCGGCGCCCTCGGATATTCAGGTAGCGCAGGCTACGGAATTGATCCAGATTCTGAGCGGGACTACACTGCCGGTGGCCCTTCTCGGCGATTTCAACGCCAATGCCGAGGCAGGGCAGGATCACTATCCAACGACCGGCGTGATCCTCGGAGCGGGATTTGTGGATGCCTGGCACGCACTGCATCCATTCGAGACCGGATACACCTGGCCGCTCCACGGCGAAGATCCGTACACTTCGAGCGCGCGGCCCTTCGAGCGGATCGACCTGATCTTTCTGCGCGGCTTAGGCGCGGCGGAGGTTTTCAAAACGGGCGGCTGGCATTCGTCTTCCGGTCTCTGGCTCTCGGACCACAACGGCGTGTTCGCTTACGTGCCGATGCCGGAATTGTGACGCGGAGTTACTGCCAGTTCAGAATGACTTTGCCGGATTGTCCGCTGGACATGACGTCGAAGCCCCGCTCGAACTCCGTGTAGTGGAAGCGGTGCGTGATGACCGGCGTGATATCCAGGCCGGACTGCAGCATCACGGTCATCTTGTACCAGGTCTCGTACATCTCGCGGCCGTAGATGCCTTTGACGGTCAGCATGTTGAAGATGACGGTGCGCCAGTCGATGGCCATGTCGCCTTCCGGAATGCCCAGCATGGCGATCTTGGCGCCGTGGCTCATGTTGGCCAGCATGTCGCGGAAGGCCGCCTGATTGCCGGACATCTCCAGGCCCACATCGAAGCCCTCGGTCATGCCGAGTTTCTTCTGTATCTCGGGCAGCGTCCGCTCGCGTATGTTCACGGCTTCGGTGACGCCCATCTTGCGGGCCAGCGAAAGCCTGTATTCGTTGACGTCTGTGATGACCACGTAGCGGGCGCCGGCGTGGCGCGCGATGGCGGCGGCCATGATCCCGATGGGGCCGGCGCCGGTGACCAGCACGTCTTCGCCGAGCACCGGGAACGACAGCGCGGTGTGCACGGCGTTGCCGAACGGATCGAAGATAGCGGCGACGTCGCGGTCGATGCCGTCGTGGTGCCGCCAGATGTTGGTCATGGGCAGCGCGATGTACTCGGCGAAAGCGCCCGCGCGGTTCACGCCGATACCCTGCGTGTGCGCGCACAAATGGCGGCGGCCCGCCAGGCAATTGCGGCAGCGTCCGCAGACCACGTGCCCTTCGCCACTGACGATATCGCCGGGATAGAAATCCGACACGTTGGAGCCGACCTCGGCGATCTCGCCCACGAATTCGTGCCCGATCACCAGGCCCATCGGGATGGTCTTGCGCGCCCAATCGTTCCACTTATAGATGTGCACGTCGGTGCCGCAAATGCCCGCGCGATGCACGCGGATCAGGACGTCGTTGATGCCGATGCGGGGCTTCTCGACGTCTTCCAGCCAGAGGCCGGGCTCATTCCCGCTCTTGACGAGTGCTTTCATGTCGAAACCTTATGGTAGCGGTGCTCGGGCACCGGCGGGGAGGGCTGGAAGCACTGGTGCTGCAGGACGCGGAGGGTGGCGGGAAGGCCAGCGGTGGCGCGTGCGACGGCTTCTTCGAGCACGGCGGGCAAGGCGCGGGCGCGCAGGTTGATGACGAGCTCGTGGCGGCGGGCGGGCGAAGCCAGCAGGTCTCCAACGACCGAAGGCTCGTCGCCGTTGCGGCAGATGCCCGCGCGGATGTAGCCGCTGGGGGCGCGATCGAAGATCTTCAGGTGCGCGATGGGCGCGCCCGCGCGGGTGAGTTCGGTGTCCAGGCGTTCGAGCAGCGGACCGACTATGGCGGCGGGCGTGAGCGCGGTTTCGAGGCGCAGTTCGCCCTCCCAGTTCAACCAGCCCAGGGCGGCTTCCGCGGCGGCATAGCGGGCGTAGTCGATATCGAGGAGGCGGCTACCGGCGGATAGACGGCCGCCTAGGACTTCGTCGAGCCACTCGGCCACGCCTTGGCCGGTTAGGGCGCTTACGCGGCGGGCAGAGATTGTGGGGAGGTTGAAGTTTGGATAGAGGTCGGATTTGGTGAGCAGAACCAGGTCGGCCTCGGCGAGCTGGTTATGGAACAGGTAAGCGAGGTGCGGGTCGGCATCCGGCTGCTGGAACTCGGCGGCGCGTTGCGGTTCGACCAAGACGGAAAACGGCGCCAGGCGGAATTGCGCGGCAAAGAGCTGCTTGAGCGGCTGCAGCACGGTGGCGGATAGATCCATGCAGCTTCCCACAGGCTCGGCGAAGATCACGTCGGGCCTGACGGCCAGGAGGCTCTGGGCGGCGGCGACGAAGTCGCCGAAGCGGCAGCAGAAGCAGGCGCCGGCGATCTCACCAGCATCGAAGCCGAGAGCGGTGGTCATGCGTGTATCCACCAGCGCGGTGCCTTGATCGTTGGTGATGATGGCGGCGCGCATGCCGCGATCGTGCAGCAGGCGCGCGGCGCGCAGCAGCAGCGTCGTCTTGCCGGCTCCCAGGAAGCCGCCGGTGAGGACCAGGGTGGGGCGATCAGGCAAGCAGCACCAATTCTTCGCCGGCGTGGATGGTGATTTCTTCGGCGAACGTGAAGACCACTCCCTCACGGTCGTGGCTCAGTACGAGCGGGCGGCCCTGCAATGTCGCGGTTGCGGTGACGGGTGGTCCGGGCACCAGCGTGATGCTGCGTAAGGGCAGGTTGCCTTCAGTTACAGCGAGCGTCACGCGGCGGCGACCGCTATCGGCGGCGTGCGTGAACGTGCCCCAGGCCGGCGCGGCCGACCAGAAGCACACGAACTTGCCGACGTTGAGCCGGGGCGCGATGGATGCGCTTTTCTCCGCGCCGTGATAGCGGAAGCCGCTCAGCGCCAGCACACCGGACCAGGCCGACATGGCGCGCGCGTAGTGGTGCCCGCATTCGGCTTCATCCCACGGATTGCGGCGCTCGCCATCGTAGCGGCGGCGGCTGTTCTCGAATGCCTCCACGCCCTCGCGCACTAGCCCCGAATAAATCATGGTGGCGGCGGCCTGGTATTCGAG
>CABEEC010000501.1_pt1 | contig 24542 bp, 18 predicted proteins | sample 3423191 | NCBI WGS metagenome assembly CABEEC01 (sample SAMEA5534333, study PRJEB31848) | metagenome | biome: tundra; feature: field; material: soil | place: USA | collected 2013-05 | depth 0.15 m | reverse complement strand
CGGGTGGAAGATCTCGCGGAAATCGCGGGCATGGGCGTATCCACGCTGCACCATCATTTCCGGGTGCTGACCGCCATGAGTCCTCTTCAGTATCAGAAACAGTTTCGGTTGCAGGCAGCGCGGGGACGCATGCTCATGGATGGTCTGGACGCCGCAAGTGCGGCCTTCGAGGTCGGATACGAAAGCGCCAGCCAATTCAACCGCGAATACAGCCGTTTCTTCGGCCAGCCACCGATGCGGGATATTCGGACCCTTCGCTCGCCAAGCGCTCCGCCGTTGGAGTCGGTCAACAATGGGTAAAAACGCTATCTGGTCGTGACAGTTTCCGTGAAGCGCCGTTGAAGTCCGGCTACCGGAATGTGGCCGTTCCTGGGCGTTCGGCCATCCGGAAGCAATCCACATGAGCGAGAAGTCGCCATGTCGGACTTTGGCGGACCGCGGCGTCGAACAGATGTTCCAGCGATAGATCCTCGCTTGTCGCGTAGCGTTTACTATCGTTACGCCGCCGGTGGATACGCGAACGCCCTTCTCTATCCACTGCGGAATCATTCGCGGGTACTGTGAGTTGAGGGGGGTCGATGTGGTACGAAGATTTTCGTTGACTTACGATTTAAATCGTAGTACCATCGGTTCAGATGACTTCTTTACGCCGCAACCGACCGCCTATGGCGATCCCAACCGCCGCTGAGCTCGACATTCTTTCCGTCCTCTGGACGCTGGGAACGGCGACCGTGCGGGAGGTCCACGACGAGCTCGGCAACGACAACCGCTACACCACGACGCTGAAAACAATGCAATTGATGACCGAAAAGCGCCTGCTTATCCGCACCGAGCGCTACGGATCCCACGTCTACGAGGCTAGCGTCCCCAAAGAGCAAACGCAGCAGCAGATCGCGGGAGACATCCTGAAACGGGCTTTCGGCGGTTCGGCCCGGAGCCTGGTGATGGGAGCCCTGGCGGCACAGCCCGCCTCGCGCAAAGAATTGGACGAGATCCGCGTTATGCTCGACGCCTTCGACAAAGAGAAAGGACGCTCGCGATGAACACCATGCAGGTACTTGCCTCGCAACCTTGGTTGGAACGCGTCGGCTGGACGCTAGTCCACTTCCTATGGCAGGGCTTGTCGATTGCGGTTCTGTATGCGATCGCGCGCCACACTGCGGCGCGCAGGTGGAGCCCGCACGCGCGATACTTGCTCGCATGCGCGGCACTGGCAGTCATGGTGTCGGCCCCACTGGTTACCTTGTGTGTGATGCGGCCATCAGGCGCACGTCCAGACGCCTATCGCATCCCAAGCACTCCGCTGGCCGCTACCACCACTCTCAACGCCCCTACCACCATCCCGTTGCCCGCCTCCGTCCGCACCACGGTATCCGGCGTTGAGCCGGCGCAATTCCTGCTTTGGGTCGTGATGGTCTGGCTCACCGGTGCGGTGGTGTTCTGGGTGCGTCTGGTGGGAGGCTGGGTGGTGGCTGCGCGTATGCAGTCGACGCGGGTCCGGCCTGCGCCTTCGGAATGGCAGGAGATCCTCGGCAAACTCGGCGCGCGGATTGGTCTTTCTCGTCCTGTCCGGTTGCTGGTATCCGCGCTGGTACAGGTGCCGACGGTGGTCGGTTGGCTGCGTCCGGTGGTGCTGGTGCCGGTAGGGGCGCTCGGCGGTCTGCCTGCCGAGCATCTGGAGGCGTTGCTGCTGCATGAGCTGGCGCACATCCGGCGGCACGATTATTTGGTCAACATTCTGCAAAGCATCGCCGAAGCTCTGCTTTTTTACCACCCCGCAGTCTGGTGGGTCTCGGGACACATCCGCGCTGAACGCGAAGCGTGTTGCGACGATTTGGCAGTGTCGGTCAGCGGCGATGCGCTCACGTATGCGCACGCGCTGACGCAATTGGAGTTGTACCGCCCGGCGCATTTCAGCGCCGCGGTCGCCGCCAGTGGTGGACGTCTGGCCGATCGCATCGCAAGGCTGCTGGGCCAGTCGCGGCCAGCCGTCCACACCGGAATGGGGCCGGGCATCCTCGCGGTCACCATCCTGCTGATGGTCGCAACATACGGATTGTTCGGCCAGTCCGACGCGCGTCCCGCGTTTCGATCGGTGTCGATCAAACAAAATACTTCGAATTGGAGTGAACGCTTCCAACACCCGATGGGTATGAGCAATAACGCATCCTTGATGCTTTTCATCCAATTTGCGTACGCGCCCCACGAAAACCCTATGGCAGGCCACTCCCTCCCGCTGCCCGCTTCTCAGGTGATCGGAGGTCCGGCCTGGATCAATTCCGAGGGTTACGATATCAAAGCCGAACCAGGGGCCAAAGCCGATCCGAAGCAGGTGTGGCTGATGTGGCAAAGACTCCTGGCCGACCGGTTCAAGCTGAGGCTTCATCGCGAGACGAGAGAACTTCCTATTTATATTTTGACTGCAGCGAAGAACGGCTTCAAACTGCCCGCACCGCCGCAGGACGTAGGCTGCGTCTCGTTTCCGCCCGGTACGGAGCCGCGATACGTCCCGGGGAGGGTCGACTGTGGCTATGTCTCCGGGCCCTTCGGGGATTCGGACCGCCTGCAAATAACGGGGAGCAAGGTCCGTATGGCTGATTTCATAAGAGAGCTTGCATCAGTATTGGACCGGCAGGTTTTGGATGGAACCGGATTCGCGGGCGAATTCGATCTCGATCTGAGTTTCACTGCGGACCAGTCACTTAGCGGATCTCCGGGTTTCGGGCCGGGCGATCCAGGCGATTCCAGGCTCACGACAGACCGCAGCCTCCCAAACATCTTCGCCGCGCTGGAGGAACAGCTCGGGTTGCAGCTCGTGCCGTCAGAGGGTCCGGTCGAAGTTCTCGTCATTGATCACGCGGAGAGACCTACCGCAAATTAAGTTGAGCAGTTGGGTTGTCTAGCTGGCAACGCATGATCGCTTCAAATTGGCTGTCTCCTCAGGAAGGTTCTCGCCAGCCTGACAGGACGGATGCTCGGATGAGAAGTGCCATCTTGGACTTTCGCCCGGCATGGTCTCGAATCCGGTGTTCTGGGCGCTAGATCCCCCGTAGTCGCGAAGCGTTTACCGATTGTGGCGATGATTTGTACAAGCGGAATCAGCGTTATTTTAACGCCTATGAACGCGCACAGCCACCCACCTCCATCCGGCTGACGCAATGTACAGCATGCATGTATCCAGCAGAAGGTTGAATAGGTACATGTGCTTGATCACGTCGAATGCGTCGCCGTACACGGCGCTGAACAACGCCGCCAGGCAGCACACGGGAAGAAGCGTGAGCAGTTCCAGGCGCCGGCGCCGCACGATGTCCCGGTCGCGGACCCACCTCCAGGCGGCCAGCAGCGGCCAGCCGGCAAGCCCAAATACGACCCACTGATTCACGGGCGGCAAGACGCGTTCGTGAAAACCGCTCCATAGGGTGAATTCGCGGCTCTGTGCAGCCGGAGGCAACCCCGCGGATGGCTCGAAATTCCCATACCAGTCCCGCCGCAGGAACGTGATATTGGGTAGCAGCCCGTGCAGGCGCCGCCACATCCGCGCCGGCCGCAGCAGGTAGAAGCGCATCACGGTAAACGTGTTCACGCGTTTCAGCACTCCCGAGGCGGCCATCTGCGGAAAGTAGGTTCCAGGAGTCCAGGCGCCGGTTCCCGAGTATCTGGCGAGTTGCGGATCGAGCCCCAGCGCGCGCAGGTCCGCCTCGGGGTTCTTCGAATCCGCGAGGATGCCCGAGAAGACCACGCCGTAGGTATTTGCCTGGCGCCCGTAAATCGGCATGGCGAGCACGTTGAAAGCCGCGCACGCGAACATGGCGCAGCTACCCACTGCCGCCACTACCCGGGCCGGCTTCGACTCCGTCCACATCGCCAGCCGGAAAGTAAACAGGCCCAGAAGCAGCCCCATCGGCGCGTTTTGAGGCTTCGCCAATATCCAAAGGACCGACCATAACGACCATCGGACGATACCTGGCAGGCCGGTCTCGCCCGCTCTGCCGATCTCCACGGCTTCGGCCAGCAACAGCAGGAAGAAGATGCAGGAAGCCGGCTCGGCGTAGAACGAATTCCAATAAACGGCGTAGCCGGCATCCGTCAACGCCACCAGCGCGCCGATCCAGACGAGGGCGTGCGCCCGGTCGTGCCGCATGACCCACAGCAGCCGCGCGAAAGCCGCTAGAAAGGCCAGCGCGTGTACGAATCCCGCGACGGTGATATCCAGAGCGCCATCCTTGGAGACCAGCTTATTCAGCAACAGCGCGGCGCCCACGAATAAGTACTCGCTGTTGGCCTGCTCCCAGTAAGGCGAACGATAGCTCGGATCGGGGATGTACTTAGGCTCGACGTAGACGTATTCGAGGCTGCCGTGGTGCTGCGGCCCGTAGCCGAACCGGCCGATGGTGCGGACGAAGTCGCCCTGATCGGCCAAGCCTACGATTGGCGGAATGAAGAGTTGGTAGGTGAGAATAGCGCCCGCGGCGGCCAGCACCGCCGTGTACAGTTTTCCGCCGTTGGACATGCTTCAGGCAGCAGTATAGCAGGCGCGAAACGGTGATAGACTTGAGAGGCTTGTGGGGCAGCCAATCTTGGCTGCAGCCGCCTTTCAGGCGGCTCACATGCCAAGCAAACTGAAACTCGGATGCGGCGCCACTCTCTCGCCATCGACTGCGGCATTCTAGCGTCTCTGGTTATCCTCAACCTGCTAACGATTGCGCCCTTCCTGACGATGGACTTCTCATCGCAGCCGTGGAACAACGACTACACCTACATTGGCATGTCCCGTATGTTCCGCGACAGGCCATGGTCCTGGAATTCCCTGCAGTATGGCGGCGCGCCGTTCCGTTATCTGTACCCGCCACTGTTCCACATTATCGTCACGGCCCTTCCCGTGCGTTCGCTGGGCCGAGCCTACCATCTGGTCAGCGGCGCCGGTTATGCGCTGGTGCCCGCGGCGTTCTACATCGCCGCCCTGCAGCTCTTCCGCTCGCGGCGGCTGGCCGCGTCCTTGGCATTGGTGCAGAGCTTCTCGCCCACGGTGCTCTATTACCTGCTTCCAGCCTTCGGCAGATTCGCGGGCAGTTACAGCCATGGACCATGGAACTTTGTCGCCCTGATCGCGGCGAACGAGTCCGCGCATACCCTGTCATTGGCGCTGGTCCTGCTGGTGCTGGCCGCGGCGTGGCGGGACCGCTGGATCACGGCCTCCCTCTGCGCCGCGGCCGTTTTCCTGATGAACTGGGCGGGCATCATTGGCCTGCTGATGGTCTTAACCGCCGTCGCGGTGGCCCGATCGCGGGATCTGGGGTACCGTCAAGCAGCACTACGGGTCGTGGGCGTGGCCGGCACGGGTTACGGGCTGGCGGCCTTCTGGATCACACCGGATTGCATCTACACGACCAAGCTGCTCGACCGTGTCGTGCTGCGGCACATTCAGCCGTCCACGCCGTGGAATGCGGTTACGGGGATGGTGCTGGCAGGCGCGGCGGTGCTTCTTGCCATCGGCCTGTGGCCTCGAATTAAGCCGGCCGTCGCGTTCGTGCTGGCGTTGCTGGCGATTTCGGGCGCGGTTGTCATTGCTTACAGTGCAACGGGCAACTACCTTCTGCCGCTCCCCCACCGCTACGTGCAGGAGTTCAACGTGGGACTGGTTCTAGCAATCGGATGCCTGGCAGGCGCGGCGTGGAAGTGGCGCCGGCCGCTCGCAGTGCTGGTGCTCGTATTGAGCGGAGTGCCGGCTGTGCGGTTTCTCCCTGGGGCATGGACGGTGCAGCGGGGCGTTGACCCAAGCATTGATCCGCGCACAACCAGCGCCTTTCAGATCTCCCACTGGCTGGCTCACAACGCGGGTTCCTCGCGCGTCCTCGTCGCCGGTGAATTGGAAGGCTCTCTGAACATTTGGGCGGATGTCTCCCAGGTGGGAGGCAGCGCACAGGGCATCTCCAATTACCTGGTTCCCGCCGCGCACAGGCAGGTCATCCTGGGGTGCGGAGAGCCGCAAGCCCCGGCGCGAATTGCCGAGCTGTGGCTGCGGGCGCTGGACGTGCGTTACCTGGTCGTCGATGGCCCCGGGTCGGCGGAATACTTCCACTGGTTCGTGCAGCCGGAACGCTTCGCGGCGTGGCCGGCAGTCTGGACGAACGGAGCGGATACCATTTACCGGCTGCCGCCTCCGGACGAGCAGCCCGCCGTAGTCGTCGATCTGGCGCAGATGAAGCAACTCGGGCAGTTGCGCGCGACCGATGACGTGAAGTTTCTGGAAGGCTACGTTGCCTGGGCGCGCGGCAAGCGGGAGGCCCACATCCGTTGGTTGTCGCCGGATCGGGCCGAGCTGCGGGCGGATGCGGGCCCGAACGAGGCGGTTCTCGTAAAGGTGAACCACGACGCTGGATGGATCTCGTCGGAAGGCGCTATCGGCAAAGACCCCATCGGGTTTCTCTTAGTGACGGGAACGTCCAAGGGTCCGGTTAGCCTGCGATTCGGCGCTTCCTGGAGTGCATGGCTGGGGCGCGCCATCACCGTCGCCACGATTCTGCTGCTCCTTGTGTGGGGCAGGCTCCCAGCCTGCGGCGGCCTCCCAGGCCGCCCTGAGTGGCATTGGATTACCGCCGCCGTGGCGCTCTTCCCCGCTATATTCGCGTACGGGATCTTGCAGTTCCACACCCCGGCCAATGTGGCCGTCGCCGAGCAGGCCTACCGCAACTTGCGGCCGCCGCTCATCAGCCCCACGGGGATTGTGGATGGCGTCACCTATGCGCAACCGCCGTTGGCACGCGGAAGCGTGATCTCGCTCTTCGGATCTGGTTTTGGTTCTCCATCGGATGCCGTGCGCGTCCGGATCGGCCAGCGGTTAGGGGAGATTCTCTATCGTGGTCCGAGTCTCGTGAACGTGCGCATGCCTGCGGACGCTCCGCCGGTGGTGGATGTGAGCGTGGAAGTGAACGGGTGCCGTGGAAATTCTTTCTCGGTCTCGACGCGCTAAACACGGCGACGCTATTGTTTGCGCGACAACCGCTTGCTTACGCGCGCGGCTCCGTACCACACCCATTCGGAGCCGCGACCGTCAGGGAGCGGAATTTCGGGCCACGTGCCGCCCTACACCCGCCGCGCCACGATCAAAGTGATATCGTCAGCCGGCGGCGACCCCGCCGCGAACTCCGTCAAAGCCTGATTGACCGCCGCCACGATTTCGGGCGCGCTCTTGTGCCGGTTAGCCGTCAGCACCTCGGCGAATCGTTCATCGCCGAACTCTTCTTCCTTGGCGTTGTTGGCTTCCGTGACGCCGTCGCTGTAGATCGCCAGCGAGTCGCCCGGCTCCAGCTTCGCGCGATACTCGGAGTAGTTCGCAATCGGCAGGATGCCCAGCACCGGGCCGCCGCCATCCAGGTATTCCACCGTGCCACCCGCGCGCACGATCACCGGCGGATTGTGCCCCGCATTGCAGTAAGCCAGTTCGCCCGTGGCCGGGTCCAGCACGCAGAAGAAGAACGTAATGAAGCGATTGCTCGGGCAATTCTGGCAGGTGATCTTGTTCAGGCGATTGATAACCGCGGCCAGGTTCTGCGGCTCGTCCGCCAGCACCTGCACGCGCGCCTGCAGGCCCATCATCATCAGCGAGGCGGGCATGCCCTTGCCGGAAACGTCGCCCAGCACCATGGCGACGCGCCCATTTGGATAGGTGAAGAAGTCGTAGTAATCGCCGCCCACCGTGCGGCAAGGAGCGTTGTATCCGGCTAGCTCGGCGCCGGCCACCTGAGGTGCGCTGCCCGGCAGAAAACTGCGTTGGATCTCGGCGGCCTGCTCCAACTCGCGGGCCATGCGGCGCTCTGTTTCCTCGACTTCCGATAGGCGCGCATGCTCGATGCGGATGGCCGCCACGTTGGCCATCACCGTGAGCAGGCTGAGGTCATCCTTGGTAAAAGCGCGAAACATGTTGGGCGAATCCACGTAGATCAGCCCGATAGTGCGCTTCTCGGTTTGCAACGGCACAGCCATCAGCGTGCGGACTTTCTGCTCGACGATGCTCATGCGCTCGCGGAAGGCCTCGTCCAACTGGGCGTCGCGCACCAGCACGGAAGCCTTTTCGTTAATTACGCGGTCGCGCACGGCTGAGCTGATGCGGAAGCCCTCGCCCTTGTTGGCCTTCACTTCCAGGCGATCGCCTTCCAAGGTCATGACCACGCCGCGCTGTGCCCCGACGCCTTCGATGGCCAGATCGAGGATCAGCGGGAAGAGGTCTGCCAGAGTGCCGCGGCCGGCGAGTTCCTGACCTGCGCGAATCAGCGCCTGCACCTGTTTGGCGCCATGCTGGCCGGGCCGGTCCACAATGGTCTGGCTGGAGAGCGCGCCTTCCAGGCTGGTGAAGATGGTGGAAGTGCTGGGCGGATCGGCTTCGCCGGTTTCGAAGACCACCACGCTATCCGGGGGCCGCGCGCCGGCGCCCTTATCGTCGAAGACAATCGCCAGATGGCCGGCGGTGATGCGGTCGCCGGGCTTCAGCCGCAGTTTGGCGCGCAAGGGGATGTTGTTGACCAGCGTGCCGTTCTTGCTGCCGAGATCCTGGACGGTCCAGTCGTCGCCATCGCGTTCCAGGATCATGTGCTGGCGCGATAAACCGGCGTCGTCCGGAAAATACAATTCGGCGGCGCTGGAGCGGCCAACCGTAAAGCGGTCGCCTTGTAGCGGGACGGTCTTAATCTGCCCGTCCGGGCACTGGATGACGATTTCCCGTTGCATGGTGGGTTGGGGGTGGGCCACAGTTGATTATAGCCGAGGGAGTGAGTGACGCGGAGACGCTCGGCCAGTATTAGCGGCGTTCCAGGCGTTCTTCCAGGCGGGTGAAACGGTTGACGAGTCCGACCACTTTGCCGGTGAGCATGTCGATGCGGTTTTCCAAGCTGGCCATGCGGCTATCTACGTGGTTTTCCAGGCTGGTGATGCGGGCGTTGAGAGACGTGCTGAGCGAGTTGTGCAGCACGACGTTCATGAGGATTCCGACCAGCACCGCGAGGGTGGGCAACCCGGTCGCGAGATATAATTGTACGTTGGTCATGACGCCGCCTTACGCCGCCTACAGCATAGCACGACTGCCTGCCGGTATAATGAGTGGCAATGGACGTCGAGAAGACTATGGAGTTCATTCTGGAGCAGACAGCCCAGATACACGCCATCCAGATGAAAGCGGAGGAGCACTTCGCCCGGCATGACCGCGACATCGCCGAGATCAACGCAATACTGCGGCGGGCTGTGCGCCTGGCGGTCCAGGAAGCACGCGCCGAGCGAAAACGGCGCCGGGAAGCCGACGAACACCTTGACCGGAAGATGGATCAACTCGCTTCGTCGCAACTGTTGACAGAAGAAAAGCTCCGCATGCTCGGTGATAAGATCGACAAGTTCGTCGATGGCATGCGGCACCCCGGCGGCAACGGCCATCCGGTGTAACATTGACCTGATGACCAGTGTTCGATATCTCGCGTTGAACTGCCTTGCCGCCGCTGCGGTGCTGATCGCGCAAACCGGAGCCGACGACAAGGACAAAGACAAGAAAAAAGAAGAGCAGGGCATGCAATACCGCGCGATCGGCCCATTTCGCGGCGGCCGGTCGCTGACGGCCTCGGGCGTGCCGGGCGATCCCACGACTTACTACTTCGGCGCAACGGGCGGCGGCGTCTGGAAATCCACCGATGCAGCGACCACCTGGAAGCCGGTCTTCGATCGCGAGAAATCCTCCTCCATCGGCAGCCTGGCGGTGGCGCCGTCCGATCCTAACATCGTCTATGCGGGCACCGGCGAAGGTTGCATCCGCGGCAATGCCGCCACCGGCGACGGCGTCTACAAGTCGGTCGATGCAGGCAAGACCTGGAAGAACGTGGGCCTGCGCGATTCGCGCGCCATCGGCAAACTCATCGTCAATCCGCGCGACCCCGATACCGTCTTCGTGGCCGCGCTGGGCCATCCCTACGGGCCGAACCAGGAGCGCGGCATCTTCCGCACCACCGATGGCGGCAAGACCTGGGCGAAGGTGCTGTTCGTGGACGAGAACACGGGCGGCATCGACGTAGCCTTCGATCCCCACAATTCGCACATTCTCTTCGCCGCCATGTGGCAGGTGCGCCGCCAGCCTTGGACCCTGACCAGTGGCGGTCCCGGCAGCGGTCTTTATCGCTCCGGCGATGGCGGAACGACCTGGAAAAAGTTCGATGGCGAGGGTTTCCCCGAAGGCCCCTACGGAAAAATCGGCGTGGCGGTGGCCGCCAATTCCGACCGCGTCTGGGCGCTCATCGAAGCGCGCAACGGCGGGCTGTACCGCTCCGACGATGGCGGCGGCAAGTGGGAGTTGATCAATCCCGATCACCGCCTCACCCAGCGCGCCTGGTATTACATGCACGTGGTGGCCGATCCGAAAGACCCCAACACAGTCTACATCCTCAACGTCGATTTTCACCGCTCCATCGACGGCGGCCGTACGTTCAACAAGATCAAAGTCCCGCACGGCGACAATCACGGGCTGTGGATCGATCCGCTGAATACCAAGCGCATGATCCAGACCGACGATGGCGGCGCAACCGTCACTGTGGATGGCGGCGAGCACTGGACCAAGCAGGACAATCAACCCACCGCGCAGTTCTATCACGTCATCGCCGACAATCGTTTTCCGTATTACTTGTACGGTTCGCAGCAGGATAATTCCAGCGTGGCAATCGCCACCCGCGGCTCGCAAGGTGGCGCCATCGAACGGCAGGACTGGTATCCGGTAGGCGGTGGCGAGGCCGGATACATCGCGCCTTACCTGCCTGATCCGGACATCGTTTTCGCGGGCGATTATCAGGGTCTGCTGACCATGTTCAACAAGCGCACGGGCCAGGCGGAGGTCATCGGCGTGTCCGCGGCGCTGAGCGATGGCAAGGGCGCCGCGGCCCTGGAACACCGCTTCCAGTGGACCGCGCCGCTGCTGATTTCGCCGCACGATCCCAACGTCCTCTACCACGGCGGCGAGCGGCTCTTCCGCACCACCGACGCAGGCATGCATTGGGAAGCCATCTCGGGCGACCTGACGCGGAACGACAAGAGCAAGCAGCAGCCCTCCGGCGGCCCCATCACCATTGATGACACCGGCACGGAATACTACGACACCATCTTCGCGGTTTCCGAATCGCCCGTGACGAAGGGGTTGATCTGGGCCGGCTCCGACGATGGGCTGGTGCACGTCACGCGCGATGGCGGAAAGAATTGGGCGGATGTCACGCCCAAGCAGATGCCCGAATGGAGCAAGATCAGCCAGATCGACGCTTCGCCGTTCAATCCCGGTACCGCGTGGGTGGCCGTGGACCGCCACGCCAACGACGATCTCCGGCCTTACATCTATGCCACCACCGATTACGGCCAGACCTGGAAGCTGCTGGTGAAAGGCATCCCGGAAGGGTCGTTTGTGCGCGCTGTGCGGGAAGATACGAAGCGCACCGGCCTGTTGTTCGCCGGAACGGAGACTGGCGTTTTTGTTTCGTACGACGCGGGCGAAAACTGGGAATCGCTGCAATTGAATCTGCCGACCGTGCCGGTGCACGACCTTGTGATTCACGATAACGACCTGGTGCTGGCCACCCACGGGCGCTCGTTCTGGATCTTGGACGATATCTCGCCGCTCCGGCAGTCCACCGATCAGACGCAACGGGCGCCGGTGTGGTTGTGCAACCCGGCGCCGGCCTGGCGCGTCCACTCTGCGCCCGCCCCGAAGGAAGCGCCCACGTCAGGCCAGAACCCACCGCCTGGGGCCGTCATTTATTTCGACGTGAAGGAGAAGCCCAAGGCCGCCAGCCTGGAGATCTTGGACGCCGCCGGCAAGGTCGTGCGCCGGTACTCTTCGACCGAGCCGGTGCCATTGGAGGAGCCGCTCGATCCGGACGATGAGAAGCCCAAGAGTCAGCTCGAAATCAAGCCCGGCATGAACCGGTTCGTTTGGGATTTGCGTTACGAAGGCGCGCCGCGCGTGAAGGATTATTACCTGTTCGAATACGAAGGCGGCTCCAAGGGTCCCATCGCGCTGCCTGGCAAATACGAGGTGAAGCTCACGGTCGACGATAAAGTTCTCACTGCGCCGCTGGAGTTGAAGCTCGATCCGCGCGTGAAGGCCTCGTCGGCGGACCTGGAAAAGCAATTCGCGGCGCTGATCGAGATCCACGGCGAACTGGCGCGCGTGTACACGGCGGCGAACCAGATCGTCGATCTTCGCGCGCAGCTTCAGGATCTGCACAAGCGGGCCAAGCTGGCCGAAGCGCAGGCGCTGGACGAGAAGCTCGGCGCGTTGCAGGACCGTTTGCTGAACCTGAAGATCAAGGCCAACGAGGATTCCCTCAACTACGGTTTGGGTGTGGATGGCAGCCTGGCGTCGTTGGCTCTGATTATGGACAGCGAGTCCGATTCCGCGCCCACCGAGGCGGCGTTGAAGCAGTTCGAAAAGGTGAAGGCGGAAGTGGATCAGTATATGAAGCGCTGGTCGGACATTCAGCAGAGCGACTTACCCGCACTGCAGCGCGCCGTCGAGCAGCAAGGCATCAAACCGCTGATGGTCAAGTAGGACAGGCCTCCCGGCCTGTCCAGAGCGGGACTGAAAGACCCGCTCCTGGAGTTGCTCCCTTCATGATGCGGTAGCGATCCAGCGGCCGTCTTCCTCGCGGTCTAAGTCAATCGTCAGATTCACTTCTCCATCATATTCCCACAGGCCGCGGACCCCCAGTCGCCCGCCGAAGCATGGCGCCCGTGCACGGATTGGTGATCTGCGCGCCGGCGACGCACGTGATTCCGGAACATACCCGCCTGGGCGGCCTGCTCACCGGCCTGGCAGGCATGATCGAAGCGTCGCGGCTGATGACCGGCCAGCCCTCGGCCGGCAATGGCTACGAGCTACAGGCCATCGCCGCGGTGGTGATCGGCGGCGGCAGCCTGCACGGCGGCGAGGGCAGCGTCATCGGGACGCTGATCGGGGCGTTGATCATGGGGCTGCTTGCGAACGGCAGCGACCTGTTAGGCATGCCGCCTTACCTTGCAGCAGGCGATTGTCGGCGGGGTGATTATTCTGGCGGTGCCGGTGTCAGATGGCTTATCCAGAGAATCGGCTCCCAACTCCGTCCGATGATGGCACCCATAACGATGAGGATTAGGGATTCCGTAAGCATTGTGTCGTTGTTCCGATTCCGAATTACACCTTCGGGCAATGGCTCCAACGTCTGGAAGATCTGGCTCTTGCGTGACGGCCGCTTCCCTACACCGCGTCCGACACGCTCGCCAGATTGAACTCCGTCGCCACGATTGCCGGCACAATCGAAGACCCCGCCTCGGCCCCCTGGCTGCGCACTGGCCGCGTTAGTTTCTTGGTGTTTTGCAGCACGCGAACCGGACTCTCATTCCACCGGTAGTTAGTCACTGGATCGGTGACTTTCCCGTTCTCCACCAGGAACACGCCGTCGCGAGTCAGCCCGGTTACTTGCAGCGTTTGCGGCTGCAGCACCCGTATGTACCAGAAGCGCGTGATGAGCAGGCCCTTGTCCGTGGATTTGATCAGGTCATCCAGCGTGTAGTCCTGTCCGTCGAGCGTCAGGTTGTCTGTCCCCGGTGTGGAATCCTTGCCGGCCTTGCTCGCCCAATAACGGTCGTAGTAGAAGTTCTTTACCACACCCTTGTCGATCCACGCCATGCGCGCGTTCGGCAACAGCGACGGCCCCCACGGATTCGCCGCCAGCGTGGTATTGAAGGGGTCGCTACGCAGCGTGATGTATTCCGGAAACATCTTCTCGCCGAGATGCGTGCCGCCGCCCTGCTTGCTCAAGAACGATTGCCCCTGCTCGGCGTCGCGCGCGCCGAAACTGCCTCCCACGTACCCAACCAGGTCGCTCACTGCCGCCGGCTCCAGGATCACCGTGTACTTCCCCGGATCGAGCTTCTTACGCGTACCGGCGCCGCGCAGGCACTTCTCCGCCGAGATACGCCCCGCCGCCTCGCCATTCACGTCCTTCAATGAAACCGATGTCTGCGATGCCCATCCGGAACTGGTCCCGCCAGCCGTGCGCATGGTGTTCGTGAGGCTCGAATCGGTGTAAGTGTGATACCCAAACAGTCCGGCTTTGTTACCCACCGCCACGGCACTTGCCGAGCGCTGTATAAAGCCCGCCGCCGTCAACTGGCTCTGGCGCGCGCTATCGAGCACCGCCTTCACGTGCGGTATCATCACGTCGCCGCGGGCGGAGCCGGTGAACGAATCGAAGTTACTCAGCGCCGGATATTTCTGCGGACCCAGCGCGGGCATATCTTCCGGATCCGCTTTGGAGATGCGGGCCAGCGCCTCGGCCTGCTCCACGCCGTGCTTCAGCGCCTCGTCAGTCAGCTCGTTCACGACGGCGTTCCCGTGACGTTTATCGTCCGTTACGCTGCTGATCGAGAGGTTCTGAGTCACCCGGTAACCCGAAGTCGTGATGCCGTTATTAGCAAAGCGGATAAACACGTCTTCCGACGAATACAGGTCTATCTGGCAACCGGGCAGCTTCGAGTAACCGATGGCTTTATCGATGAGGTTTCTGGCTTCCTGTTGGCTGAGCATGATGGTCCTCCTGTTAGTCGGTCAACAACACATTCACCTGCCGGAATCGCGACGCCGAGCAACCGTGGCTCATGGCGTTGATCTGCTCCGGCTCGCCTTTTCCGTCGAAGAAGGAGCCGAACTGCTGCCAGTAACTGGCGCCCGCAATGCCATCGCAGGCGCGCCAGAAGTCGGCGGTCTTCGATTGGTAAGCCACGCGCGAGAGCATGCCGCGCTTCTTACCTCCCTTGATTTCCCAGAACGCGTCTCCGCCGAACTGGAAATTGTAGCGCTGCTGATCGATCGAGTAACTGCCCTCGCCTTCGATCAGGATGCCGTCATCCACACCGGCGATCAAATCGTCGGGAGTGACATCGCGCGGGCCGGGCGCCAGCCACACATTCGGCATACGCTGGAAGGGCACGCTGGACCACGAATCCGCGTAGCAGCAGCCGCGCGACTCAGTTTCGCCGACCAGGTGCGCCTGGTCGCGAATCGTCTGGTAGTGCTTGAAGATGCCTTTCTCGATGATGGGGAACTTGGTGGTCAGCACGCCGTCGTCGTCGTACTTCACGGTGGCTAGACCACCCTCGTTGGTGCGGTCGCCGAAGATATTGATCAGCTCGCTGCCCACCTGGAATTTGCCCATCTTATCGGTGGTCAGGAAACTGGTGCCGGCGAAGTTGGCTTCATAGCCGAGCGCGCGGTCGAGTTCAGTGGAATGCCCGATGGATTCGTGGATGGTCAGCCACAAATGGCTCGGCAGCAGCACCAGGTCTTTCTTGCCCGGCGTCACCGGCGGTGCGGCCAGATGCTCCAGCACTTCCGCTCGGATGCGCGGCGCGTTCTCGGCCAGGTTCGCCTTGGCTACCGCCTCCCACCCCGCGGTCACCGGCGGGGTCTGGTAGCTGCGCGTGCGGGAGATGTTCTTTTGGATATCCACCGCCGTGGCTTGCAGGGCCGGAAACACTTGTACGATGTATTGCTGGATGGAAGACCCTTCGCTGGAAGCGAAGTATTTGTCTTCGGCGCGGGCTGCCAGGAAGCCGAAGGCCGCGAAGACCTTGGGGTCCTTCTTGATAATGAGCGTGGCGTTGTGCATCAGATCCAGTTTTTCATCCACCGCCACGGCGAACGGATCTTTCTCGAACGTCGACGTCCAGCGGTCGGTGTATGCCTTGGTGGGAGCAAGCTGGACAGGGCTGGCCTGCAGCGCCGAGTTGGCCTTCGCCACCACCACGGCCTCGCGCGTGATGCGCGCGATTTCCTCGGCGGTCACCAGCGGCGAAGCCGCGAACCCCCACTGACCCTTGGCGATGACCCGCACGCCGAAGCCGAAGTGCTGCTGATCGGTGACGAACGGAACTTCGTCGGTTTTGTTTCCGCCGCGGTCCGGCGAAAGGCGGTAGCCCGAGAATTGCTGGCGGTAGCGGGCAATGCGGATGTCGCAGTAGCTGGCCCCTTGCTTGCGCGCCTCGGCGAGCGCCACTTCGGCAAGCTTTTCGAGCGCGGGGTCCGGTTTGGTTGCGGAAGCATCGGGAGCGCCGAACAACCTGTTCGCGAGCAGAACCGAGCTTCCGGTGGTGGCCGCCAGAAACGCGCGGCGCGTGAGGAATGGAGGCGTAAACGTGGTTTTCATCGCTGGGACAAGTGTACCTCAGCGGGGTTATCCCGGTCACTGGCGATGTCCCTCCGTCCCTCCGAGGCGCATGCCGCGCCAACATCGACAAAAGCTTGTCGATGTTGAGAAGCCAGAAGTCCGAAGCCAGAAGTTAGAATAGCGGTGCGACAACGGGCGAGTTGCCCGGCTTCCGGCTTGCTGGACTTCCGATTCCTGTGGCCGCAGGGCTACTCGTTCGGGGCGCAGGCCCCGAACGACGTTAGTACCTTGCCGCGCGACTGGCCCCCTTGCGCCGGGCTTTCCTTTTCGGCATAATTAACATCATCGGTGTTATCGCTCGCCTAGAGACCAGGAGTTCGGGGTTGAGAACGGCCTTGATTTCCGCCATCGCTGCGTGTGCCGAGCACCGCTTTCAGAAGAAGGCGCGCAAATTCTTGCTGGGGCTTTCCACTGACGAATTGCAGTATATCGCGGAGTTTCTGGGCGCCTGCGTGCTGGAGTCTTTGGGGCGCTGCGCGCTCAGCCGGCGCGAACTGGCCGACGGCATTGCGCAGTTCGAACAGGTCCGCCGCGCGCCCGCGGACTGCTTCAGCGATCGGGAACACAAGATGATTCTGTTGCTGGAGTATCTGTGCCGCAGCCGGCTCACGCACTGCTGCCTGGCGCTGCCGGCCGAGCGGACATTACCGGACCTACTCCGCCGTTCTTAACTCCCGAATCCAGATGTTGCGGTAGCGCACGGGCTGTCCGTGGTCCTGCAACAGGAGCGGCAGTTTGGCCGGCGTCACTTTGTAGGGCGGGCGCTTCATATAATCCGTGGGGCCCGTCGGCATGGCGTGGTCCTGGGCCAACACGCCATTGAAGAGCAGCGTGATGGCCGCCGGTTCCAGCAGCTTCGAATCGGCTGAGAACCGCGGAGCGTGAAAGATAATGTCGTAGGTCTGCCACTCGCCCGGCGGACGGGCGGGGTTCACCAGCGGCGGATACTGGCAATAGATCGCGCCGGCCTGGCCGTCAGGGTAGGTCTTGTTCCGGTTGGACTCCAGCACCTGAATTTCGTACAACGAGTGCAGGTACACGCCGCTGTTGCCCGGCTCCTGATCGGCGCCGTGGGGCGGGTTGGGGGTAGCCCACTCGACGTGCAACTGGCAATCTCCGAAAGGCTGCTTGGTCACAATGTCGCCGCTGCCGGGGGCGACCTCGAAGTAGCCATCGCGCAGTTTCCAGGCGATCGGCTTGCCGTTGCGCTGCTGCCAGCCGGAAAGATCCCTTCCATTGAAGAGCTGCACGGCATCGGATGGAGCAGTGCCGGCATGCTCCTCGGTGCTGGGTTCGCCAGGCGTGACCATGACGGGCAAAGGCCGGCTGCGGTCGCCGGTTTTCCACTTGATTACGGGAACGGATGCGGCGAAAGCGGTGAGGGCTATGGGCAAGAAATATCGGATTCGCATTTCGCCCCGATTTTAACACTGTGGGGCGCGGGCGGTGCGGCTCGCCCGGCGGGAGCGCGCTTTGACTGAAAGATAGGTCGTCCTGGCCGAAAGATAGATACGGCTCAAGACGGGAGCAGTTCACGGGATGATATGATGAAGTGACCTGTGGGGTGCTCGTACGCCTTAGAGGATCCCGGTCTTTCCCGTCGGCAGATGGCAGCCTTCCTCCTGGACAAAGACACCCAACCAATTCTTCAGGGAGGTGACATGCAGCGCCTGTTACGGCGGCTGTCGATGGGGTTTCTGTTTGCGGGCTGCTTCGCCGAAGCCATCTTCGGGCAGAAGATCGCGCAGAAGACCATGACATGGCAGCAAGCGCGTGAGGAATTCGAAAAGTCCAATCCCACCTTGCGGGCGGCCCGGATCGGCATCGACGAATCGCGGGACGAAGAGATAACGGCCTATTTGCGTCCCAACCCGGATCTCACGGTCAGCCTGGACCAGATCAATCCTTTCACCAAGAACCCCATCGACAGGTACAGCCCGTTTTCGCAGGCGCTGCCATTCGTCTCGGGAAGCTATTTACATGAACGGCGGCGCAAGCGGGAGTTGCGTCTGGAGAGCGCGCAAAAGGGCACCGCCGTCGCGCAATCGCAACTGGCGGACCAGGAACGGAATCTGATTTTCAATTTGCGCAACGCGTTTGTGCAAGCCTTGCAAGCCAAGGCCGTGCGCGAACTGGCGAAGGAGAACCTGGTTTACTTCGATCACGAGCTTTCCATCAGCCAGGAGCGCTACAAAGCCGGCGATATCGCGCGCGTGGATCTGGACCGTCTGGAGTTGCAACGCGTGCAGTACGAGTCCGACCTGCAGACCGCGGAAGTGAACCTGCGGACGTCGAAGATCCAACTCCTGCAGTTGCTGTACGACAGGACCCCGATTGAGCAGTTCGACGTGCAGGGGCCCTTCGATTTTACGGAGCGGATTCCGCTTCCCGACGAACTGCGCCGCATCGCCACGGAAGAGCGCCCGGATTTGAAAGCCGCGGCGCAATCGGTGGAGAAAGCACAGACCGATTACCGGCTGGCGGTGGCGAACGGGGCGACCGACCCGACGTTCGGCATGGACTTTGCGCGCAATCCACCTATCCCGGTATACGTGGGCGTGAGCGTCTCGATCCCGTTGCGTATTTTCGACCGAAATCAAGGGGAGAAGGCGCGCACGCTGGTGGACATTACGCGCAACGAGAGGCTGCGGGACGCGGCGCAGGCGCAGGTTTCGAGCGACGTGGATTCCGCCTATGCAACCATTCTCAATACAGTGACTCTCCTGCGGCCGTACAAGACGAAATACCTGGAGACCGCCGGCAGAGTGCGCGATACGATCGCCTTTTCGTACCAGCACGGTCAAGCCGCCTTAGTCGACTACCTGGACGCTCAGAGGGATTACCGAGCCGTGCAAGTGAGTTATCTGAACCTGGTGGGTTCTTACTTAGCCGCCGCGAGTCAATTGAATCTCGCGGTGGGCCGCGAGGTTATCCAATGAAACGGCGCGAACTCGCTCTTCCGGTCCTGTGCCTGGCGTTAGTGCTGGCTGGCTGCGGCGCACAGGGCAAAGGCGATCCCAAAGCCGAAGCGCCGCCGCCGGCCGAAGTGGAGCGCGTGCCCAACGCGGGTCTGTTCAAGGTGGACGACCCCGGCAAATTCCCGCTGGCAACCGCGAGCGAGCGCCGGGCGGCTCCGGAGTTGAATGTCACCGGCGTGGTCGGCGCCGATGTGTCGCGGAACATACCCGTAGTCACGCTGGCGACCGGCCGCGTGGCGGAGATTCACGCCCGGCTGGGGGACACCGTCGTCAAAGATCAACTGCTGCTGAAGGTGCAAAGCGCGGATGTCGCCGGGGCATACTCCGAGTACGAGCAGGCTCAGGCCGACGAAACGCTGGCGCGCGCGCAACTCGACCGCTCCAAGATTCTATACGACAAAGGCGCGATCGCCCAGAAGGACGTGGAGGTCGCCCAGGACGCCGATACCAAGGCGCGCGTCGCCGTGAAAACCGCGCTCGACCACTTGCGCGTGCTGGGCGCCGATCCGGATCACCCGTCGGCCATCATAGAGGTCAGGGCTCCGGTTTCGGGCGTGATCACCGACCAACAGGTGACTGCCGCTGGGGGCGTGCAGGGTCTGGCGTCGCCGAACCCATTCACGATTTCCGATCTGTCCTCCATTTGGATTCTGTGCGATGTATACGAGAACGATCTGGCACAAGTGCATCTCGGCCAGTACGCCGACGTCAAGCTGAACGCCTATCCGAACCAGGTTCTCAGGGGACGCATCGGCAACATCAGCCCGATTCTCGACCCCAACCTTCGCACAGCAAAGGTACGCCTGGAAATGCGCAACCCGGGATTCATGCGGCTTGGGATGTTTGTCACCGCGACCTTCCACGGCCTCCAGAGCGAAACGCGCGCCACCGTTCCAGCGTCCGCCGTTCTGCATCTGCATGACCGCGACTGGGTATATGTCCCGGCGGATGGCGGGCAATTCCGGCGCCTGGAAGTGACCGGCGGGAAGATGCTGCCCGGCAACCTGCAGGAGATCGTGGCCGGCATCCGGCCGGGCCAAAAAGTGGTCTCGAACGCTCTGGTCTTGCAAGCCACTGCGGAACAATAATACAGTGGAACAATCATGACGAAAGAAGAAGTCGGCGCACGCATCGAAGAGTTCGGCATCATTCCCGCGATCCGTCTGTCTTCCACCGCAGACGCGCGGTTTGCGGCGGAGGCGGTTTATCGCGCCGGACTGCCCATCGCCGAGATCACCATGACGGTTCCCGGAGCGCTGGCGTTGATTTCCGTGCTGCTGCGGGACTTTCCGGACATGGTAGTGGGCGCCGGAACGGTGCTGGACGCGGATACGGCGCGGCACGCGGTGGACGCCGGCGCGCGATTCATCACCAGCACCGGAATGGACGCGAGCGTCGTGGGACTAGCCGTTGAGGAAGGCGTCCTGGTGCTGCCGGGCGCGCTGACGCCGACCGAGATCATCAACGCATGGAAGGCGGGCGCCGATTTCGTGAAAGTGTTTCCCTGCTCGCCGTTGGGCGGAGATAGCTACATCAGGGCGCTGAAAGTGGCTTTGCCGCAGATACGCCTGATCGCGGGAGGCGGCGTACAGCAGCACACGGCCGGCCATTACATTACCGCGGGAGCCAGCGCCATCGGTGTCGGCAAGGAGCTGATCACGCATGAAGCGATTCACCTCCGCAAGGCGGAATGGATTCTGGAACTGGCGCACCGGTTCATGGGCATTGTGAAGAATGCGCGCGCGCATACACCGTCGGCCAATGTGGTTACGTTTAAATAGCGGCAAATAGCGCGGCATAACTGCGGCATAACTAATGATTCGGAGTCTCGTCGATTTCTCTCTCAATAACCGCCTTTTGGTGGTCGCGCTGGCCATCCTGCTGTTTGCGTGGGGCATCGTTTCATTCAAGAATCTTCCCATAGAGGCTTATCCCGACATCGCCAATAACTACGTGCAGATCATCACGCAGTGGCCGGGCCGGGCAGCCGAAGAGGTCGAGCAGCAGGTCACGATTCCCGTCGAAATCGTGATGAACGGGCTTCCGCACCTGCAACACCTGCGGTCCACTTCGCTCTTCGGACTGTCCAGCGTGATGCTGATCTTCGACGACGAATCCGCTAACGACTGGAACCGGCAGAAAGTGTTGGAACGTTTGGCACAGCTCACCTTGCCGCAAAACCTGCAACCGCAGATCGGCACCGATTACAGTCCGGTGGGCCAGATTTACTGGTACACGCTGACGAGCACCAATCCAGGATACGACCTGATGGAGCTGAAATCCCTCCAGGACTGGGTGCTCGAAAAGCAGTTCAAGTCGGTTCCGAATGTGGTGGATGTGGTCAGTTTCGGGGGGCTCACCAAAGAGTACCAGGTGGCCATCGATCCGAACAAACTCGTGGCTTATGGCCTGAGTATCGCGCAGATCGAGCAGCCCCTGGCGAACAACAACGTGAATGCCGGGGGCAGCTTTATCGAGGCCGGCCTGCAGCAGATTAACGTGCGTTCGGTGGGGTTGTTCGAAAACGTGCAGGATATCGGAAAGACCGTCATCAAGACGCAGAACGGGACGCCCATCCGGATCGGCGATGTCGCCTCGGTCATGCAGGGGCCTCGCATCCGCCTCGGCCGCATCGGCAAGGCCATTCACAGAAGCGACGGCAAAATTCTGGACGACGACGATGTGGTCGAGGGCATCGTGCTGCTGCGGAAGGGCGCGGAAGCCGACGCCACGCTACAGGCTATTCACGAAAAGGTCGACGAGCTGAACCATCACATTCTTCCAAAGGGCGTGCAGGTCGTGCCGTTTCTCGACCGGAGCAATCTGGTCCACTACACGACGCATACGGTGCTGCACAATCTGACCGAAGGCATCATCCTGGTGGTCATCGTCCTGTTTCTGTTTCTGGGCAACGCCCGCGGGGCCCTGATCGTGGCCCTGACCATTCCTTTCGCTCTGTTGTTCGCGGCCATTTGTCTGGACCTGAGCCACATTCCGGCGAATCTGTTGTCGCTAGGGGCCCTGGATTTCGGCATGGTGGTGGACGGCACGGTGGTCATCGTGGAAAACATTGTCCGCCACCTGGGGCACCAATCGAGCGAGCCCAAGCCGCTGATCGCGCGCATTCGCGAGGCCACCCACGAGGTGCAGCGGCCGGTATTCTATGCGCGCGGCATCATCATCACCGCCTACCTGCCGATCTTCACCTTACAGAGCGTCGAGGGCCGGCTGTTCAAGCCCATGGCCTGGACCGTAGCCTTGGCGCTGCTGGGCGCCCTGGTTTTCTCGCTGGTGGTGGCGCCGGTGCTGGCCAGCCTGTTCTTTACCCAGAACACCCGCGAATGGCGCAACCCGGCGTTGGCGTGGATGACCGCCCGCTACCGGGCGACGGTGCGTTGGGCCATTCGCGCACGGTGGGCGACCGTGGGTGTCGCCGTGTTTTGCGTGGCGGCCACAGTCTGGCTGGCGTCCAGCGGCCTGATTGGCTCCGAGTTTCTCCCGCATCTCGACGAAGGCGCCATCTGGGCGCGCGGCACATTGGCGCCCAGCACCGGACCGGCGGAGGGCACGCGGCTGATGAACCAAGCGCGTATCATACTGGCAGCCTTCCCGGAGGTCACGCAGGTGGTCTCTCAGGTGGGCCGTCCCGACGATGGCACCGATACTACGGGGTTCTTCAATACGGAGTATTTTGTCGATTTGAAGCCTAAAGATTACTGGCGGCCGGTGTTTCACCAAGACAAAGTGGAACTGATCGCGGCCATGGACCGGGAACTCGAAAGGATCCCGGGCGTGCTCTGGAATTTTTCGCAGCCGATTGCGGACAACATGGAAGAAGCCGTAAGCGGCGTGAAGGGCGAGCTGGCCATCAAGGTCTACGGCGCCGACCTGAAAACGCTCGAGCAGAAGGGCGACGAAATCGTCAACGTGATGCGGCGCATTCGCGGCGTCGAGGATTTGGGACTCTTCCGCGTCATCGGCCAGCCCAATCTCAACCTGGTCGTCGATCGCGACCGGGCATCGCGCTATGGGATCAATGTGTCCGACGTACAGGACGCCATCCAGACCGCGGTGGGAGGCAACGCTGTCAGCCAGGTGTTACAAGGCGAGCGGCGCTTCGACCTGGTGCCGCGCTATACCGCACCCTATCGCGACACCGAGGATGCCATCGAGAGAATTCGCCTGCTGGCGCCCACCGGCGAACGGGTATCGCTGGCGCAGCTTTGCAGGGTGCAGGTGCTCGACGGCGCGTCGGAGATCTACCGCGAGGAGAACTCCCGCTACGTGGCGATCAAGTACGGCGTGCGCGGACGCGACCTGGGCAGCACGGTCGAGGAAGCCATCAAGGCCGTCGACCGGCAGGTGAAGCTTCCGGAGGGTTACACCATCAGTTGGGCCGGCGAATACGCCAGCCAGCAGCGCTCGCAGAGACGCTTGATGGTGGTGCTGCCGGTGACCATCCTGGTGATCTACATCATTCTCTACACCATGTTCGGTTCGTTCAAGTGGGCGAACCTGATGCTGGCCAGCATCGCCATGGCCCCGCTCGGAGGTCTGCTGGCGCTGCTCATGACGAGCACTCACTTCAGCGTGTCTTCGGGGGTGGGTTTCCTGGCGCTGTTCGGGGTTTGCGTGGAAACCGGCGTAATCATGCTGGAGTACATCAATCAGCTTCGCGCGCGCGGCCGTTCGGTGATGGACGCCGCGGTGGAGGGCGCCGTGCTGCGGCTCCGGCCCATCATGATGACCACCCTGGTAGCGACCTTGGGCTTGCTTCCGGCGGCCATGTCGCGCGCCATCGGCTCCGATTCCCAGCGGCCCTTCGCCATCGTCATTGTGGGCGGCCTCATCCTGGCCATGCTGTTGAATATCTTTCTGCTGCCCGCGCTGTATGTGTGGTGGGCCGGCGATCGCGACGTGCTGCCCACACCAGAGGCGGAATTCGAAGAATCTGCGTAGGCGCCCGATACACCGGCGCTGCAACAATATAATCAGACCTTAACATAGACTTTGCATCCCGGCCGGAGTATAATCGAAGCCGGGAGGATGCATATGCGCCCCTTGGATATTCCCGAAATGCTGATCGCCCTGGGCCTGATCGCCGTCCTGGCTTGGGCTATCTACAATTGGAAGCACCGCGCGCACACGCCGCGCTAGCGCCCGCCGGGCGAGCCGCATCCCGGTTACGTCGGCCCGGCCGCGCCGTTTCCGCAACTCATCCACTAATTCCGGCGCCGTCTCCGTGCGCCCTGGAATTGGATGGCAGCCCGTACTGGGGGGCGGACGTTCATCGCATCGCTATAATTCGGACTTGTTCTTGCCGGATCGATCTACAAAGGAGAATGCG